>Ga0256840_1000832_pt1 | contig 30646 bp, 31 predicted proteins | sample 355202metaG_FD_185969 | JGI IMG/M metagenome (GOLD analysis project Ga0256840, IMG submission 185969) | Hydrothermal vent microbial communities from Mid Atlantic Ridge, Atlantic Ocean - 355-202 | ecosystem: Environmental > Aquatic > Marine > Hydrothermal vents | place: Atlantic Ocean: Mid... | reverse complement strand
GGTGCAACTGAAATGTTTAAGCCTGTTTTTATGGCAAGTGCAACAACTCTTTTTACCTTTATACCTCTTCTTATGATAAGCGGGACCATGGGAGAGTTTATAAAGCTTATTCCCATAGCTGTTTCATCTCTAATAGTTGCTTCTTTGATTGAGTCATTTATATTTTTACCAATCCATGCAGCTCACACACTTAATAAAAAGGCAAAAGTTCTCTCTTGGCAAAGAGCCAATAATATCTATAGTGTAATCATACATAAACTAATAGAGTATAAAAAAAGTTTTCTATTTTTATTTGTAGTTTTAATCCCAATTTTAACTGTAATTGGCATAAAAAATTCCAAGTTTCAACTATTTCCTAGATTTGACTCAACAACCATAAATCTATCTATAAAAGCAAATATAAACACTCCTATAGAAAAATCCTATGAGATTGTAAATAAAATCGCAAAAGATATTTATAGAAACAAAGAAAAATGGAGTATAAAAACTATCTCAAGTGTAGCAGGTTTTAGAAGAAACACAGAAGGCTCTGGGGAGAGTTATCCTTATGTTTCTTACATAACCTTGGAGTTATATAAATTAGAAGACAAAACATTTGTAGATAAGTACATAACACCAAACCTTAGTTTCTACTATGATGAAAAAGATAGAATTAGAAAAAAAACCTCTTTTGAAATTTCCAAAGAGTTAAGAGAGTTCCTAAAAACAGAGAATTATAAAAAACGATACAACTTAGATGAGATCTTTGTAGTTGAGCGAAAAGCTGGACCTGTAAAATCAGATATAAAGATAGGCGTTACTGCACAAAACAATGAAAAAATCATTAGCTCTATAGATTTGATCCAAAACGCCCTAATTGAGCTTAAAGGAATGAAATCTGTTGCAAATAGTGCTAAAATTGGCATAGATGAGATTAAGATAAAACCAAATAGCTATGGAGAAAGACTAGGAGTCAGTGAGGCTAGCATAGGTCAAGCTCTCTCAAATCTATTTCTATTAAGAAAAAAGGCAACAGCATTTGATGATAAAAATCTACTCGAGATTAAAGTCGAGAGCATAAATAAAGATAACATTAAAACCCTTAAAAATATGGATATAACATTAGCCGATGGCAAAAAGGTAAAACTAAGTGAGGTAAGTGATTTTATAGTAGTAAAATCATTTGAAAAAGTTTCAAAAGATTTTGGAGAGAAAACATTTTATGTTTATGGAAATGTCGATACAAAGTATATAACAGCAAGTGAAGCTATCGATAAAATAAAACCTATCTTAAACAAACTCAAAAAGGAGGGTGTCAAGATTAAACTACTTGGAGAAAAAAAGAAAAATGATGAGCTAAAACGAGATATGCTCTCCGCAACTGCGATAGCTCTTCTTTTAGTGGCTCTAAGTATGCTTTATTTGTTTAATTCCTTTAGAGATACCTTCATAGTTATGAGTGTAATTCCATTTTCATTTTTAGGCGTACTTTTAGGGCATTTTTTAATGGGTATGAACCTAACTATGCCTTCAATCATAGGGGCTCTCGGGCTTGCAGGAGTTGTTATAAATGATGGAATCATTATGATGACATATCTAAAAAGAGTTAAAAACCAAGAAGAGCTATACAAAGAGGCAACGAAAAGACTTAGACCGATTTTTCTAACAACAATTACTACCCTAATAGGTCTCTCAACCCTTATCTTTTGGCCAAGTGGAGAAGCTGCTATATTTCAGCCACTTGCAATCTCGCTTGGTTTTGGATTAGCTTGGGGAACTATACTAAATCTTGTTTATGTACCGGTTTTCTTTGCGGTACTTCACAAAAATAGATTTGAAAAAACTTAATGATAGGATTTACTAACTGACCTTACGCACTATAAAAAATAGTGCGTAAGGTCAGTTAAAAATACCTCTTAATAAATCTACAAAAACTTTCAAAAATTTTACTTTTGTATTTATCTTGATGATAAATCAAATAAAAATTTCTTAAAAATTCAAAATTTTTTATTTTAATTTCTTGCAAATCACCTTTTTTCAGCTCTTCCTCAACAGCGATTTTTGAAATACAAGTTATAATATTTGAGTCTTTTTTAAGTAGCTGTTTAATCTGAGAAAATTCAGAATACTCCATAAAAATTTCAACCTCTTTTTTACACTCTCCCAAACTATTTAAAAAAATCTCTCTAGTTCCACTACCCTTTTCTCTTAAAACCCATCTTTTAAATTTAAGCTCATCAATATACACTTCATTATCTATAGACAAATCACTGCTTACAACAATAAGTCTATCTTTTGCTACTATTTTTTTTTCAAGCCTATCATCTATGCACTCTGTTTCTATAAAACCTATGTCAATCTCGCCATCTTTTAAACTCTTCAATATCTCGTTAGAGTTTAAAAGTTTATGAAAAACTTTTATATTTGGGTACTTTATCATATAATCTAGTATGGCATTAGAGGTTATGAAATTACCTATGGTTTTGCTCGATGCAACTTTTAAAACTCCACTTAGCTTATCCTCTTTAAAATGGTTTTTTGCATCTTGTAGGGCAAAAAAATGTTTTTGAGTTGAACTCTTAAACTCTCTTCCTCTCTCATTTAAAATCAATTTTTTACCGATTCTATCAAAAAGTTTTACATCTAGTTTGTTTTCAAGTGATTTTATAGCTAATGATATGGCTGATTGACTTAATTGTAATTTTTTAGCAACATTTTGCATGTGAGTCTCTTCACATAAAGCATAAAATATCTCTAATTCTTTTAGTGTCAAACTGCTTCCTTATTTATTTTTTTAATTATTATATCAATTTTTATTAATTTTACAAATTAAATAAAAATCTCTATAATTTTACAAACAACAAAAGGATAATAGTGTGTTAAAAGGACTTTTATTAGTTACTCTATTTGCAAGTGTAGCAAATGTTATATCATATCTTTTTGGAGGATTTAGTCCACTGATTATAGGTATAGTAATAGGAATGATTTTCGCAAACACCTTTAGAAAAAAACTTCACAATAGTTACGATCAAGGCATAGTATTTTCAACAAAAACTCTCCTTAGAGGTGCAATTATACTTTATGGTTTTAGATTAACTTTTCAAGATATATCTCAAGTTGGTATTAGTGGAGTTTTAGTTAGTACCATTATAGTTACATTTACATTTATTATAGGCTACTTTATAGGAGTAAAAGTTTTAAAAATGGACAAGGAAACCACAATGCTAACAAGTGCTGGTAGCTCAATTTGTGGAGCTGCGGCAGTTTTGGCTACTGAGCCAGTTGTTAAAGGTGAGGCATATAAAACTGCTGTTGCTGTATCTACAGTTGTACTTTTTGGAACAATTAGTATGTTTCTATATCCCTTTTTATATAAATCTGGATTGATCGATTTAACGCCTAAAGGTATGGGAATATACATAGGTGGAACACTACACGAGGTTGCACATGTAGTAGGAGCTGGAAGTGCAATAAGTAAAGAAGTTGCAAATGATGCCGTTATTGTCAAGATGATAAGAGTTATGCTTTTAGCGCCTTTTTTGGTTGTACTTGGTGTTTGGTTAAGCAAAACAAAAAATTCCAAAGAAAAAACTAAAATAACAATTCCTTGGTTTGCTGTATGGTTTATAGTGGTTGCTGGCTTCAACTCACTAAACCTCCTATCACCACAGATAGTAAAATTTATAAATCAACTAGATACATTTGGATTAACTATGGCAATGAGTGCCCTTGGTATGCAAACAAGTTTTGAAAAATTTAAAGAGGCAGGACTCAAACCGATCTATTTAGCAACAATTCTCTTTTTATGGCTTGTTTTTGGGGGATACTACATAACAAAACTATCAATGATGATTTGACGGTATATCTAAAGGATGCCTCTAAATATTTTCATCTATGAGTTTTTGTATAAGTTTTCTACTCTCCTCTTTAGTGAAAAATAGATTTCTATTTAGCTCATCTGAAAATCGTTTTAATAGCTCCAATCTTTTATCTTTTAACTGTTGATTTTCCAATCCTCTTAACTCATCTTTTAAAATTCTTTGATATTGCTTATAAATTTCCTCTTGCTTTTGAGCCTTTGATTTTACATCCTTAGATGAAGTTTTAGATCTTAACAGCAAATAGACAACAAATAGTGCAATAATTACCAAAACTACTTCCAAGATAAACTACCTTTGCAAATTACATCACCCAAAGAGGCTCCTATATCATTTGCAACTACTTGACATTTGACTTTTAATAAAAAAAATATTGGAAATTCACCATACTCACTTAAACACTCATAATTGCCCATACCCTTAGATATAATACAATCTGCACTTCTAAAGATGTTATGAGCCTCCTTCTTTGCTAAGTCTATAGCATATCCAGGAGTAGGCACTCCACTATCTACCAAAGTAGCAACCTCATCTAGTCCAGATCTTTTCGCTTCATTCATAGTTAAATCATTTATAATAGGCTCACCCCTAACAAAATAGTAAACATCCAATTGTGGATAGATACTTTTTAAAGTTTTTATGCAAATCTTATCAAATATCTCTTCAGCAGTATTATCTCCTAAATATACTAGTTTTTTCGTGGACTGAAGCTTCTCTTTCAACTCTCTAGAATCATCAATTTTAAAATTTGTTGAGTAAATCTTCTCAATTTCCTCTTCAAGATCATAAATGATCTCCGCAGCGAAATCTATAACATTTCCAGCTACTGCAGTTTTTAAAGCATAAAGAAATTTATCGTGAGTATTATCAACTCTATCTTGACAAATTTTTGCAAATTTAAAAGCCTTTGTAGTTGATTGCTCTTTTATATCTTTGTATAGATCATCAGTTTTTAAAAATCTAGAAATATCTCTATATAAAGGAGTTGCATTGTGCGGTGGGGTTAAATTAAAATCGAAGGAATTTATATGCTTCTTAGCAATATTTAAAACTTCAATCTCCTCTTTTTTAGATAAATTTAAAAGCGAAGAGACTCTTTTTGCTTGATTAAAAATACACTCTATACAGTTTTGGTGAAGTTTCATAGAAGTAAATGACCCCAAGTGGGGTCATTTTAAAATTACTTTTTAAGCTCTTTGATTCTTGCAGCTTTACCTCTTCTCTCACGAAGATAAAACAACTTAGATCTTCTAACCTTACCTCTTCTTAAAACCTTTATACTCTCTATGCTATCAGAGTAAATTGGAAAGATTCTCTCTACACCAACGGAGTTAGCACCTATCTTTCTAATTATAAAAGTTTCACCAGTTCCCTCTCCGCGTCTTGCAATACAAACACCTTCAAAGTTCTGAACTCTTGTTTTATCGCCCTCTTTAATTATAACTGCTACTCTAAGAGTATCTCCAGCTCTAAAATCAGGTACATTTTTTGATTCTATTTGCGCTTTTTCAAAAGACTCTATATATTTGTTTCTCATATGATTTCCTTTATCTTGTATTTATGCGAGCATACAAGTCTGGTCTGAAGTATCTTGTTTTCAACTTCGCCATCTCAATTTTTAAGTTGGCTATTTTAGCGTGATTTCCCTTTAAAAACTCTGAGGGAACTCTCAAGCCCTCAAATTCAGCAGGTTTTGTAAATGATGGAGCCTCTAAAATATCTCTCTCAAAACTCTCCTCTTCCAAAGAGTCCTTATTTCCTAAAACTCCATCTATATTTCTACATATTGCATCACTCATTACTAAACTAGCTAACTCGCCACCAGTTAAAACATAGTCACCAATAGAAAATACTTCATCGGCAAACTCTTCTATAACTCTCTCATCAATTCCCTCATACCTACCACTTACAAAAACTAAGTGACTCTTGTTTGCGAGCCTCTTTGCATCTTTTTGACAAAATGGCTTTCCAGCAGGTGCGGGAAATACAAAGTAAGCCTCGGGACTTATCTTTTTTATCTCTTTTAGTGTATCAAATAGTGGTTGGGGGCACATAAGCAATCCAGCACCACCACCAGCTTGATAATCATCTACCTTATTATGTTTATTCTTTGTATAGTCTCTAGGATTGAAAAATTCAATACCTAAAAGATTTTTATCTATTGCCCTTTTCAAGATAGACTCTTCAAAATAGAAAGATATCAAACTCTTAAAAAGAGTAACATAACTAAATGTTATCATGAACTTTCCAACAAAGTAAGTCCATCTTTGACAAATACAACTCTGCTTGTTCTATCTACATCCAAGATGTATCTCTCAATAAATGGTATGTAAAAAGTTTTTGAAAATCCATCTTTAACTAAACTCTCATCACTCTTTAATACCAAATAATCTACATTTCCAATTCTCTCAATATCACTAACCAATCCAAGAGTCATTCCATCCTCTTTTACATTCAGCCCTAAAATATCGAACCAAAAAAACTCATCTTCCTCTATATTGCAGTTTTTTCTGGTATCTTCGACTGAAGTCATCAGATATGAGTTAACTAAAACTATAGATTTCTCTCTGCTTTCATAATCTTTAAAAAGGACTAATCCTCTTTTTGGGTTATAAGAAAGCACCTCTAACTCTAAGCCTTTATCTGTTTTAAAAGTCGCACCTTTTTTAAACTGCTCTGGAAAATCAGAATGAATGTGAAGCTTTAATTCACCTCCTAATCCAACTACCTTCCCAATCTTAGCAACCTCCAAAAGCTGAACTTTACTACTCATCGTTGGCTTTTACTGTTACCCTATAAGATTTGCCATCCTTTGCCTTACAGCCAGAAATAAGAGTTTTAAGAGAATTTATCATCTTTCCATCTTTTCCAATGAGTTTACCTGTATCTACCTTATCCGCATAGATAGTAACCTCACAAAAAGTTTCATCAATATCATTTCTCTCTACCCTAACTAAATCTGGTCTATCAACAACTAACTTAGCAAATTCTTCTAAAAATTTTTCTATCATTTTATTGTCTCCTTTAACTTGAGCAAAGCCCAAGTTAAATTCCTCTCACTAAAGCACAACCTTGCGGTCGTAAAACCTTATTGTCTCCTTTAACTTGAGCCTTGTGCTTGCACTCTCTGTGAGAAAGCCCAAGTTAAATTCCTCTCACTAAAGCACAACCTTGCGGTCGTAAAACCTTATTGTCTCCTTTAACTTGAGCCTTGTGCTTGCACTCTCTGTGAGAAAGCCCAAGTTAAATCAATTAGAGGTAATTTTTGCTACTCTATCGCTAAGCTTAGCTCCAACACTTTTCCAATAAGCCAACCTTTCTTCATCACACTTAACCTCTTTTGTTAGTGGATTGTAGTATCCAATAGACTCTATCCAGCCACCATCTCTTCTCTTTCTGCTATCTGTTACAACTATTCTGTAGAAAGGCTTTTTCTTTCTACCCATTCTTGTCAATCTAACAACTGTCATCTCTATCCTTTGGTTTTTTATCTTTAGGAGGGTATTGTAGTGCATAATAATTCGGAAGTTATTGTGCCTCTTTTGACCACCTAAAGTGTCATGTTAAGCTTACAATCACAGAGGGATTATTTTGTAAGCCAAATGAAGGGGCGATTATACCAAAAAAACTTCTATATGTAAAGGTTTTACCTTGGAATTCCACCCTGTTTGGCCTGAGCTAACATATTTTGTAAATCTTGCATACCTTTTTTACCTGAAAACTTTTTAGCCATTTTAGAAGCATTTTTAAACTGTTTTAAAAATCTATTAACTTCATTTTGACTCAATCCTGCTCCTGCGGCTATCCTTCTTTTTCTAGTATTGTTAAGCAAAGAAGGCATTTCTCTCTCTTTTTTTGTCATAGAGCTAATCATAGCCTTAATCTTTTTCATCTCTTCAGAGTTTTCCAAATCAGCATCTTTTAACTGATTTGCCATACCTGACATTCCAGGAATCATACCAATAAGTGATTTCATGCTTCCTAGCTTTTTCATTTGTTCCATTTGTTCTAAAAAATCGTTAAAATTAAACTCCCCTTTTTTAATCTTCTTTGTTATAGCTTTAGCTTTTTTTTCATCTATAACTGCTGCAGTTTTTTCAGCTAAAGTTTCTAAATCACCCTCACCCATCAATCTATTAACAATTCTATCTGGAACAAAAAGCTCTAAATCTGCAACTTTTTCACCAGTACCTATAAATCTTAAAGGTACTTCTACTTGCTTGGCAATTCCTAAAGCAACTCCACCCTTACTATCACCATCATATTTACTTAAAATAACACCTGTAATTCCAATTTTCTCTTTAAATGAATTGGCACTTCTAACGGCATCTTGACCACTAAGTGAGTCTGCTACATAAAAAATTTCATCCGGCTCTAGTGCATCCTTTATGCCTTTGAGTTCTTGCATTAACTCTTCATCTATAGCTAAACGGCCAGCAGTATCTACCAAGAGTACATCATACAATCCATCTTTTGCCTTTTTTAAGGCATCTTTAGCGATCTTCAGGGGCTCTTTTTGCTCCTCATCGAAGTATAAATCGATCTCATTTTGCTCACACATCTGCTTTAGCTGCTCAACTGCTGCCAATCTTTGTAAATCACAAGCAGCAATCAAAACTTTTTTATTTCTTAATTTTAAATAGTTTGCCAATTTAACCGTAGTAGTTGTTTTTCCACTTCCTTGAAGACCTGTCATTAAAACTTTTGTAGGCGGGGTTGAAGCAAAAACAAAACCTTGCTTTCCAGGTGCAGTTAAAATTTTTTCTAAATTTTCTTTCAATGCTTTTAAAAAATTTAATTGTCCTACACCTTTTGCTTTTGTCTCAATCTCAACAACTTTAAGTAGATCTTTTACTACTTTGTGGTGAACATCAGCCTTTAAAAGTGCTCTTTTTAATGTATCTAAAGCCTTTTTTAATGATTTTTCATCATCAGCAAATCTAATTTTATTTATAGCACTCTTAAATGAATCGGTTAAAACTTCAAACAAAATATCATCCTTTTTTAAGTCTCTCAATTGGGTCGTAATAATACTTTAACTTTACTTTAAATACAATAAACCAAAAAAGCACTAACCAAAGAGCATCTATAAATAATTCTAGGACACCTCTAGAGTTATGCAATTGTTCTGGCAAAGGAATAAATATAAGGAATGCCTGTTGAAAAAATCAAAGATTAAAAAAACTTTATCAAAATATAAAAACATCCAAGACTCTTTTAAGTACGCTTATGTTGGAATACCCAAATCAATAGCAAATTTAGAAGAGAATTTTTTTGGAACTTTTGAATCATTCTTAAAAAAATATCCAAATTTTACAGATTTTAAAAAACTTCCAATAGTTTTATATATGCATGGCTCCTCAGGACTATACACAGGAGATGTTTATAGAAAAATCATTACCAAAGATGCAAAATTTATCTTTTTTGCTCCAAACTCTTTTAAAATAAAAAATAGACCAACCTATAAAACTGCCCTAGATAAACCTGCCAAAGAAAAAAATTATTTAAAGGTTCATAGATTGAGAGTTGCTGAAATCTACTATAATCTTAAAGAGTTAAAAAAACTTCCCTTTGTAGATTCAAATAACATATTTCTTATGGGAAACTCTGAAGGTGGACTTGCATCTGCAATTTACCCTCATGAAAAATTCAAAGGAAGAATTATCACCGCTTTCTCATGCGAGAGTTCATACTTTTACACAAACTTTAAACTTGGAGCCAAAAAAAGTGAGCCCTTTTTAAATATAATCGGAACTCACGATCAATTTTTCTCAAAACTCTCTCTTTTAAACTCTAACTACAACATAGACGGAAATGGCATAGAATCGCTTAAAAAGTATAAATTTGCAAAAATTGTCATACTGACTAAAACAAAGCATGATATAACTACAAATCCATATGTAAAAGATGAGATTCTATCTTTTTTGAAGTTATGGAGAAGCGAGGAGTAAATACCCTCGCCATATATTTGCTATTTCTTTTTTTCTCTATCTAAAAGCTTCTGTTTAAAAACTGCTGCAACATCTTTTGCAACATCAAGCTGAGTTGTTATGCCTACACATGAGCAGTTTATCTCTGAGAGCACATAAGTGTCTTTTCCCTCTTTGTCTCTATCCATAATATAATCCATAGTCCAAAGAAGTGGAAAGTCTTGACCTGAGAGATATGGTTTTATATACTTTAGACCATCTTTTGTTAATTTAACCACATCTTTCCATTTTGGCTCATCTGGTGACTCATACCTATACTTTGCACCACTAAATAGAGTTGCTGAAAATTCACCCTCTTGAGGCTTTTTATGTACCACTGAGACTGGCTTATCAGCAACCAAAAGAACTCTTATCTCACCTTCACTAATTCTCTCAAGATACCTACAGCCAACAAACCCTGCTTTACCCTTAAAGTAAGCTGCATTTTCATCATCTGGCTCAAATTTTGATTCAAATTTATGTAAAAATTCATCTATATCGTCAAAGTAGTATTTTTCATTATTTACCGCTTCAACTGTAAAGATTGAACCATCATCTTTTTTTGAAACCAGATAAACTCCCTCACCTGTTGAGCCATAGTTAGTTTTTAAAACTCTTATGCCATACTTGTCTAAATCTGCTGGAAATTTTTTTACAAAATCAGTATATGTATGGTAGAAGTATGTGTCGTCATCTCCTAATGGAGTTCCTTTTAGCTTTGCCAAGATATCTTTAAAATCTAAGTTAATCATAACATCGGGGTGAGTGTGAATCTCAACTCCATAGTTACTAAGTGCTTTTAAAAACTGAAAGTACTCATCAACCTCTTTTAAATTGCCAGGATTGATCCTGCTAATAACAGCCAATGCATTCTCTTTTAGATAATCTAAAAGCTCATACTTTTTATTTGGTCTATAAAAAACAATCTCTCTATCTAAGCCTGTTGCCTCTTTTATAGCCTGAAGAATCGGCTTTGAATCTGGTCTAAAACCATCAAAACCCTTATCGCTCCCCTTTGCATACTCAATTATAAAAACACGATTTTTCTCATTCATTGAACCCTCCTCTTGAAGTTAAATTGTCATAAGATTATAACATCATAAAAATTAAATTTTCTAGGGGTCAGGGCTAAACTCTAAACCTTTTCAAAATTGACACTTACTGTTTTATATAGCCAAATTCTAAGAGTTTATCATATATTCCAGAGATTACATCACCAGTAGCAGCACCTCCATGACCACCATGCTCTACCATAACCGTTACTACAAATTGAGGATTTTTATACGGACCATAAGTTGTAAACCAAGCGTGAGATCTATGGTAATACTCCAGCTCACTCTCCTTCATTCTCTTCTTTTCACTTTGAGGAATTCCAACCACTTGTGCAGTTCCGGTTTTACCAGCGATCTCAACTTTTGATTTTATATATCTATGTCCTGTTCCTCTTGGGTTTGAGACTACTTCTCTCATTGCTCTTCTTAAAAAAGGCAAATACTTCTTTTGTTCTTTGGTTAGTATTTCCTTCTTATCAAAATCTACTCTAACACCATCAATACTCTCTAAAAAATGGGGAGTTACACTGTAACCTGTTGCTAAAAGTGCAGTATATTTTGCAACTTGAAGAGGTGTAGATAAAAAATATCCTTGCCCAATAGAAGTTATCAAGGTTTCACCTTGATACCATGGCTTTTGATACTTTTGCATCTTCCAAAACCTTCCTGGAACCGAACCTTTGAACTCAAAAGGCAGATCAACTCCAGTTTTATGTGCAAATCCAAGTTGTTCCAATACAGGTGAAATTTTATCTATGCCAACTCTTAAACTTCCTTTGTAAAAATAATCATCACAACTCTCTCTTATGGCTTTGAGCATATCTGTTCTACCATGCCCAATATGTTTCCAACATCTAAAATTTCTACCTCCAAGTTCATATGAACCATTACAATAGAAATTTGTGTATGGTGTCATAAGTTTTGATTCTAAAAAAGCCAAAGCTACACCCATTTTAATAACAGATCCTGGTGGATATAGTCCATTTATAAGCTTATTTGTAAAAGGATGGTTAAAATCATTTGCTAGTTTTTCCCACTCTTTTTGAGTAATTCCATTGACAAACTTATTTAAATCATATTCAGGAAAGCTTCCTGCAGCTAAAATTTTTCCATCTTTAACATTCATAACAATTACTGCACCACTTCTATCTTTAAATATATCAGATATAAACTTTTGTAACTTTAGATCTATACTTAACTTAATGTTACTACTAGATGGAAGTTTCTTTTCTATCTCCTCTATCTCTTCATTAAAAGCTGTAACTTTGATCTTTTTTTCTCCTTTTTCTCCTTCCAAAATAGAGTTGTAATACTTTTCAATACCAGTTCGTCCAATAAATCCGGTTAGTTTTGCTACTTCACTATTTTTAACATCTTTTTCATTTGCTTTTGCTACATAACCTATAATGTGTGATGCTAAATCTTTGTAGGGATAGTATCTCTTTGATGAGATTGATATTTTTAAGTTTTCTCTTAGATTAAGTTTTGAAAATTTTGAAACAAACTCATCATAACCGATAAAATCTACTACTTTAACAAATTTATGGGAGTATGGAGAGTCTCTTTTTAAGTATTTTTTAATCAACTTTTCTCTATCTAAGCCATCAATGTTTTCTACCAAAAAGTCAATCTCTTTTTCTAAAATCTCTCTTTTTCTTTTTGAACTTAACTGCGGTTTTATACCTATGCTAAAGCCTAGCTTATTTACAGATAATGGTTGGTTATTTATATCTACAATAGAACCACGAAGTGGTGCTAACTCATCAACTCTTATGGCATTTTGTTTCGCTATTTCATCATAATAAGTATTAGATTTTATGCTTATATAGTAAATTCTCACTAAAAGTATTATCCAAAAAAATGCAAAAGCATATAGTAAAATTTTTATTCTCATTTTAAATGTTTTTCCTAAACAAAATAATTGCAATTAGAGCATCAATAACAATATAGTACAAATAACCAAAACTAAAAACTGGAATGGTTTGATTTAGTAAGTATGCCATAAAAAGATTTAAAAAAAAGTGTCCAATATAAGCAAAAAAAACAAAAACAACCAATATACAACTTCTACAAGTAAAATAATTTTCAATCTTTTCTACAAATAAATTATAAAAAATTATAAAAAATATTAGTGATGAAAAAAGATAAAATCCTTTATTTAGATCATATATACAAAGATATAAAAGACTAAGATATACTGAAATTAACCTATTTTCATTTGAGAAATTCAAAATTGCATATACAAAAAAAACACCATAAAAAAGAGGCAAAAAAAGATACAGCGAACTTAAGAACTGATAAATAACTAGAGCAACCCAAAAAAGTATGCCCTTTATATAGTCTGTATTAATGCTACTTCGTCGCATATTGGAAAATGTTTACATTTGACACAATCAGCCCAAATTTTATGTGCCGGAAGTGACTCTTTTGGAATCTCTTTAAAATTTAATCTCTTAAAAAAATTTGCCTCATAAGTCAGGGTAAAAATCTTTTGTGCATTTAACTCTTTAGCCTCTTTTAAAAGCTCTTTTACTATACAAGCCCCTATACCTCTACCTCTATATTCCTTAGAGACTACCAAACTTCTAATCTCACCTAAATCAAAAGCATGAAAATGTAAAGCCCCAAAGCCTACAATATCGTCATAACTTTTTGCAAGTATATATGAACGGATATTGGTTGCAATTTCATCACTACTTCTATATAGAATTATACCCCGCCTTACCTCATCTTCAACTAGAGTTTGCATTTTTTCAATATCGCTAAGTTTTGCTTTGGTATAACTTATCAATTAGGCTCTCCAAAGAGTGATTTAAAAATAGCTTCTGTTGCTTTTTCAACTCCCTTTCCACTGCTACTAGATACCAAGAGTGCATTTGGATAGATTTTTTTCAAAGCACTTACATCTTTTTGTTTTAATTTATCTGCTTTTGTAAAGATATTTAATATCTGCTGATCATCTCTTCTTATAGAGTGTAAAAAGTCATTAACATCCCTATCTATCTCTAGTTTTGGATGTCTTGCATCAATCAAATGTACAAAAAGTCTGATTGAACTCCTCTTTTTTATAAATTCAGTCAAGTTCTTTTGCCACTCATATTTTAATGACTTTGAAACCTTTGCATATCCAAAACCAGGCAGATCTACAAATCTAGCAACATATTCATTTTCCAAATAGCTAAATTTTATATCAAAAAAATTAATTAATCTCGTTTTTCCTGGAGTTGAAGAACTTTTTGCCAATCCCTTTCTCTTTGTAAGTGCATTTATTATCGAGCTTTTACCTACATTACTTCTACCTATAAAGGCAACTTCACTAACTCCTTCAGCCACTGTTTCATTCATAGATGGAGCAGATTTTAAAAAAACTGCATCCTTTATAGTTATCACTTTGTTTTCTCTTTCTTGTTATCTTCTATTTTAAAAATAAACTTTACTGGTTTCTTACCATCACTATCAACTTCATATCTGCCACTGGATTGATCAACCCAAATCCTATCTCCATAGACCTTTTTATCACTCTCTTTCTCAAATAAAAAGGCATTTTTTAAAAAGGTGTATTGTGCTTTTACTGGATCATAAATCATAGTTTGAGCTTCACCATAGTAGTGTTTATTATTTAGTATCATGTTTATCTTAACATCTCCAACTGCAATATACTTTAGAGGCTGTCTATCTTTATCAAAGTTTATTGTTAATTTATTGGCAAATAATTTATCTTTTCCTTTAACTATCTTTACATTCCCATTAAAAACAGTTACTTGCTTTTTCTCATCTGCAAAAAAATTATCTGCTACAATCTCAACATTTTGAGCATTTAACCACAAAACTGCAATTAAAAGTATACTTAATAATCTCACTTTAATTTACCTTTGAAATAGATTTTACATTATGAGCGAAGATTTTACCATCATTTACTTGATATACTAATGAAGAGCCAAATACTGTTGTACTATTTGTCTCTAAAGTAAATTTTGACAAACTCTTAAAGACTTTTGATTTTAAATTATATGTCGATTCATCAGAAAAAAATTTTATTCCATTTGAATCTGCATATCTTATATCTCCACTAACTCTCAATAGGTCTCCTCTTAAACTACCCTCTTTAGCTTTTAAGTTATCTGTAACTCCATCGCTCTTTTTTCTAACTATGTCTATATTAAAAAACTTATCATAAGTTTTATATCTAAGAATTTGCGAAGATTTTGCAACTAAAACAACTCCCTCTTTTTGTATAGAGTAGTTTGTAACTCTATTAGCTTCAAGATTGGCTTTAGGCTTATCGCTTTGTTTTAGATTTATATAGTATGGCTCTTTATATAAAAGAAAAACAAACACCCCAACAAATACAAATAATGAATAATATAAAAGTTTTACTGCCAAAGCTCTAAAAACTCTTTTTTTAAATTATTTTTTTCTACTACTAAGTCTATCATCTCTCTTATAGCACCCTCTCCACCTTTGCACTCTAGTACCGTATCAACAATTTCTTTTATCTCTTTAACAGCATCACTAGGCGCGAAAGACCAACCAACACTTTTTAACATCTTATAATCATTTAAATCATCACCTATAGCGGCAACTTCTTTTAAATCTATATTCATCTCATTTACAATCTCTCTCAAAAGAGCATACTTATCCTTTACTCCTTGATGTAAAAATGTAATATTTAGCTCAGTTGCCCTTCTTTGAACAATTTTTGAATTTCTTCCTGTGATAATTGCACTTTTCAACCCTAATCTACTCCAGGATGCTATTGATAACCCATCTTTAACATTAAATGATTTATACTCATCATTACTCGAATTATAAACAATTTTACCATTAGTCAAACATCCATCTACATCAAAAACTAAAAGCTTAATCATAAAATACCCTTTGTACTTGGAATTCCAATCCTATTATTTTTTACCAACGCGCGCCTAAGTGCGACAGCAAATGATTTAAATAAAGCTTCAACAATGTGATGCCTATTTTTACCTCTTTTACACTCAAAATGAATAGTCAAACAAGCATTGTTTGCAACTGCTCTAAAAAATTCTTCTACTAATTCCAAATCAAAGTTTCCAATACTGCCATCTAACTCAAGATCAAATACCAAGAAAGCTCTATTTGATAAATCTAAACAGCACTCAATTGCTGCCTCATCCATTACAACAACAACATTTGCATATCTCTCTACCCCCTCTATGGGAAAAATTGCCTTTTTTAACGCTTGAGCTAAAACTATACCTACATCCTCAACACTATGGTGAGCATCAACTATTAGATCACCTTTGCAAGTAAGCTCTAAATCAATTAATGAATGTTTGGCAAATGCCTCTAACATATGATCAAAAAAGCCTATACCCGTAGATATACTTGCCTTTCCACTTCCCATTAACCCTAATTTTAAAGATATTTCTGTCTCTTTTGTTTTTCTCTGTATCTCTATCATAACTTACTCTCTTAAAATAAATGATCCAAAAAATTTACCTCTAGATATAAAATCTCTAGCTTCATTTTCACTTCTAAACCCTTTTAGATAAACTCTATAGAGGGCATAACCATCCTTATAGCCTTTTTTAATTCCGCTTCTATACCTTCCATCTACTAAGCTATATCGTGAAGCATACCTCTGCGCTCCATCTTTTTTTCTAAATGCTCCTATTTGAACAAAATAATCTTTTAAAACAATACTTTTTGTAACACTTTGCTTGCCAATAACCCCATTAAACCCAATAACCTCAATCCTTACAGGCGCAGTTCCTTTTTTTATCATATCTATTTTTCTAGCAGCTGCATTTGAAAGATCTATAATTCTATTTTTTACAAATGGACCCCTATCATTTATTCTTACAACTGCACTTCTTCCATTTTCTAGGTTAGTAACCTTTACAACTGTATTCATTGGGAAGGTTTTGTGAGCTGCAGTCATAGCATACATATTATAGTATTCACCATTTGATGTTAATTTATTGTGAAAACTAGGTCCATACCAACTCGCAATACCACTAAAAGAGTCACCAATGCTTACTCTCGTAGGGTAATATGTTTTTCCCATAACAGTATATGGCTGCATAGTTGCTCTGTGCATATTTGCCGAATTATTTATTTTACCTGAAGTATAGTCCCCTTCACTATAAACATACTTTTTTGTAGAACACCCCCAAAAAAAACCAATTAAGACAATACTTAAAACTACTTTAATACTTGTGCGGAATAACAAGCTTCTCTCCTACTCTAACTATCGAATTTTTTTTGTTGTTATATTTGATAATATCGTTTACTGCAACTCTAAATTTTCGAGAAATCTTTCCAATAGTATCACCTTTTTTTATAATATATACCCTGTTTCTTGGCTTTAAAACTGGCACAATTAGTGTTTTATTTACTCTTAATATATTTGTTTTTAACTTATTGAAATCTTTAATTATTTTATATGAAACTCCATACTTTTTTCCAATACTATAAAGAGAATCACCTTTTTTAACTCTATGTACATAAAATCTACCTCTATCTTTTGATGCATCATAATTTTTTACAAACAAACTCTCTTTACCATAGGGTATGTATATGTGGTATTTCTTTTCACCTGGAGGAGCAAATCCATATCTTAAATGAGGATTATAGGATTTTAACTCCTTATATGACATACCAATACTATTTGCAACTGCACTAAGAGTCGCACCACCATTTAGGTATACTTTTGTAAAAGTATGAGATGTACCTCTATTCATAAGATAGCTCATATCGTGCCCAACTATAAAGTCAGTACTGTTTGAAATGTATTGCATCATCATAATTTTGCGCAAATATATCCTACTCTCTTTTGGAATATATTTTTTTCTAACATCCAAAAGTACTTTTAAATCATCACTACCAGCTTTTTTTATAGCCCTTTTTAATCTACCTTCACCACAATTATAAGCAATTGCGGCTAAGTACCATTTTCCAAACATTGCGTGTAAATATTTCAAATACTTTATAGCAGCTTCAGTTGATTTTATAGGATCTCTTCTCTCATCAACATATAGATTTATTTTCAATCCAAATTTTTTTGCAGTATATGGCATAAATTGCCAAATTCCTACAGCTCTAGCTTTAGAATACGCAGATGGAGCAAAGTTTGACTCAGCCATCGCAAGATATAAAAATGCTTCAGGAATTTTAGCTTCATCAAGCATACTTTGTAGAACTGGTACAAATCTATTACCACCCTCTAATACCTTTAAAAAATGTTTTGTTCTATATCTATCTGCATCCTCTTTCATTCTCATAAAAACTAAATCTGTCATAAAAGAGGGAGAGATATCTAAACTCTTCAGAACTTTTACTTGCTCTTGATAACTAGTTTGTGTACTTAAAAACGCATAACTACCCTGAAAAAATAGAAATAAAATTAAAACCAACCTAAACATAAAACTCCTTATACTACAATCAATAGTACCAAATCTCTACTTTATAAACTCTTTAAAAACTCTTTTAGCATTTTTAGTAGTTAATTGCTCAACCTCATCTTCACTCATATTTAAAATTTCTGCAATCTTTTTAACAACCAATCTTGTATAGCTTGGCTCATTTCTTTTGCCTCTGTGTGGATGTGGCGTAAGATAGGGAGCATCTGTCTCTACAATGATTTTATCTTTTGGAATCTTAGGAAGAATCTCTACTAAATTTTTTGCATTTTTAAATGTCAAAACCCCACCAATACCAAAATAAAATCCCTCATTAGCCAAATCTAAAAGGTGTGGACTAGCATTGTAGCAGTGCAAAACTCCACCAACCTTGCTAGCACCATTCTCTAAAAGAACTCTCTTGCTGTCATCATTTGCATCCCTTACATGAACAATCAAAGGCTTATTTACACTTATTGCTAATTCTATATGTTTTTTAAAAACCTCTTGCTGCTCTTTTTTCACTCTCTCTTTTTCTTCCAAATCCTCTGGAAGTCTAAAGTAATCCAATCCACACTCACCAACAGCAATACACCTGCTGTCACTTAAAAATTTTCTTAAAGTATCTTCACTATACTGCTCACAATGGTAGGGATGAACCCCCGCAGCATAAAAAACATGTTCATATCTCCAAGCTATCTCTTTAGCTCTTTTTAAATCATCTATATCAGCTCCAGGGATCAAAACTCCCTCAACTCCATTTTCTTTGGCTCTTTTGATAACCTCATCTAAATCATCTTCATATCTTTTATCATCAAGGTGTGCATGTGTGTCTATAATCACTCACTAATCTCCACTCTATTTTTACCACTGTTTTTTGCTCTATAAAGTGCCATATCTGCTTCATCTATAATGTCATCTAAGCTCTCTGCGCTATCAAATGCTACCCCAATAGATGCAGTATAACCAATCTCATTTCCTTTAAACTCTATAGTATTTCTAGCAATTTTTAGTCTTAATCTCACAAAAAGTTCTACTGCACTATCTCTATCTATATCTTTTAAAAGTACACAAAACTCCTCTCCACCAAATCTTGCTACAATATCTGAACCCTTAATGTTATCTTGAACAACCTTTACTAGCGCCTTTATGGCCTCATCGCCACCATCATGTCCATAAGTATCGTTTATTTTCTTAAAATCGTCTATATCTATCATCGCAATTGCAAATGGCTCATCCCTCTCCCTAGCCTCTTGCACATAAGCTTCAGCCTCTTTGAAAAAGCTTCTTCTATTTCTAGCACCTGTTAGAAAGTCGGTATTTGCCATATCGCTTATCATCTCAATGTATTCTACAGACTCTATTGCATTATTTACCCTACAAACTAACTCCTCTTTGGTAAATGGCTTATTTATAAAGTCATTTGCTCCTATCTTTAGAAACTTGGCACTAACCATAGGATCATCATTTGCTGTCATTGCAATAATGCTTAAATCTACCTTCGAGTAATCTTCTCTAACTCTTTTAGTTAACTCAAATCCATCAACAACAGGCATATTGTAATCGGTCAATATAAGCTTCACATCTTTATTTGTTTCTAAATAACCCAAAGCCTCTTCACCATGAGCTGCACTTAAGACTTTAAACATTTGTGACTCTAGCGTTCTTTTGACCTCTTTTCTTATCACCATAGAGTCATCAACTATCATAACTTTATAATTCCTATTTTTACTAAGTCTCTCTATTAATGTAAATATGTAATTTACATCATCAATATTTCCCTTGAAAACATAATCTATAACATCTTTTTTCAGGATTTCATCTCTTGTTTTTGAATCAACATTTGCAGTTAAAACTATAGAGGGAACCTTTTTGGAGATCATAAAATCAACCACCTCACCATCAGGTGCATCTGGAAGATTAAGATCAAGCAGTGCTAAAAAATAATTCTTGTTTTTAGCAACTAAAATTTCAGCCTCTTTTAAAGAGTGGGCTACATCTACATCAAACTCCTCATTTTGAGAAATTTTTTTTGCTATAATCTTTGAAAGTGACTTATTGTCCTCTACTATTAAAATTCTCTCCATTATATATGCCTCTATCTAAATAATTTTTATTTATTATATCAAATTATTTTCTTTTGCAAAAGTTTTTTAGCAAACTCTATTGCTTCACTACTTATGCTCTCACCACTTATCATCCTCGCAAGCTCTTCAACTCTTCTATTACCATTAAGCTCTTCAACTCTACTTACTCCATCCTCTTTTATAATCAAAAAATGAAAATCTGCGACACTAGATAACTGTGGTTGATGAGAAATTGCAAAGATTTGATAACTCTTAGAGAGTTGTTTTAAAACCTTTGCAACACTCATAGACTCCTTGCCGCTTAGGTTTGCATCTATCTCATCTAAAATTAAAACACCTCTTCTATCTAAAAGATACTCACTAGATGTTGCTATAAAAGCGAGTCTTAGTCTGTTGAACTCACCTGAACTTATCTTTTTTATATTTACACTACCTAACTCAACTCTTAAAGAGTCTAAACCTAGCTCATACATAGAAACTTTTTCTAAAATTATGCTAACTTCTGGCATATAGAGCATCTTTAGGTAGTTATTTATCTTTGAGTTTAGACTCTTTAAAAATTTTTCTCTTTTTTGTGAAATTTTTTCAGCTAAACTGTTTAAGAGTTCATATCTTTTTTTGCAATCTTCCTCCAAAGCACTCTTTTTGAAACTTATATTTTCATACTCCTCGAGCTCAATCTCTCTTCTTTTTTTATGCTCCAAAATCTCTTCAATTGTGCCAAATCTAGATTTTAAAGATGAGATTTTCTCAATTCTATCTAAAATCTCCTCTACATTTACCTCTTCTAAATCCTCAAGCCTTACTCTCTCATCCTCTACTAAAACTCTAAGCTCATTAAGAGCTTCATCAAAAAATGAGCCATCTTTGTCAATCAAACTAAAAAGCTCACTCACACTACTCTCATAATCAAAAATCCCACTAACTCTATCTAGTGCTTCAGAGATTTTTTCCTTTTTAGAGAGCTCTTTTTTCAACCTCATAAGCTCCTCATCTTCACCTATCTTGGGCGAGACCTCTTCAATCTTTGCTATCTCAAATCTAGCAAACTCCTTTAGCTCCTCAACTTTTTTCTCTTTTTGCAAAATATCATCTAGCTTTGCTTTTAATTCTATATACTTGCTATAACCCTCTTTGAACTCATCTAAAACTTCTCCATAAGAGCTATCCTCTTTTTTTATAATCGCATCGAGCAGAGATAAAAGATTTTCACTCTCAAACTCATTTGCCTCTTTCGTGTTTAGGTAGTTTATGAAACTATTTGAGATTTGGCTCATCATTTTTTTCGTAACACTGTTGGAGTTTATAAAGTATCTTACACTCTTTGATTTTGTATATTTAAAAATGTTTGGCTCATCATCCTCTATGCCAAATTCGCTCAAATTTAACTTGGTCCCAATAGTAGCTTCCATCAAGCTAGCATTTGCTTCAGCTTTTCCAAAAAGTGATAAAACTCCTTGCATAAAAACAGACTTCCCAGCACCACTTGGTCCACTAAATGCTATAAGACCGCTACCAAACTCAAGCTCACACTCTTCAAATGAGAGCTGATTTTTCATATAGAGTCTCTCTATCATTTTGCACCCCATTGAAGCTTTTGGCGTAAAACATCAAAATAGTTTCTATCTAATCTATGTATGAGTTTTGCATATCTATCTGCAATTTTTACACTAATCTTGTCAAACTCTTCCATCTTGTAGGTATCTTGCCCATCAACCACTATAACGCTTTCATCTTGCAAACTCTTAAAGCTAACCTCAAAATCAACCGGCAATACAAGTGGTCTTTGAGTTAGCGAGTGAGGACAAACTGGCGTTAGTATAAGAGCCTTTGTTAGCGGATAAACTACCGGTCCACCAGCAGAGATATTATAAGCTGTTGAGCCAGTTGGGGTTGAGACAATCAAGCCATCTCCATAATAACAGTTTATCAAATGTCCATCAATATAGGTCTCAATAGAAGCCATTCCTGAGAGCTTAGTTCTAGAAAATACAATGTCATTAAAAGCAACCAAACTTTTAGTGCAACCACCACTTATCAAGGTAAGCTCCAGCATCATTCTTGAGTCTATTCTGTACTTATTTGTAAAAATTTTATCTATAAAACTCTCAATTTCTGAGGACTCTATATCGGTTAAAAATCCTAAATTTCCAGCATAAATTCCCAAGATTGGTTTTTCGTAGGCAAAACTTCTTCTACAAAGAGAGATAAGAGTTCCATCCCCTCCAAGTGAAATCAAAAAATCACTCTTTTTGCACATATAATCAAACTTTACACCATTAACGCCAAAAGTTTTCGCACTACTCTTTTCAACTAGTAGCACTACTCCATTTTTTTCAAGTGAATTTTTAATCTTCTCATAAAAAACCTTTAAGCTCTTATCATTTGGCTTAGAGATTAGTCCAACAATTTTAATGCTACTTAACTTTAAATCTTCATCAATTATTTTCATAGTGCCGATTTTACCAAAATAATCCCGAATTATGCAATAGGATTTACCGAAGTAATGCTTATAACTTTATAGGCTAGGCAATAAGTGCTAATTTGTAAATCTCGTTGTATCATTCGAGATAAACTTAACAAAAGTTACTTTTGGGTAAAATAAGCCAAAATTTATAAAACTAGGAACAAAATTGAGAACTCATTATTGTACAGACTTAAATGAAAACAACATAGGTGAAATTGTAGAGGTTTGTGGCTGGTCAAATAACAGTCGTGACCATGGTGGTGTAATCTTTATAGACTTAAGAGATAAAAGTGGGCTTATTCAGCTTGTTTGTGATCCAGCTGATTCTAAAGAGGCTTGGGAGATAGCAAATGGTGTTAGAGATGAGTTTGTTTTAAGAGCCAAAGGAAGAGTCAGAGCTAGAGGAGAAGGGTTAGAAAATCCAAAGCTAAAAACTGGAAAGATTGAGATTGTAGTTGAAGAGCTTATTATAGAAAATGCTAGTGAACCTGTGCCATTTGTGATTGGAGACAATAGTGTTGGAGAAGAGACAAGACTAAAGTATCGTTACTTAGACCTTAGAAATCCAAAAGCATATGAAGTTTTTAAATTAAGAAGCAAAGCTAGCATCGCAGCTAGAAACCTTCTTGACAGTAGAGGCTTTTTAGAAGTTGAGACTCCAATTTTGACAAAATCTACACCGGAGGGAGCTAGAGACTATCTTGTTCCTAGCAGAGTACACAACGGGGAGTTTTTTGCACTTCCTCAATCCCCTCAACTATTTAAACAGCTCTTAATGTGTTCAGGATTTGATAGATACTTCCAGATTGCGAAATGTTTTAGAGATGAGGACTTAAGAGCAGATAGACAGCCAGAGTTTACCCAGATAGATATTGAGATGAGTTTTTGTACTCAAGAGGATGTCATAGAGGTAACCGAAGCACTTCTTAAAGATATTTTCAAAGCATGTGGCTATGAAATCTCTACTCCATTTAATCGCATAAAGTACAAAGATGCTATGGAGAAGTATGGCTCAGATAAGCCAGATTTAAGGTATGATTTAAGCATGGTTGATGTTATAGATATATTTGAGAGAAGCACAAATGAAATCTTTAGCAATATTGCAAAAGACAAAAAAAACAACCGCATAAAAGCACTAAAAGTTCCAAATGGTGACAATATCTTCTCAAAAAGACAGATGAAGGGTTTTGAGGATTATGTAAGAAAATTTGGAGCGGCAGGACTTGGCTACTTTCAAATGAAAGAGGATGGCCTAAAGGGACCTCTTACAAAGTTTTTTAGTGAAGATGATCTAAATGAAATCATAAAAGTTACAGATTTGAAAGTTGGAGATGTTGTATTTTTTGGAGCTGGAGCAAAGAGTACAGTGCTAGATTATATGGGAAGATTTAGAATCTATCTAGCAGAGCTCATGGAGATAATCCCTCAAGATGTTTTTGAATTTGTATGGGTGGTTGATTTTGATATGTTTGAGGTAGAAGATGGCAAGATAAAAGCTCTTCACCATCCATTTACTATGCCAAAACTAGATAACATCGGTGGTGAAGCCAAGTTTATTTCAAAAGATATAGATGCCCCAATTGATGAGATGGAGAGCATCGCTTATGATATTGTTCTAAATGGGGTTGAGCTTGGTGGTGGAAGTATGAGGATTCACAAAAAAGAGATTCAAGAGAGAGTTTTTGAACTGCTTGGAATCAGCGAAGAGGAAGCAAACGAGAAGTTTGAATTTCTACTTGATGCACTAAAGTTTGGAGCTCCTCCACATGGCGGACTTGCTATGGGACTAGATAGGCTTATTATGCTTCTAACGAAGAGCGAGAGCATAAGAGATGTTATAGCATTTCCAAAGACCCAAAGAGCTCAGTGTCTTCTAACTCATGCTCCAAGTCCAGTTGATAATGAGCAGTTAAGGGAGCTTGGAATTAGGCTTAGAGAGAAAAAGAGTGTATGAAAAAAGAGCTATTTTTAGTCATAGGAGCTCCAGGCAGTGGAAAAACTACTGCTTGTGAAGCTCTAGCGCAAAAAGAAGGAGAGATTGCTCACTTTTCAACAGGAGATCTTTTAAGAGCGGAAATAAAAAGTGGAAGTGCTTTGGGAAAAACCATAGAAGAGATTATCAACAAAGGTGATATAGTTCCCGTTCAAATAGCACTTCAAACCATCATAAAAGCCATAAAAAACTCTACAAGTAATAAAGTTTTAATTGATGGCTATCCAAGAAGTATCGAGCAGATGACAGGATTAGAGGATGCCCTAAGAGATGAGGATGAGATTATTCTTAAAGGTGTCATAAAGGTTGAAGTAAGTGATAAAGTAGCAAAAAAAAGAGTCATAGGCAGAAGCAGAGGTGCAGATGATGACCTAGAGGTTTTTGCTCATAGAATGAGAGTTTATAAAGAGCCTTTAGAAGAGATTGAGAAGTTCTATAAAAAAAAAGGAATCCTTTTTATAATTGATGGTGAAGGAAATCTAAAAGAGGTTGTAAATCAATTAAAGATTAAAATTTATTTTTTATAAAGTAACTATCTATCCCATCTGCTATGCCTTTTGCTATCAAATTTTGATAGTGAGAATTGAACATTCTTTTTCTCTCTCTATAGTTTGTAATATAGCCGATTTCGATAAGTATAGCTGGCATTTGAGCACCAACTAAAACCCAAAATGGTGCCTCTCTGACTCCACCATCTCTAACACCACCATACTTTTTTCTCAATCTATTTAAAATACCTTGTTGAACATCAAGCGCCAATTTATTTGCCTGTATAATTTTTTCCCTATTTAAAACATTTAAAAAAGTTTGCTTTGAAAAGTAGTTCATCTCTTCTAAATCACCTCTATTTTCTAATGCAGCTACATTTTTACTTCTTTTACTTCTAGCTGGAGAGAGAAAAAAGGTCTCAACACCGTGTAGTGTTTTCTTTTTTGCTGCATTTGCGTGTATGCTTAAAAATAGGTCTGCATTTTTTTTGTTTGCAAACTTTGTTCTATCTCTTAATCTGACAAATTTATCTTTAGTTCTAGTATAATAAACTCTATAACCTCTTTGTTTTAAAATTTTACCTGTTTTTAACGCAACTCTTAGCACAAGGTGTTTTTCATACTCCCTTTTGCTTCCTACTGCCCCTACATCTTTTCCGCCATGCCCTGCATCTAGTACAATTATTCTATTTTTTATTGGTCTATTTAAGTTTATAGCAAGTTTATTCTCTTCACTATTTTTTATTTTATTTTGCAATCCTTCTAACTTTTTCTTACTAGATAAAAAAATTTTTAATTTTTTTCCATCAACACTATAATTAGATTTTACATTTTTTTTTCGCTGAAGAACGATTCTTGTTGTATTTTTATTGTACTGTGCTACTCGAATACCTACTAAACCTCTTGGTATAGTTATCTTTGGTTTATAAGTTAAAATTGCTTTTAGATCAAAAACTTCTCTAAACACACCATGAGTATTGAGAAAAAATCTTTTTATATCTTTAAAATTCAGTTTTCTATCAAAAAGTATTTCAATTTTATCTTCAAAAATATTAATTTTTTTTAAACTTGGAATAGATCTATTTCTTTTTATATTACTACGAGTATGTGAAATTTTATTTGCATTAGTTTTCTCTTTTTTGTATAAATTACCATTTTTTGACTCATTTAAAATCTTGTCAAAAGTCTTTAGCTCTTTTTCATAACCACTATAATCAAAGTTTAATATTTTTGAAGTTTTTATAAGGCGTTTTAAAGCCTCTTTTTTAATTGTATTATTATTTTGAACAATCGAGTATATATAAACTCTTTTTAGAGCATGATGAACTTTCAATAACTCATCTTTATTAGCTGTGTCTATCTTGATGTCATAAGATCTAAGTTGAGATAGATAATCACTTGCTCCAATTAAAGTGGTTATAATAAATATACTAAAAAAAAATAATCTAGCTATCTTCGCCATTCATCAACTTATCTAATAATTCCCTAACACTAATGATCTCATTAAGCTTATAGCCATTTGCACCAGTAAAAAATAGACCCAGTTCTTTATTTCCCAAGTATGCATCACTCAGTCTATCTGCTATACAATAACCAACTGCTTTGGCCTCTACTCCTCTATGACAAGGAGCAACACAGTTACTTATACACTTTATAGCTGGTCCATCCCTATTCTCTACTAGATCTATCAAATTTGTTCTAACACCACGAGCTGGATAACCAACAGGAGATTTCAATAACTTTATATCTTCCTCTTTAGCTTTTAAGATAATATCTTTAAAATTTTCACTAGCATCACATTCATAAGTTCCTATAAACCTAGTACCCATTTGGACACCATTGGCTCCCAACTCAATCATTCTCTCTATATCACTTTTATCCCAAATGCCTCCAGCAGCAATTAAAGGAAAATCACCCCATAGTTTTATCTCATCTTTAATAGGCTTTATTAAGTTTTCTAACTGAAACTCTGGCATTTTACACTGTTCATAAGTAAAACCTTGATGTCCACCACTAAGCGGTCCCTCTACAACCACTGCATCAGGAAGCTTATTATACCTCTTTGTCCATCTCTTGCAAATTATTTTCAAAGCTTTTGCTGAACTTACAATAGGAACTAATGCAACATCTGGATACTCTTGAGTAAATTCTGGCATATTTGTTGGTAAACCAGCACCAGTTATAATTATATCAATCCCAGCCTCACAGGAATCCTTTACAATTCTTTCATAATCATTACTAGCATATAAGATATTGACAGCTAGAGGCTTATCCTTTGAAATTTTTCTAGCATTTTTAACAATAGCCCTAAGTCCCTCTTTTGAATAAAAGTTTTTAGCATCAAGAGGTCTATTATTTATATCTTTTTGGCTATATTTGTTGTTTTTATAGTATCCGGTTCCAACCGAACTAATAACTCCCAAGCCACCCTCTTTACTAACATTGCCTGCAAGTCTATCCCAACTAATTCCTAAGCCCATACCACCTTGCACTATTGGTTTTTCTATGGTATACCTTCCTATTTTCAACGGCTTAAATGACATCACACAACCTTTAACTTAGCAAATTTTCTTTTACCTACTTGAAGTATATACTCACCTCTAGCCAATTGCAACTGCTCATTGGTTACTTTTTCTTTATTTAATTTAACTCCGCCCTGCTTTATATCTCTTCTTGCCTGAGAAGTTGATGGAGATAATTTACACTCCACTAAAGCTTTTGCTATCCAAATTTCTCCTTCAAGTTCAAAAGATTTAATATCACTAGGAAATTCATTTTTTTTATGTATATTTTCAAATTCCTCTTTTGCTCTTTTGGCATCTTCAATTGAGTGGTATCTACTAACTAACTCTAGGGCTAAATCCTCTTTAACCCTCTTAGGATGAAGCTCTCCAGATTTTATACCATCTCTTAATGTTTCAATCTCTTCAATAGTTTTTGAGCTTAAAAGCTCATAGTATCTCCACATAAGATCATCACTAATGCTCAAAATTTTACCAAACATATCGTGTGGAGTATCTGTTACACCTATGTAATTACCAAGAGATTTGCTCATTTTATTTACACCATCTAATCCCTCTAAAAGTGGCATCATAATTACTGCTTGTTCTTTGCCTACATTATATACTCTTTGAAGGTGTCTTCCCATGAGTAGATTGAACTTTTGATCTGTTCCTCCCATTTCTATATCACACTTCATAGCGACACTATCGTAACCTTGAAGAAGTGGGTATAAGAACTCACTTATGGAGATTGGAGTTTGAGATTTATACCTCTTTTCAAAATCCTCTCTCTCAAGCATTCTTGCAACATTAAAAGTTGTTGTAAGCTCAATTATACCACTAGCACCCAATGCTTCAAGCCACTTAGAGTTAAACATCACCTCTGTTTTGCTCTCATCTAAAACTTTAAAAACCTGCTCTTTGTAACTTTTTGCATTTTGTAAAACTGTATCTCTATCTAACTTCTTTCTTGTCTCATTTTTACCAGTTGGATCACCAATCATACCTGTAAAATCACCAATTAAAAATTGAACTATTGCTCCATACTTTTGTAAAATAGCCATCTTTTGTAGTAAAACTGTATGTCCAAAGTGTAAATCTGGTGCAGTTGGATCAAATCCAGCTTTAACATAAAAGTTTTTTCCACTCTCAAAGTACTCTTTTACCAACTTCTTCACTCTTTCAAAGTCTATAATTTCAGCAACCCCGCGTCTAATTTCATTTAGTGCAACTTCTACCATATCTCTCTTTCCTAACTATTTGTATGCATCATTGACCGATACAAATTCTATAATTTTGTATTTTGTTTTTAACCTTTTTTTTACCATATCAACATTCTTATCTGGTAACTCTAAAATCATTTCAAAAAAGTCGGCATGACCCTCTTCAGACTTTCCAAGCTCAATAGTAACAAGATTTATCTGCATTTTAGCCAAATATTGTAAAAATGATGCTAAAGAGCCTCTTTTATTTTCCAAACTAACTATAAGCTTATATCTATCTGGTGCTTCTCTAGTCCATTTGACAAAAACCATTTGCTCTTTTTGCTCCATCAGCAAAGCTGCTCTTTTACAAAACTTATGATGAACCGTAACACTATTGCCCTTTTTAAATCCTAAAATTGCATCACCTCTTTTAGGGTGACAGCAATAATCAAACAAGACATTAGATACATTCTGATTTGAATAAATTACAATATTTTCAAACTTCTGTTTTTTAATGTTGTATCTATCTATCTTTAAAAGAGGAAAAATTAACTTATCACTTCTAGGATACTTTTTAAGAGCATTTACTACATCTTTAAAATAAACTGAGTCTGTAGCAATTTTATATACTTTTTCCTGAAGATTCTCTTTTTCTAACCAAACTTTTATCTTTTTTTCTCTTACATTAAAAACTGAAACAAGCAAATCAATTGCTACTTTATTATCTATCTCTTTTATCTTTGCTTTACAGTGAGAAGCTATAGCATTTCTTGCTTTACCAGTTTTTACGCTATTTACCCAACTACATCTAAAGTGGGGCTCTTTTGAAGTTACTATTCTGACAATATCGCCATTTTTAAGCTCTGTCAAAAACGGAGTTTTTTGTTTATTTACATATGCCTCTTTTGCATATGTTCCAACTTCTGTATGCACAGCATAAGCAAAATCTAAAACTGTTGCTCCTCTTGGGAGAGTATATATATCTCCTTTTGGAGAAAAAACTGCTATGTCTTCACTATATAAATTATCTTTTGCAATTTCATAAAATTCTTCAATATTTTCTGCTGTATCATCCTGCGTTTTAAAATCATTCAACCACTCTAAATTTGGATTTAAGCCAACACTCTTATACTTCCAGTGAGCTGCAACTCCAAACTCAGCAGTTTTGTGCATATCTACTGTCCTTATTTGAGACTCTATGATAGATTTATCATCAAAAACTGTTGTATGTAGTGTCTGGTAGCCATTCTCCTTTGGTATAGCAATGTAGTCTTTAAATCGAGAGATGAGAGGATTAAAATTTAGATGTACTATTCCTAGTGCCACATAGCAATCTAGTGGATTGTTTACTATAATTCTAATTGCTAACATATCTAAAATTTCTTCTATAGATACGCCTTTTCTTTGCATCTTTAGGTATATTGAGTAGTAGTGCTTAACTCTTCTTTCAATACTAAAATCATTTTCATTAAATCCATTTTTAAGCATAAGAGACTTTATCTTAGATGTAAAATGGTTTAATCTTAATTGCAACTGCTGTTGATGTTTATTTATATAATTATCTATCTTTTTATACTCATTTGGTAATACATACTTAAAGCTCAAATCTTCTAAAAAATTTTTTATAGAGGCTATACCTAAACGATGTGCT
>Ga0256840_1000831_pt1 | contig 30707 bp, 33 predicted proteins | sample 355202metaG_FD_185969 | JGI IMG/M metagenome (GOLD analysis project Ga0256840, IMG submission 185969) | Hydrothermal vent microbial communities from Mid Atlantic Ridge, Atlantic Ocean - 355-202 | ecosystem: Environmental > Aquatic > Marine > Hydrothermal vents | place: Atlantic Ocean: Mid... | reverse complement strand
TATTAAATACAATTTTTTTAGTTTTGTTACCCTGTTTTTTCTTTTTAACCTGAGTTCGACTAATAATTCGTTTACAGTTTAGATTATTTTTTTTATAATCGAAGATGAATTTTAGAAGGATTATCTATATAATTCAAAGAAATTTAGCGAGATTATGAAAAAAATAATCAAACCCGAAGGGAAAACAAATAAAAGGCAATCTTTTTTGAATAATTTTTAAGAAATAACAGGTTATACCTTAAAATTTATGCTTCAAATCTCACCATTTCTTCATTTTCTGTAAATAGAAGTCTTAGTCGAACTCAGGTTTTTATTCTATTGTTTATCTATAAAATTTAATAAATATAGCTATCCATTAGTCACAAAAGTATTCCTAAAAAATTTTTTTATTTTTTTGTACTGCTATTTTTTAATACTACAATGTCATTTTTTTGTACTACTACTTCAAATCCTTTAATTTCTATTGTTTTTTGTGGATTTAGAATAATTAGTTGTTCAAAATTAGTTAGATTTAATTTTTCGATTTGGGTTAAAAAATTATTATCACTAATTAATAGTATTTTAAATAAGCTGGTATCTAATTTGTCTAAACTAGTACAATAGGTTACTTTTCGTTTGGTGTTTGTATGGCAATTTTTTGCAATGGTTTGTTTTTTAGTATCGCTTATATATGTGGTTATTCTACGGTCTAAATGTTTTGCTACTAGCAATATATCTATTTGTCCAAAATCTTTTGCAATATGTAAAATTGTTGTTTTTATTGGTATTATTGCATTTAAACTGTGATATTGTTGTTTGTTTTTTTCAAAATCTTTGGTTACTGCTTTTAAGATATTTTTGTCTTTGTATCTGTAATTCGAAATTAATATATCTTTAAAGTAGGTTGGTGTTTCTATCTCATTTCTTACTTTTAATAGTTCTTCTTTAAAAAATTTGCTGATACTTTTAGTTCTTTCCCTGGCTGTTTCTCCAAATTTTGAATCGTTAAACGCAATACGTTCTCCTACTTTTACGGTTAGGCTTCCGTCATGTATTATTAAGTCATCTTTTGGCATTACTTCGGCATTTCCATGAAAGTATATTGGTAAGATATCTATTTGTAATTGTTCTTGCAAAAAGAATGCTCCTTTATGAAAGCGACCTACTTTATTGGTAAAGGATCTTTTTCCTTCTGGGAAAACCATTAAGGAATAACCTTGGTTTACTTTTTCTCTTAAGTGCTCTATACTATCATCTACGCCGTTGGATACAGGATAAAAGCCTAATGCTCTTGCTATGCCACCAAATACGGGTGATTTATATACCCAATCGTTTACCAAATAGACTATTTTGTGTGTTATTAATCCCATTGTTAGGGTATCTAACGATGAGGAATGGTTGGCTATGATTATGGCTGGTTTTTTAAAATCTTCGTTTACCGTATTTATTATTTTTTTCTTTACAAACGGATTTCCGTATAATACTGCTTGTACTAAACGCGCTACTGTTTTGTGCAACCAATTATTTTTCATTTTTTTTGGTAATGGTATTATTGGGAATAATACTAAACTTATTAAGGATAATAATATGCCGCCTAATCCATAAAAGGGTAATAATAGTATGGCATATAATAGGCTTCTTAATCGTATTGGTTGAAATCCTTTTTTTGCTCTATTTTTTACAAATATTCTAAATAATAATGGTTGTATGGTAAAACTGACAAATAAGGTGGTTAATATTCCTATTAGTGATAATGCAGATATGGATTTTAATGCTGGGTGTTTTGCAAATATCAATACGCCTACACCTAATATTGTGGTTAGTACGGATAATATTATGGATACTTTATAGGTTTTTATTTCTTGTGTTCCGTAGGTGTAATCTTTTACTAAGGCATTGGTTAAAAATATACTGTAATCTACTCCTAAACCAAATATAAAGGTGGATATGATTACATTAAATATGGTAAATTCTATTTTAAATAGATGCATTAATCCTAAGGTAACTATCCATGTGAGCAATATGGGAATACTGGTTAGTATTGTTAATTCTATATTTCTGTAAAATAGGAATAGAATTAAGATTACTGCTAATAATGAATAATTTATTAGGCTCGAAAAATTGTCTTTTAGTCCTCCTAAAAAGGTTTCGTTTATTTCTTTTCGGTCAATTAATAAGGTGTTTGGTAGGTTTGCTACTAATTTTTTTAGTGTTGCTTTTTTTTCTGGATTTAATTTTACAATAGATACTGCGGTTTTAAATGTTTTATTCGAAATATATTCTTGTGTTAAGAGTGATTTTATTTCGCCATATTTTTTTAAACTTAGGGGTTTAAATTCTTTGTTTATTTGGTTGTAGAATGGTTGGTAGGTTGTTTTATTAAATCCTACTTTTTTGCCACTTTCAATTAGGTTTTCTTTTAGTTGTTGTTTGGTTGTTTTTGACCAAAAGGTATTCCATTTTGCTATTTTTTCTTGTTGTTTTTTTGTGGATAGTACTATGGACCCTATGGCACTATATTGTATTACGGTATTTGCTTCTTTTGCTTTTTTTAGCATTGTGCTAATGGCGGAATTTGCATCTAATACGCTATCTTTATTTTTTCCGTAGGCTACTATATATACGGATTTTGAGGATAAGTTTAAAATGGATTCTAAATGTGCTTCTGCCGTAAGGCTTGCTTCATTCATATAGTTCATTTTAGATAAATCTTTATTAAATGTTACTTTATTGTAGGTGAATAGACTTATTACGAATAAGGTTATAATTGTAAAGATTAAAATTTTACTTTTATCGTAATTATAATTTGCAATTTTTTCTATTATATTGTTTGATTGTGCTTTGTTTGTTTCCTTTGGTTTGTATAGTAGTGGTATTAATATTAGTGCAAAAACAGAAGAACTTAGTACACTTATGGATGCAAATATCCCTAAGTCTTGTAATGCTTGTGATTTTAGTAGTAGTAAGCATAAAAAGGCAACTGCCGTTGTTATACTACTCATTAATATTGGTTGTGTAATATCTTTGTATAATTGTTTTACGTTTTGGTTTTTTCTGAAATGGGTGAGTATATGTAGTGAATAGTCTAAGGTTATGCCTAATAATATGGATCCTATTCCTAGGGATATTGCCGATACTTTTTCTCTAATAAAATAGAGGGATGCTACTGCTATTAATGCTCCAAATACGGTTGGTAAAAATAGTATTAATGGGATTACTAATTTTTTATAAAAAAAGATTAAGATGAGTAGGAGTATAGTCATTGCTATACTCACTGTAAACTGTATGTCTGTTTTTATTTGGTTTGCATTGGCTACTGCTATTACGGTTGATCCATAATATTCCGAATTTGCGACACCTTCGTATTTTTTGTTTAAGTCATCCGAAATTTGATATAATTTTTTTACAAAAAACGCATTTGCATCGGTTTCGTTTGCTGGTAATTTTGGTTTTATAAATAATAAAATGTTTTTTTTATCAGTAGTCATTAAAAAGCCATTATAGATGTCAAAATTATCTGCTATTTTTAAACTTTCTAATTTTTTTAATGCTTTAAATGTTAATCCTAATGGGTCTTTCCTAATGATTTTTTTTGCTATTAATCCACTTGGTGATACTAATGTTTTATAATTGTTTTGTACTACCTCTGCAATACTATCTTTCGCTAATTTTTGTTTGGCATATTTGTAATCTTCATCATTTAAGAATAGTGGCAAATTATCATAAATAAAATCCATGGTTTCTACCATATTATCATTGGTAATTTCTCCTTGAATATTTAAGATATCATTTTTACAATGTTTGTTTATACTATCTAGTAATTCTGTTGCAAATACTGCTAATTTATTTGGGTCTCCTTTTTCTTTTGCGGTTATATTTATAATTATCTTATCTGAGAAATCGACATTATTTAGTACTTTGTTTAGTGTTTTTGTTTTTTCGGATTGTGGTATTAATTTGGTTATGTCTTCTTCAAAATTTATTTTGAATGCTACAAAAAATAAAAGGCTTGCTAATAATAGTAGTATCCCAAAAAGTGCTATTTTTTTTGTTTTAAATAAATTATATGTTCTGTAAAATGGATTAGTCACTTTTTTTTAATTTTAGTATGATGTAGCTTAAACTTCCGAATACAAAAGATACTATTATTGCGAGTATAAAACTACCTATTAGGTATTCTTTTACATTAGATAGTAATTTAATGTTTGTTGCTAAGTTTTTGAAGTCAAATGTCGATTTTGTTCCTAATATAAGGCTTCCTATTTTAATGCTTCCAAATATTACAAATGGTATTACTGGTGGTATACTCAAGTTTGAAAACGCAAATGCTATTGCTTTGTTTAATTTGAATGCAGTTGCAAATGCAAGTGCTAATATACCATGTAGTCCCCAAAATGGTGTCATTGCCATAAAACTACCTAATGCTATGGATTTTGCTTTTTTACTTGGTGTATCAGAGCTTTTAAATACATCTTCAAAAAAGAATCGTTTTAAGCCTTTTTTTTTAATTCTTCGGACTAAGTCTCTTGGTTTTATATAAAATAATGCTACAATTACAAACCATGTGTTTAATACGGTAATCCTAAGAAAATCTTTGTATGGTCTAAAATGTGATACTCTTTCTTCTGGATCATACAATACTTTTACTGGTACATTTTTAACTTCTATACCTCGCCAAGATGCTTTTACTATATTTTCTATTTCAAATTCAAATTTGGTGGTTTTGAATTTAATTTTTTCCATTTCTAATAATGGATATAGTCGATAGCCAGACTGTGTATCTGTTAGTTTTACTCCTGTTTCTGCCCAATACCAAAAATTGGAAAATTTGTTTCCAAAACTACTTCCTTTTGGTACCGTATCTTGTTCCATGTTTCTAGAACCTATTAATAAGCAATTTTTATTTTTTTCTAACTCGGTAATAAATACAGATATATCATCTGGGTAATGTTGCCCATCCGAATCTATGGTTATGGCAAATTCATAACCTTCTTCTAATGCTTTTTTAAAACCTGTTCTTAATCCCACTCCTTTCCCTCTATTTTCTGGAAAATGAATTTGTGTAAGTTGTGTGTATTCTTTTAATATTTCGGGTGTACTATCTGTACAACCATCGTTTATTATTATTATGTTTGTTGTGTATTGCAATACACCATCAATAACTCGTTTTAAGGTTTTGTGGTTATTGTATGTTGGTATAATTACACAGCACTTTAAGTCTGAAATTTTTTGAGAAATTTTTAAAAATACAGTTTGTTCCAAAATAATTATTTAAGGGGGTGCAAATTACGTTTTTTTCTAAAATAATTAGCAAGTCTTTTAGCTAAATGCTCATAAGTCTTAGCAATTCTATTTTGCTTTTATAATTTACAATTTATAAATCGGACTAATTAAAAACTAAATTGAGTATTATAGCTATTTTAGTACTAATTTTTCCTCTTTTGTAAAATGTTTTGATTGTAAAATATACGATGTTATGTATTTTTTTAAATCCGTTGATTTTACATTTTTAAGATGTTTTAAAACAAATGCTTTGTCAGTATCTATTTGTTTATGGTACTTTAAAAATTTTGGAATATTTTGTTGTATACTAAGTCGTATAAACCGAATTTCGATATTATTAGGTTCTTTTTTAATTGCATATTCTACTAATGCTACTCCTTCTTTAAAAAGTTCTTTTTTCTTTTTTACAGATTTTTGTTGTTTTGCTATTAATGTTGTTGCGGCTCCCTTATATGCTACAAATACTTTTTTGTTTTGCTTGGTTACTTTTTGTAATTTTTCATGAAAGACTATTGCTTCAGATTTTGATAATACTGCTGTTTTATATGCTGTTCTAACAGATGCTATATCTAGTTTAAACAACATTGTTGCTATACCAATAAATAGTACAATAGTTTTCATAATAATTACATTTTTTGATAAATAGCACTAAGTTTTAATGCAACTGTATCTTCAAATTTGGTTATATTTTTTATTTTAACATTTCCGTTTTCATCTTCAGAAATTGTTATTTGTAAGTTTAAATCTTTGTTTACTTCTGGATTTATGATTGCCATAAATTTTACATTGGAGCATTTTTTCATAAATAGTTTGCTAGCTGTAAGGTCTTCGGCAATATCTTTGGTTATTTGCATCATACATACCCCTGGCATTATTGGGTTGCTAGGAAAATGTCCTTTAAAAATAGCATGTTTGTCATTTATGGTAATATCAAAAGAATAGATTTTATTTTCTTCTATTGTATTTTTTGCTTCTATTTTGTAAAAATTTTCTAGTATCATTTTCTAAAATCAAATTTATAAATTGCTCCTATTTGAATTACAGCGTTTAACCTTCTTTTACCATCCGAAAACCCTTCAAAGTTTATAACTTCTATAATGCCATGTTTAAATCTAGCTTCTACACCTAATCCAAATGGGAAATCGTATCCAAAACCACCGAATAAACTAAAATCTGCGTCAAAATTTAGACCTGTACTATATTGATTATTGTACGATTCTGTTTTTCCATCTAATTTAAAGTCTAATGATGGTCCAATAACTACATATACTGGAGTTTCTTCATTTAAAAAGTAAAATTTATTTGCTATTGTAATTGCGATATAATTTAAATCAATATTTTTTGAGCCTTGTTGTAAATAGGTAATTTCTGGTTGTAAAGCATACATACTACCTAATTTTAATTCGCCAAATATACCAGCATAAACACCAATACGGTTATCATGATTTGTGTTTGTGATTTTGGCTATGTTTAACCCTAATTTCACTCCAGGTTTAAATGTTACTTGAGATTGTGTGGTAATATATAGTAAACCGGCTAGTAATGATAAAACTATTTTTTTCATTTTTATCAACTATTTTTTTAGATTAAACTTATAAGAAATACCAAGTTGAATTACTTGATTTTTATGAGGACTATAAGTATCGTATTGATTATTAGAATCAAGCCTTTCCACATTAAAAGTATCTATAAATCCATACTTAAATCTAGCATCTAATGTTAAACTTTTTGTTACATCAAAGCCCATTCCTACTATAAAACCGATATCAACTGCATTTGTAGCAGCATCGTAATAATAGTTATTATTATTACTATTATAATCTACAGATTCATCCATGCGAATATCAAAATATGGTCCAAATGCTACATGTACTTTATTTGCAATATTAAATTTATTAATTACTGAAACTGAAAAGAAATCTGCATTTATTGTATTAGAGTTAATTCGATTATAATTTCCTTTTAATTTGGTTCCTTCTTTTGAGTAAGTAAATTCTGGTTGCAATGTGTATAGGTCTCCTAATTTTACGGATAGTAATACTCCAAAATATAAATCTGTTTTTTTATCACTATTTAAATTAGAATAATCGGATAAGTTTAATCCTCCTCTTACGCCAAAATTTACTTGTGCATAAGATGTTGTTAAAATTGCTACTGTTAAGATTGTAAAAAGTATTTTTTTCATAATGTTTTATTTATTTGTTTTTGTGTTAAATTTATAAACTATTCCTAATTGAAAAACTTGGTTATAATTAGTATCATCTGTTCTTGCATTTATAAAAATATCATGTTCATTAATCATATCTACAAAGCCATGTTTAAATCTTGCTTCAATATTAAGGTTATCCATAATATCAAAACCAAAACCTGCCATAATACCAATATCCATACGTGGAAATAAGCCTTCTAGCACATAACTATCATTATTAACATTATCATCTATTCTAAAATCAATGAATGGGCCTATTAAGAAATGAATGTTATTATTAGCTTGTATTTTATTGATTACAGCTAGTGATAAAAAATCGATATTAATATCTTTTAATCTTTCATTTTGTTCATTTAACACAAAATTATTTTCGGTTAATGTACCACCTTGTTGTGAGTAAGTAAATTCTGGTTGTAAGGTATATGATTCGTTAATTTTTAATGCTAGTATTGCACCAAAATAAAAGTCTGTTTTGTTTTTATTATCTAAATTTGTTAGTTTAGATATGTTTGCTCCTGCTCTTAAGCCAAACCTGGCTTTTGATTGTGCAAATACACTTAGACTAAGTAATAAAAGACTTGTTAATAAAATTATTTTTTTCATGTTTTAATTTTTGTTGTTATTTATAATTCATGTTTTAATTCTGTGCGAAAATAGTATTAATTTATATAATTTAGTTGAATAGTCATATTAAAATTATGGTGTTTTATTTTAATTTTTTTGGCAATATGGTCTTCTAAATTTTGAAATGAAATGGTCATTTTTTCTTTTCGTTTACTTGCCATTACAATTTTTGTTAAATTTTTAGTTTTTTTAGATATAAAATAATAATTGTCTTTTTTGTTTAGTGTAGTTTTATAGATAGTTTTGTTATTTGTATTAAATTGTAATTCGGATTTATTAAATTCACTTACAAGCAAATGAAAATCTTTTTTTAGTGCATTAATAATAAGTTTTTTATTAAGTTTATCCGTAATGTAATTGACTTTAAAACTTTCTTTAGAAAACTCAAAATCAAATATTTTATTACCAAATTCTGTTGTAAAAACAACACGATGTTTTTCTTCTTTTATTTTTTTTATAATTAATAATCCTCCAAAATTATTTTTCCCAGTATTTATTTTTGCTTTATATACATAGTCTGTTTTTGTATCTGAGAAATAAGGATTGCTAACAGTTTCGTTATTAGTTTTACTAGTAAGGTCTTTAGTTGTAGCTAAACTACCACAAGAAATCACCAAAAAAAGAGAAATGCTAATTAGTAAATATCGCATCAGAAACAGGTTTGTTAATTTTTTGATCTAAAAATTTAATAACAGTATAGTCTTCTAATGTTTCAATCATTTTTATTTGTGATACATGAAACGTTTTACTATTAAAAGTTAGTTCGAATTTATGAATAAATGATTTTAAAGACTTATCAATTGATGTAAAGCTAATAAGGTAGTTTTTACCTTCTTTAAAATAAGCGATATTAAATTTATTAGCATCAAACATATCGCCTTTTACACTTTTAATAATTAAACTATTTAAGTTTTTAAAAGCTTTATTAGCACTTAAATCTATATTGCTTTTAGTGCCATCATCATTTATTAGTAACTGATTATCTTTAAAGATTACACTGTACTTAAATGGTATATTATATTCCCATTTTATTAAATTAGGAGTTTTAAAAACTAAATTACCTTTAGATACAATGTCTTTATCTAAAAAAGATAAATGTTTTGATTGTATAAATTTATTGGTAATTGATGTTGTCTTTTTTGAAGTCTTAATAATACTTTCTTTTACAGATATTGACTCTTGTTTAGAGAGTTCAACTATTTGTGATGTAGATTTTAAGCTAATAAAAACAAAAAATATACTTATAAAATAAACGATTTTATGCATTTGTATTAATATTAAATAATTGATTAATAGTTACTGTTTTAATGTCATTTTTCTGTAACCATTGCAATAACTGTTCCAAAACTATAATACTTAATTCACTTGTATCATGTAATAAGATAACATCTCCTTTTTTGAGTTTTGAAATTAGTTTTTTGTAAACTTTATTTGGGTCTTTAGCAACAGTATCATACGATCTAAGACTCCAACCAATGGATTGTAAATTTAGGGTTTTTATAGCTTTTGCAATGTTAGGGTTGGTTACTCCAAATGGTGGACGAAATAACAGGTTATCTATATTGGTAACTTTTTTTATACTTAGTTGTGCTTTAGTAATATCTGCAATTATTTTTTTTGTAGGTAAAAATCCATAATCATTCGTATGTGCATACGAATGATTGCCAATAGTGTGTCCTTCAGTAATTATTTTTTGAACAAGTTTAGGATGCTCATCTATATTATTAGCAATACAGAAGAATGTAGCCTTGGCATTGTATTCTTTTAGCAGTTGTAATACTTTTGGTGTAAAAGTAGGGTTTGGACCATCGTCAAAAGTCAAAGCAATTGCATCTTGATTTATGTTATAATTACTGTGTTTTGATTTTAAAAAGAAGTTGGCTCTAATATGAAATGAACCAATGGTAGTAACAGTTATCCATAAAAATAATAATAAAAAAAACCACCAAACAGAAATAATATTCTCTATTACTAAAAAAGAGAATAAGAGCAATAAAATTGCACTAATAATATTTACTTTTTTAAAATTTAGCACGAACATAGTAAGGTAAAGCTATGACTTTCTCCTTTATATTGGTTGTATAATAGTATATTTTTAATAGTTGTTACTTTTTTTGAATTTAATTTTAAAAATTCAGGAACATCTTGTGTTTTACAAATTTGTGAGGCAATCCATAAACCAAATGAAGAAACTGTAAGGTATTCACCAGATAATTGTTTGTAATATATTTGTTGTGTATCTTTTAATAAAGAGTTCTGAAGGTCATTGTAAATAGGATCAAAATCAATATCTCCATTATTTCCTAAAACAACCAAATCTAAATCAGATACATCTAAATTATTAGTTTTTAAAAATTGAATTAGTTTCGCTTCTACATCATTTTTTGCAATAGAATCGTAAATTTCTACATCAACCAATTCTGCATAAGTAGTTGTTTTTTTCTGGTTCTCTAATGCGAAAAATTGTGCGCCTTCTCCATAAACAACACCACTAGAATTCGAATTTAACAATCCGTTAGCCAATGTATCTTGCTCTTTTACATAGCCAACTAATTGATGTAAACTGAGTGAATAATCACCAATTTCATCAATACCACCAACTAGTATATTTGTTTCGTTATCCTTTATCATTAATAAAGCATCAATTAACGAAGTTTCAAAAGAAGTAGCATTATGTACATAAGTTACATTATAAGCTTTACATTTTAAACCCAATGCTATTTGACCTCCAACAGTATTATGTGTTGATTGTATAAATGATGTTGGTGTTAAAAACTGCTCATCATTCTCTACTATATTTTTTAAAAACTTACCAGAATCGATAGTACAGCCCATTCCAGTACCAGTAATAATAGCTTCAGGGTTTTCAATACCAGCTTCTCGCAATGCTAGTGTTGCTGCTACTACGCCATTTTTTACACCATTTGCCATTCTCCTACTCATAGCAGGTTTTATATAATCTCTATAATTAGGTTTATGTACATGAACCACATTCTCAGTTAATTCAAATTGGTTTTCTAAAAAGGTTTTATAGTCTGATGTATCTTGAGCAGAAACACAACCAATCCCGTTTATATAACAATGTGCCATAATTTATGCTTTAGAAAATATGAGTGTTGAACAGTTACCTCCAAACCCAAATGAGTTAGAAAGTACATGTTGTATTTCTTTTTTTGTTACTTCTGTTTTTGGTACTAATAAAGTATCCGTAATTGGTGTTTCAAAATTTAGATTAGGAAATATTATTTCGTTTTGAATTGCTAATATGGAATATACAGCTTCTATTGCGGCAGCGGCTGCTAAAGTATGCCCTGTATATGCTTTTGTGGAACTAAAATCTGGAACATTTGCTCCAAATACATTTATTAAAGCACTACTTTCAGAATGATCGTTATTTGGTGTGGCAGTACCATGTGCATTTATATAATCAATTTCTGTAGGCTTTATTTTTGCAATTTTCAACGCTTTTTGCATGGCAAGAGTTGCGCCTTCACCATTTTCTGATGATGCAGTTTGGTGATATGCATCGTTTGCATTTGCATAACCAGAAACATAAGCCAGTACTTTTTTGTTTTCGTTTTTTACTACTTCATCCGATTCTAAAACTAAAAAAGCTGCAGCTTCTCCTAAATTTAAACCAGTTCGGTTTTCATCAAAAGGTTTGCAATCGGTTTCAGAAAGTATCATTAAGGTTTTAAAACCGTTTATGGTAAATTTGGATAAGCAATCCGATCCGCCAACAATAACTCTATCTATTTTACCTGCTTTTATTAAGCGAGCACCTAGCATAATTGCATTGGCAGATGAAGAACAAGCAGTACTTATTGTACTTACAAAACCTGTAATGCCTAAACTTTCGGCTATTTTTTTTGAAGTGTCACCTGCATCGTGACTTGCAATGTATTTTCTATTTTTGGTTTCTTTGAATTGCGAATAATAAAATTTTTCGGTCATATCCATTCCGCCAACACTTGTTGCCGAAATTAGACCAGTTCTATATTTATTAATATCGGTAATATTTGCATTTTTTACAGCTTCTTTTGCTGCAAGTTCACCCAACATTGCTGTTCTTGAATAATTATTGGAATCCGATAATCCTAAAAGAGTAACTAATTCATTATTTGTGTAGTCGATTTCTCCAACTTTTATCACATTTTTATGAATAGTTTTTATCTTTTTAATTTTTGAAATTCCTTGTTTTTCAGAAACTAAAGATTGGTAATTTTCTTCTAAATTATTCCCAATAGAAGATATAATTCCCATTCCAGTAACAGCAACGCCTTTACTCATTTTTATTTGGTCTTATTATCCATAATAAATTGTGCCATTGTTTGGATAGATTCAAAAATATCTTTTCCTTTTTTTGGATCTGATATTTTAATACCATAATCTTTATCTAGCATCACAATTAATTCTAATGCGTCAATTGAATCTAATCCTAATCCATCACCAAAAAGTGAATCATTATCATCAATGTCCTCTACTTTAAAATCTTCTAGATTTAAGTTTTCAATAATTTTTGCTTTTAGTTCTTGTTTTAAATTTTCCATGATTTTACTTTAAGTATAATTTATTTAATTGTTTTTTATTGTGTTCTATTTCTCCTTTTTTTGAAACTAAATATACAAAAGCTTCATAATTTTTATCATCATCTACATTTATCCAGCCGCCTAAAACTGCATCGGCTTTTTTAGATTGTATTAAACTATTTTCATAAGTGTAATGAAATTCAGCATTATAGTTGTTAAATACAAAAAATGCATTTTCACTTTTTAGTTGATGTCTAATACTTATTTCACCAATACCAATGTTTGGTAATGTATATACAAAGATAGTAGGACTTGGGAAATAATCGTCTGCATTATCAATAGATTTTTGATGTTTTCTATCTGTTTCTAAGCTAGATGCGTTATTAGAGAATACAATTGCAATAGTATCACTTTTACGATCTATTTGAGATTTGTTAAATATAAATTCACTTGCCAAAAAAGCTATTTTACTTAAACTATCCATTTTAAAAAACTTACCATACTTTAAATTTAAGTGTTTGTAGGTGCTTTTTAAAAAAGATTTAAGATCATCAGCATTATCTTTAAAAACAACATTGCCATCTAAAGTAACAGTGTTATCTTTAATTTTGCAATAGCTTTGTATGTGTAATTTTGTATTCAAGCTATTTTATTTCTTCTTACAAACTAGGATGGTGTGATATTCACCAACACTAATATCCTCTTTTAGGATTAAACCTGCTTTATCTATCAATTTCATAAAAACTTTAGCAGGGTACATTTTACTATTTCCGTTTGCTAATACTGTAAAATATAAAGATGTTGCTTCTAGTATAAATTTAGCATTATCAAATTTTTGTCTGTCGGTAAACGTTTCCATAATTAACAATTCAGCATCATCATCCATAGATTGTACTGCGGTTGTTAATATTGTTAGAATTTCTTTTTCCGAAAAACAATCTAAAAACTGACTCATCCAAATGGTATTTGCTCCTTTTGGAATTTCTAATTTATTTTTTGATAGCCAGTCTATTTCGTAGCCAGAAACTCTATCTCCAAAACCAGCATTTTTTGTATTATTTAATGCTACATTTAATTGTCCTGGTAAATCGATAATTTTTATGTTTACTTCTTTGTCAAACTTACATGCACTTAATGCAAATTTCCCTGTATTCCCTCCAATATCAAATATCGTTTTTGGATGGTTTCTGAATACAATTTTTAAAGCATCATCAAACACGCCATCGGAATAATGATGGTCAAATTCAAACCAAGATTTTTTAATCTCAGTTGGTAATTTTGAAAGCCCTTCATAAATCGTGTCCCAATCTCCCAATTCTTTTAAACCTTCTGGCTTGTTATTTTTTATAGACTCATCTAAATGAAATAAACCCTTGTAGCAAACTTCATTGGTAAAATTTATATTTACATTAACTGTTTCATGAGAATTTAAGAAGTAACCAACTTTGGTTAGTTCGTATTTATCATCAACACTTTTATTTACGATTTTAGAACTTTCGGCAATTTCTAATAGCACACCAATACCATAAGTGCTGATGGATAATTCTTTAGAGATTTCATCAATAGTGATACCTCCTTTTTTTCGATATTTAAAAATGAGATCAAAAACTCCTAATTTTCTTAGTGTAATAGTGGTTTGAAATACAAAAGGAGCAAAGGCAATTCTTTGTGCTTCTTCTAATGCTTCAATAGCTGTTAATGTTTTTGTTGGCATGTTTTTCTTTTTTTTGAAATTGTTCATTATGCAATTCTATATTTAAAGCGTGCAAAGGTAAAATATATCTGCGTAATTCCTTGAAAAAGGATGATTATTATGTACTTATTTTTTTAAAAATTACAGCAGTGTTACTTCCTCCAAAACCTGATGCTGTTTTTAAAAATATTTGAAGATCTTTATTTGTATTATTTTGGATGATATTTAGTGGTTTTGACACTCCTAATTCATCAAACCCAATATTTGCAATTAGCTTATTTTGATGTAAGGATAGCATGCCAATAACAGTTTCTAGCAATCCAGAAGCTCCTAAAGTATGTCCATAAAAACCTTTTAGGCTATTTAATGGTACTTGTTCCATTTCCAAACGATTAAAAGCAATTGCTTCCATCTCATCATTAAAATTTGTTGCTGTACCATGCGCAGAGATATAGTCGATATCCTTAGCATTAATTTTTGCTTCTTTTAATGCAGATTGTACACTTAAAAATAAACCTTCTCCTGTGCGTGATGGCCCAGAAATATGATTGGCATCATTACAAGAAGCATTACCAATAACTTCTACTATATCTTTTGAATTTTTTGTTACTGTATTGCTTACCAAAACACTTGCTATAGCTTCTCCAATAGTAATTCCTGTTCTGTTTTTAGAATATGGTTTACAAGGCTTGTTACTAATAGCTTGGAATGATTCAAAACCAGATATAATAAACTCCGAAACCAAATCACCACTTACAATAATTACATTATCATATAGGTCAGATTGTATTAGGTGCTTTGCTACAGATATTGCCAATACACCAGATACACATGCATTTGATAGTACAATTGCTTCGTTTTTAAAATTAAAAAACTCTTGTATTTGATTTCCTAATTCTGATAAATAGGCTCTTTTTTTATCAGTATAAAAGGGTGATTTAGGAGATAAAGCATCTATATTCCCCTTGGTAGTTGATATTATTAAACCAGTTTTAGCTGTAATTTTAATTTTTGAATCGGTTAAAATTTGATTAACTGATAGTAGCATCATTTTTTCTAAAGTAGTAAATTTTTCAATTGTTCCGATTTTAGAAAATGCGGTATCAATTTTTTCTTTATCAATAAGTGAACTGTAAAAATCATTACCGTTTTCACGTTTGTGTTTTTTTATACCAGAATTATTAGCTATTAAGTTTTTAAAATTAGATTCACTATCAAATCCTAACGAAGAAATTATATGATGATTTGTTATGTATGTTTTTTTCATTTTTTATTGTGATTTTTATCAAATATTAAGTACAAATCATGTAGTTTTTGTTGTAATAATTTTTTATCAATAAGCTTGGTCTCATAATCGGCAATTAATGTGGGTGAAATATTTCTACGCATTGCGAATTCTACTACTTCGGTATCTTTTCCTTTACAAAGTAATACTCCAATACTTGGATTTTCATTTGACATTTTAACTTCTGTATCTAATGCTTCTAAATAAAAATTTAGTTTACCCAAATACTCTGGTTTAAATTCAGTTGTTTTTAATTCAAAAGCTACTAAGCATTGCAAATCTCTGTGAAAAAACAACAAATCAATATAATAATCATGTAAACCTACTTGCACACGGTATTCTTGACCTATAAAAGTAAAACCACTACCCAGTTCTAATAAAAACTTTTTTAGATTTATTAGTAATTGATTTTGCAAATCTCTTTCATTATAATTTATAGGTAGGTCTAAAAATTCAAATATATATGTATCTTTAAATACATGATTTATATTTTTATGTAATTGTGTCAACGGTGTTGACACTTTTGTATTGGTTAACAAGGTTCGCTCAAATACACTTGTTTCAATTTGTCTTTGTAATTCTCTAAAACTAAGTTTTTCTTTGACTGAAATAATAATATAAAATTGTTTTTCTTCAATGCTTTTACATTTAGATAATATAATTAAATGATTGCTCCAATTTAATTGTGTCAACAGTGTTGACATTTTTTTAATATTGTTATAGGTTTCATAAAATTGTTTCATTCTATATAAACCTCTTTTTGTAAACCCTTTTAAATTTGGATAATGCTGTTTTATATAATTTGCCAAGTTTATTACTACATTATCACCCCAAGATCCAGATTTCACTTTTTCAGAGACATAGCAGCCAATATCCCAATACAACAAAACCAATTCTTTATTTATTACTTTAAAAACTTTGTTTTGTGCAGCAGTAATTAAATGAATTATATGATTGAATTCTGTATTTTGTAGTTCGTTTTTTTTCATAACTCTACCTTAATATTATAACAATCCTACTTTTTTCTTCCATACTTCAAAAAAAGGAGGAAGTGTTAATGATAATTCATCCTTAGTACTTACAAAAACTTGAATTGTTTTGCCTAAACAAACTACCTCTCCTGCAGGATTAAATATTTTATAGGTAAATATCATTTTTGCGGCAGGCGAGTCTTCAAAAGTTGTTTCAATTGTAGCAATATCGCCATAGCGCAAAGGTAATTTATGTTGGCAAGACGATTCTACTATTGGAGTTACAAAACCATTTTTTTGTACTTCTAAATAAGAAATACCATGTTTCATTCCAAAATCTTCTCTACCATCTTCAAAATAAGTGATGTAGTTTCCATGCCACACAATACCCAAAGGGTCTGTTTCGTTAAATCTAATTCTTATTTTGGTTGTTTCGGTTATTTTCATTTATACTGCACTTTTAATTTTATCGTAATAAATAGATATGCTTAGCATTATAATAAAGAACAATGCTAATAAACTAATCTCAGGTACTATATCCATAAATGTTGCATCTCTTAATATTACATCATAAAACCCATTTAATCCCCAGTTCATAGGTGATATTTTTGCAATTATTTGCATTATTTTTGGCATAATAAATACGGGTATCCATACACCACCAATTGCAGCTAATATTACCACTAATGTAGCACCAAATGGTGCCGATTGCTCTGGTGTACTTGCAAACGTACCTAATAACACTCCTAGTCCTATTGCCGCCAAACCTACAAATAAGGCTACAATAAATAATAAGTAGTAACTCCCATTTATCTCTAATGCTGGTAAATTTAAATACGGAAATAAGTAAAAACCAATTAATAACATAAGTAAAAATTGAATCATGCATACACTTAGGTAGGTTATTATTTTACTGCCTAATATAGTTGCATAGGGTACAGGATTGGTTTTTAATCGTACAAAAGTTCCTTGATTTTTTTCTTTTACTATATTAATTGATAGTGGTATTATTATAAAGAATATGGCAAATAATGACCATGCTGGCACATTGTGTTGTACGGAGTTTGGTTTTATTTCGGCATCTTTTTTTAGGGTATTTATTTCAGAAAATTTTATAAAATTAGTTTGGTCAAACATATCACCATCTATCTCTAATTCTTTTTGAAATACTTTATAAATAGATTGTGTTTCTATTTTTGAAACCATTTTATCAATAGCATCTTTTACGCCATTTTTAAATGACAACTGCGTTGCTGGATCAAAATAGAGTTTTATTTCTTGTGTTTTGATTTTTGGTATTTCTTTCGCGATTTTTTCGGCTGAGGGTTCTTCACCTTCTGACTCATCCATAAAATTATCTAATATGTTTGCCACATTGTTCTCTACTTTTGTATTTAAGTTAGTTGTTAAACCTTTAGGTATTATAATTGCCAGTTGGTATTTTCCTTTTAAGACCAACTTATTTGCTTGTGCTTCATCAATTAGTGTATTATTTATTTGTGTTACTATTTCAAAAGCACTACTTTTTTTTAGGTTTATTACAATCGATTTTGATACTTCATCATTATCATTATCAATAAATAAAATAGGAATTTTGTTTTCATTAATTTGCTTAAACGATGTCTCTTGTATTAATGTAACTGTAACGACTAATACCAAAGGCATAATAAATAGTATTGCTAATCCGCCAAGATCACGTTTTAGTAATAAAAATTCTTTATATGTTGCTTGCCAAAGTTTATACACGATCTCTTAGATTTTCTCCTGTTAAACTTAAATAGACATCTTCTAATCTAATGGCATTTTTAGTATTATTTATCAAATCAGTTGGAGCACCTTCTATTAAAATTTCACCGCTATCAATTATAGCAATTCTTGTACAAAAGTATTGCGCTTCTGCCATGTGATGTGACGTGTAAATGATGGTAGTTCCTTGTTTATTCAAATCTTTTAGATGTTGAATTATTGCATTTTTTGATTGTACATCTACACCAACTGTTGGTTCATCTAAAAATAAAATTTTTGGTTCATGTAATATACCTGCAATTAGATTTATTCTACGTTTCATTCCGCCAGAAAAAGTTTGTACTTTTTTATCTTTAAATTCGTATAGTCCTAAATCTTTTAATGCTTGGCTTATTTTATTTTTTAAATCTTTCTTTTTTAAACCATACATTGCTCCAAAATACATTAGATTTTCAAATGCTGTTAGGGTAGGATATAAGGCATATTCTTGTGGTACAACTCCTGTAATTTGTTGTATTTCTTTTTTGTTTTTTTGATAATTTAATTTTCCTATTTCAATTGCTCCTGAACTTGGTTTTAATAAACCGCAAAGCATGGAAATTAGAGTGGTTTTACCTGCTCCATTTGGACCTAGTAATCCAAATATTTCTGCTTTTTGTATAGTAAAATCTAATGGTTTTACTGCAAAAACATCTACACCTTTATACTTTTTAGATAATTGATTTATATGAATTATATCTGTAGGCATTAAGCGATTGCTTTTTTTAATCGTTTAAAAAAATCTTCTTCTTTATCAGCAAGTATAAGTAGTTTATTTGCTACTTTTTCATAACCGTCAGATTCGGAACTTCTATTTTTATACAATCGGGATGCATCTATGGCAAAATCTCGCCATAAATCTCCAATTGCAGTAATTTCTTTGGAAAATTCTTCAAATATTGGTTTGTTTAATATTTCTGCTACTTCTTGTAAAAATGCACCATATATAAATCGAAATCCACCACCACCAGTTCCTATTTCTTCTTGCATACGTACAATCTGCCCTAAGTAGTGATTGGTTTTTTTAACACCAATCTTTTTTGGCCATTTTTTTATTGCTTTAGCAACAGTACGCATTCCTTTTACACCAACTAATGGTATCGGTGCAAGCATATCTCTACAAGTTGCTTTTATTGCTTTTTTTATTGCTTTTTCTAAAGGTAATTTTTCTGGAAAATATATTGGATAATACATTTGACCTTTTGGTGCAAATGTTCCTTTTGCAAATCGTACTTTTTCTAATTCAGGAGTTGTTAATGTAGTTACGTGCTCCATAATAGGATCACTAATAAGATAAGTATCATTTTTTTTACCATAAACTACTAAATTATGAGCATTAAAATGGAAGCGATATTCATCTGGAAAATAAGTTAGATTATATACACCTACTTGTAAACCTACTGGAATGTTTTTTTGTAACATTTGGTCTAATGTAGTTTTAGCAGCAGTAGGGTTTCTAAATTTTTGACGTTTTATTTTTATATCTAATCGTTTGCATAAGCGTTTAAAAATAATGCCAGGCATTGGTCTAAAACTAATTGCTGGTGCCAAATTCACTTTTAAAAATGGGAGATATACAAAAAATAAACCCGAACCAATTCCAAATGCTAAAGGTTCACTAACGTTATAACCATTGTGAATTAGTAAGTTTGATATTACGCCATTTTCACAATGTGCGGATTGTTTATGTTTAAAATCGATTTCCATTAGGGTGTAATGTCTTTTAATTGTGCAATACTTATGTTAAATGTATCTGCATATTTTTGCAGTGTTTTTTCTGATAATTTTTTAAATACCGATGGTTTAAAATGTCTTTTTAATGTCCATTTCCATTTATTCATATAATCTGCTAAAACAGTTAAATCCATTCTGTTTAATTCCATATAATATGGAATTGTACTTATTTCTCCGTTTAAACATTGTGTTTTAAATTCTTGTATTCGCTCTTCTATTAATTCTAATGATTTGTTTAGTGCTAATGTTTTTACATCCCAACCATCACTTAATTTAGTTGCATATTTCCCATCTTTATCAACTGCATAGCAAAGTTCTTTCATATTTGCATTTGCTAGCCCGCCTACGTCTTGTGGTACATCTTTTATATCCATAATTAATTCTTTTTAATAAATAGATTTAATTCACAGTCTAGTATTAATTCATCATTACAAAGTATTTTTCCTGTCATTGTACAGATTGAAAAACCATCACCATCAAAACGTGATTTTAAATTTCCTTCGGAAAACAAGACATCGTTTATCTTAGGTAACTTATATATATTTATATACTTTATTGCACTAATAAAACCTAGTACATCTGAATTGTTTTCTCCTTCATCATCATCTTCCGAAAAATAGGAACTTCCAACAATTATAGAGCATGTTTGCGCTATATTTTCTATTAAACCTGATTCTACAAAGGTACCATTTTCTATAAAAGTATTGGATTTCGTAATTAAAAATTTAGTTTCAACAATAGTATCTGTAAGTTTCAAATGCTTATCAACCATTAACATAGATTTCCTATGGGGTAAATATTTACGGACATCTGCATTTGGTTTTAATGACATATTTATTTTGCTAAAACGGTTTTCATTTGTCCTTTAGCAATTAATTCATCTTCAATTTTCACTTCAATCTCTACTAATGTTATTCCCATAAATTCTTGAATTATGGAAATAGACGTTTCTAATATTTCACCTATTTTTGGAAAACGATTAATTTCTATATTTTTTATAGATCCTATATAGCCTGTGGGCGCTTTTTTTTTCATTAAAAAAAATTGATACCCTGTGTGTAATGCTACAGACTGTGCCATGTGTTCTATAATACCAGATTCGACAAAGTAATTATTTTGTACAAATAGGTTATTTGTTACTACGGTAAAACGTGATTTTAAACTTTCTTCGGTATAATTTAATAACTCATCTACCATTACAAATGGTGCTTTTTGTGGTATTAAATTTTTTACATGTTCTTTATTAGCTATCATGTTTCTTTTTTAGCAAACTGTTAAATATGCATAGGTATACGAAAAACGTGCACTTTCTGGTACGGATAATAATATGGTATCTCCTTTTTTTAGTTTTCCTGAACCTACCAATTCTTCTAGCATAATATATATTGAGGCTGAACCAATATTACCAACTTTATCTAAATTGATGAACCAATTTTCCCAAGGTATTTCTACACCTTGTTCTTGCATTTCTTTATATAGTCCTTCTTTAAAATAATAAGAGGATATGTGCGGTAAGTAATAGTTTACATCTTCTGGTTTTACATTATTTTTAACCATAGAATTTTTTAAACTTTCTACTCCTTTCACTAAAATATTTTTACCTAATAATCTTGTATCTTGCTTCATGGCAAAAAGTGATTTTTTGCCCCAAACACTAGATGGATATTCACTCCATGGTTTTAGAAAACCATCTTCTAATTTATCTCCTCCTGCATACATGCATGCGTCTATTTCAAATGCATAAGAGTATCCTTCCATCCATTCTATTCGTAAAGGTGTTTCTCCGTTTGGTTTATCTTCTAGTAATACAGCTCCTGCGCCATCGGATAACATCCATCTCAAAAATTCTTTTTGAAATGCTAATATTGGTCTTTCTTCTAATTCTTTTAGATGTTCTATTTCGGTTTCAAATATATCTGATTTCATCCAACTTGAAGTTCTTTCGGAACCTGTACAAACTGCATTTTTTGTTTGATTAGATTTAACTGACATATAACCATACTTAAGTGCATTCATTCCAGAACAACACGCTCCTGATGGTGAGTTTATCTCAATATTACCATTCTTTAAAAACCCATGAACCATTGCAGCATGTGATGGTAGTATTTGATCTGGACTAGATGTTCCACTTGATAAAAGCTCTATCTGATCCGTTTTAAAATCCTCATCACAAAGTGCTTCTACTGCTTCTTTGGTTAATTGTGCATTATTATGTGTTACATTTTCAGCATCATCAATTGCATAATATCTTGTTTTGATTTTATTGTTACGTAGAACAATTCTTCTAGCCTTTGATGGCTTGTCATTAATTATTCCAAGTCTCGATTCCATTTCATCGTTACTTACAGGGTTGTTAGGCAAAAATTTAGCGATTCTTGTAATGTAAACTTCCTTCATTTTTTAATCATTTTGTTTTTACTGACGAATAGTATTTTTTATCTTTTTTAATTTTAAAAAACATAAAAGGATAAGTCAGCAAATATAAGACAAAAACTACAGGTGCAATAATCCAAATGGCAAATAGTAGGTAAAAATTAAATAATTTTATCCAAAAGATGCGTTTTGGGTCATTTTTGCCACCTTTTTTTATAATTAGGTTTGCCCATTTACCAAAAAGTATGTTTGCTCGTTTATCTACTGTTACTAAAAAAGGTTTGATTTTTACAGCCTTTTTTTGTAATAACTCTTCTTGTAACTTATCATAATTATCATTTAATAGTGCTTTTAATATTGGTTGTCCAAACCTCTTTGAATTGGCAATATCTTTTTCTGACACTCCTGGTTTTGGAAAAATACCTAGATATTTTTTCTTTATTCCAGAAAACATCCATTGTGCTATTGTAATTACACTAATATGATTTATATTATTATCTATTAGCACAACATTACCTACTAATTTTGCTTTCGAATTTAGTAATAGTGTTTTCATTTTTTCTTGTGCCATTATCCACATATTCCTACACCCTATTACTGTTATTGTTGGAGTGTCTGCAAGTAATTTTTTTGCTATTTCATTTTTAAAAAATGAATTTATTGGGATGGCTGGTGTCAAATACCAAACTTGATATGCTACAATAATTAAATCGTATTTTTTTTGTAATACACGGTTTTCAACATCATCTAATTCTGATGGTATTTGTAAAAATGATTCTGGGAATGCTCCAAAAAATTCTTTTTTATTCCAAGGGAATGGAAAATTATTTTTTAATTTGATATTGTAAAAACTAAGAATTACATCTTTTGAATTTTCTAAATCTTGTGTAATATTTTTTGCAATTTCTAGTAATTGTCCAGATTGTGTGTAATAAATTACAAGTACATTTTTCATGGTTAAATTATTTCATGTCATTCCAAAAATCAAAAAAATTAAACCATTGTGTTGGATATTTTTTTAATACGCTTTCTATACTCTTAGTATAATTTTCTAGCAAACCGTTAACATCTCTATTCTTAAAATTTGTAGTTCTTGCATATAAATGGTAATGTTTTGCTGTTTCTTTCATTACATAAACAAATAAAACAGGTACTTTTAACCTTGAACCTATTAAAAACGGTCCTGCTGGAAATTGCGCTTCTTTATCTAAGATATTGCCAGTTAATGTTTTGCCACCTTCAAAATAACGATCTCCTGTAAAGCAGATTAATTCATTATTGTTTAGTGCATTATTTATTTCGAAAATATGCGATAAATCGTCTTTTACGAGAATAAATTTTAAACTTGATTTTGAAGATACTTTTTCTAAATATTCTTTTATTGCTTTATGTTCCTGATCTGTTGTTACTAAACTAATTTGTGATTGAATGTCTATTTCATTAAAGAAATATTCTGCAATTTCAAAATTGCCAACATGGGCACTTATTAGAATTCCCCCTTTTTTATTTTTCAAGAGTTCTTTTAAGTGATGTTCTCCATCAAAGTCATAAGTGAATTTATTTCTTAATCCAGATGGTATGGCAACTTTATCAATTATAGTCTGACCAAATACAAAGTTAGTTTTATAAACATTAAATATACTTTTAAGTTTGGAATATTTTAAACGTTTACGGAAATAATAGTAACTAGCTTTTGTACCTTTTACAGAAAATAATAAGAAATAGAATGCAACAAAATAAAGAAAAAAGTACGTTGTTCTAACGCCAAACTTTTGTAGTATAAATACGAATAGTTTGTAGCCAAAGACTGTGCCTCTTGACTTACCTTCCCATTTTGCCATTTAAAAAATTGGTTTAATTAATTTTTTTATCAATTAAGTTATAAAAATTATCTAATGTATCCACATCCATAAAATCTTCAGCTACTAATTTTACACCAAATTCTGATTCAACTGCTACAACTAAATCTACAAAATCTAAGCTATCTAGTTCTAATGTTTCTTTTAAATTTGCTTCAGGGAGTAACTCTTCCATTTCTGCTTCGAACTCTTCTACTAAAAAATCATTTACTTTAGTTATAATTGTACTCTTCTCCATTTTATTTAAACTTTTTTATAATTATTGCTGAGTTTGTTCCTCCAAACCCAAAAGAATTCGACAAAAATACATCAATTTTTTTAGTTATAGTTTTTGTTACCAAATTTAATTTTTTTGCATCTTCATCAGCTTCTTCTAAATTTATGTTTGGTGCTATAAATGAATGCTCCATCATTAACATGGAGTATATTATTTCACTTGCTCCTGCCATCCAACATTCATGACCTGTCATTGATTTGGTTGAGCTTACATACGGATTACTTTCCTTAAATACATGATGAATTGCTTTTGCCTCATTTTGATCTCCAACTGGTGTTGAGGTTGCATGTGCATTTACATAATCTATATCTTTTGCTGTTACTTGCGCTTGATCTAATGCTTTTTGCATGGCTCTTGATGGACCATCTACGTTAGGACTTGATATATGATCTCCGTTTGATGAAAACCCATAACCTACCACTTCTCCTAAAATTGTTGCTCCTCTTTTTATTGCAGATTCATAGCTTTCTAATACTAAAGATGCTGCACCACCACTTGGTACCAAACCGTTTCTATTTTTGTCAAATGGTTTACTTGCTTTTGTTGGATCTGTATCATCGGATGCAAATACGCCTAGTCCATCAAAACTTCCCATTGCAAATTTATTCACTTCTTGTGCTCCTCCACAAATTACCATTTCTTGCAACCCACTTTTTATTAAATGAAACCCTAAACCAACAGAATGTGAACCACTTGCGCAAGCTGCACTAATGGTTAGATTTATTCCTTTTAGTTTAAAGATTGTTGCCAAATTCATGGTAACAGTTGAATTCATACTTTTAAAAATTCCTCCAGAACCTACCAATGTTGTATCTTTTTTTTCTCTAACAATATCTATCGATTCGATTATTGATTTTGCAGTACTATCATTTCCAAAAATAATTCCTACTTCATTATCAATTAAATATTGCATATCTACATTTGCATTTTGTAATGCTTCTGATGTAGCAACATAAGCGTATTGTGCCTCTTCAGCCATACTTATACGTTGTCTTCTGGTAAGTAATTTTTTTAAATTTGGCGTGGCTACCTTCCCTGTTAAAGCAGATCTATATCCAAAATCTTTTCGGTCTTGATCAAATACAATTCCAGATTTGCCTTCGTATAAGGATTCTTTAACTTCTTGTAGATTTTCACCTAAGCAAGAATAAATTCCCATTCCTGTTATAACTACTCTTCTCATTTTATGAATAAATTCCTCCGTTTATATTTATTATTTCTCCTGTAATATAGGATGCTTTTTTTGAAGCTAAAAAAGATACTAAATCTGCAACTTCTTCTGCTTCTCCAAAACGGTTTACGGGTATTAATTTCTTTAATTGACTTTCGTCTAAATCAGCAGTCATATCTGATTTTATAAATCCTGGTGCTACTGCATTAACTGTAATTTTTCTTTTTGCTATTTCTTGTGACAATGCTTTTGTTGCTGCTATAATAGCTCCTTTTGCTGCTGAATAATTCACTTGACCGGGTGTTCCTTTTACTCCAGACAGAGATACCATATTTACAATTCTACCATATTTATTACGTAGCATTTTTTGCATTAAATAATTGGTTACATTAAAGAAGCCTCCTAAACTAGTATTTAGTACGCTATCCCAATCTTCCTTTGGCATCCACATAAATAAGCCATCTTTTGTAATACCTGCATTATTTACAATCACTTCTATAACGCCATCTTTGTTATTTTCAAACCAAGTATCTAAACTACTTTTTACTTCATTTGTATTTGCTACGTCAAATGGTATTATTTCTCCAGTATTCCCATTTTCTTTAACCAATTTTAGCGTCTCTTCTGCAGCGTTTTTATTTGATCTATAATTTATTAGTATATGATAATCTGATTCTTGAGCCAATTTCACACAAATTGCTCTTCCTATTCCTCGAGAACCTCCAGTTATTAATGCAGTTTTCATTTTTATTTTGCTTTTAGATGTTTGTTTTATTTTGTAAAATTTTGAGCTCCTTGAAACCAAGTATCTGCTAGTAAATCTCCTTTAGTATTAATAAACCCCCATTTTTTATTTAGATTAACTTTTGCTAAACCATTAACAAACCCTTTGGATTGCTTTTTAAATATATTAAAAGATTTTGTTGTAATTATATATTGATCTTTAATAACTAATTTTCCTGTCTTATCAATAAACCCCCAAAATTTAGCTAATTTAACGGGTGCTAGTCCATCTTTACTGAAAATTTCACCATCTCTAAATTTTTCTTCAATTTGAAATTTTCCTGTTTCATTAATATAACCCCAAATTTTTCCTTTTGTGCTTACTGGAGCTAGTCCATTACTAAATCTACGAACTTTTTTAAACTGTGGTTGTATTACCCATTCTCCATTTCTGTTAATGAAACCAATTTTTTTACTTTTACTTAGTGCATAAGTTAGATTTTCTCCATCTACAAAATTCCAAATTTTTAATACATCTAATTCTTTGAATGTATTATTGATTATTAAACCGACTTTTCCATCTTGTTTAGCCTTTATTACACCATTTGAATATTTTCCCATTCCTTGGTATTTTACATCAACAATTATTTTACCTGTTTTATCAATTAAGCCGAAAGATTTATCTTGTTTAACTTTTGCATAACCGTTAAAAAAAGGAAATATTTTGTGGTATTTTGGTTCTAGAATTACATCTCCGTTTGAATTTATAAGTCCAGTTAATTCTCCTCTTTTAATAAAAGCAATACCATCTTTGAAATCAAATACTTTGTTTGATGCTGGCATTTTTACTTCTTCACCTTTTTGATTGATGTAAAACCACAATTTATCTTTTGATACTACTGCAATTCCAGAATCGAATGCTTTTACTCTATCAAATTTATAGTCAATTACAATTTTGTTGTTTCTGTCAATAAATCCCCATTTAACACCATTAAAAACGGCAGCCATTCCATCTGAAAAACTTGCTGCTTTAACGTATTGTGGTTTAATAAGCCAACTTCCATCATGGTTAATATATCCAAATTGATCGTTTTGTCTTACTAGTGCTGTTTGTTGTGCAAATGCAATATTACTTACTAATGCAATGACGATAATTACTACTAGTTTTTTCATAATATAATATTTTACTAATTTATTTTCATTAAATACTCTTTTACTTTATTTACATAAGGATACATGATAACATCCTCTTTAAATACAGGAACAATTTCTCTTATTTCTTTAAATATTTTTGATGTATTTGTTGATATTTTATCTTGACACTCTAAATATTCAATTGCTTGCACAATAGTTATTAATTCAATTGCTACAACTTCAAAAGCATTTTCAATTACTTTATTAGTTATTACTGCAGCATTTGTTCCCATACTAACAATGTCTTGGTTATCATTATTATTAGGGATGCTATGCACATACATTGGATTTGACAGCATTTGGTTTTCTGCAGTTGTTGAAGTTGCTGTAAATTGTACACCTTGCATACCAAAGTTCAACCCTAGCTTACCTAAATTCACAAAGGGTGGTAATATATCGTTTAATTTGTGGTTTAATAAGTAGTTTAATTGTCTTTCGGACAACATACTTAATTTAGTTACTACTATTTTTAGTTTATCCATTTCTAAGGATACGTAATCTCCATGAAAATTACCTCCATGATAAACATGTTTCTTTTCAACATCTACTATTGGATTATCATTTGCGGAATTCACTTCTTCAATAAGTGTTTTTTCTACACTTTTTAAAGTATCTAATACTGGTCCTAATATTTGAGGAACACATCTTAGTGAATAATACTCTTGTACTTTTTCTTTAAAAACGGTATCGTTTGCCTTTGCAGAATATAAATGATCTTCTCTCTTTCTAATTAATTTACTATCTGCAAGAGCTTCGCGCATTATTTTTGCAATTTTACGCTGTCCTTTATGTTTTTTTACTTGGTTTAGTTCAAATGATAAATGATCGTCATAAGCAGATACAATTTCATTTATTGCAATAGAACAATCTGTTGTTGCTCTTAATAGCTTTTTTGTTTGTATTATGTTTACAATTCCAATTCCTGTCATAACAGAAGTTCCGTTCATTAACGCTAAACCTTCTCTTAATTCTACTTTTATTGGTTCTAAGTTTTCTTTTGTAAAAACTTCACTTGTTGGTTGGCGTTTACCTTTATAAAAAACCTCACCTTCTCCTATTAGTACTAAAGCTAAATGTGCTAATTGTACTAAATCTCCACTTGCTCCAACACCTCCATGCGAAAAAATTAATGGCGTAATATTTTTATTTAATAATTCAACCATTAAGTTAATTACTGATGGATGCACACCAGAGTTTCCTAAACACAAAGTATTTAATCGTGCTAATATTGCAGCTTTTACTTTTATTGGGCTTAATGGTTCTCCTGTACCAGAAGCATGACTTCTAATTAGGTTGTATTGTAGTTGTATTCTGTCCTTATCGTCAATTTTATATTGAGCCATTGGGCCAAATCCTGTATTTACACCATAGATAACTTTATTTTCAGAAAAGTTTTTTAAAAAGACAAAACTGTCTTCAACTCTTTTTTGAATTTTATCACTTATAGTAACCTTTTCATTTTTATAAAGAATTGTATGGAAATCCTTTAAATCTAACTCATTTTCTATATTGAACATTTAAAATATTTTTTTTGATTTTTTTGATTAATATAAGAGATATATTAATTAACTTTATCGGCAAAATTAAGGATTTTTTAATTAAATAATATGAAAATGAGCAAAGAATCAATAGATGTGTTAATTATTGGTGCTGGACCTTCTGGTTGTGTGTCTGCTGCATATCTAAAAAACAATGGAATAAATGTAAAAATCGTAGAGAAATCAAGGTTTCCTAGATATGTTATTGGCGAAAGTTTATTGCCAAGGTGTATGGATCATTTTGATAAGGTAGGTTTATTAGACTGCTTAAAAGCAGAAAATTTTGAAGTTAAAAGTGGTGCAAGATTCTTAAGAGATGGCGCAATTTGTAATTTTGACTTTAGTAAAAAGCATTTTAATGATGGATGGGATTGGACTTGGCAAGTGCCAAGAGATGCTTTTGACAACGCTTTAGCTAAAGAAGTACAAAAGAAAGGTGTTATAATTGATTTTGAAAGTACAGTCACTAATGTTGTTTTTAATGGTTCAAATTCTGAAACTACAGTTGTTGACAAAGAAGGGAATGAAAAAAGAATTAGTGCTAAATTTATTATTGACTCTAGTGGTTATGGACGTGTTTTGCCAAGAATTTTAGATTTGGATAAAGAATCTACTTTGCCAAAGCACTCTTCAATATTTACACAGGTAAAAGATAGTAAACGTCCAGAGGGAGGAGAAGGAACTTTAATCTCTTTTGATATTTTAGAAACAGAGGTTTGGCTTTGGGTAATCCCATTTTCTAATGGAAATACAAGTATTGGTTTTGTTGGACCTACGGAGTTTATAAATTCATTTAAAGGCACTCCAGAAGAAAGAATTACTGAAATGTTAAAACTTTCTACTTATTTTGGGGATAGATTTAGTGATTTAGAATATTTATTTAAACCAATAATCATCCAAAATTTCTCAAAATCTGTAAAACAACTTTACGGTAAAGGTTATGCTTTAACGGGGAATAGTTCTGAATTTTTAGATCCTGTTTTTTCATCTGGTGTTACTTTTGCAACAGAATCAGGTTTATTAGCTGCAAAATTAATTACAAGAGAGTTTAATAATGAAGACGTTGATTGGGAAAAAGAATATACAGACTATATTGCTCATGGTGTTGCTGTTTTTAGAACTTATGTAGATGAATGGTACTCTGGTAATTTACAAGAATTATTTTTTCATCAACCTGAAAACCTTGAGATTAAAAAACAAATTTGCTCTGTTTTAGCTGGTTATGTTTGGGATGATACCAACCCTTTTGTTACTAAGCATAAACGTATTGTTAAATCTGTTGCACATTTAATTAAATCAGAATAAGATATTATATGTATATATATTAAATAGACTGTTCGGAAAGGCAGTCTTTTTGGAACAGTCTCAAAACTTGTGGGATTTTTTAGATTAGGCAAATAATTTTTGTAATCTAAACATGAAGAAATCCACTTTTCTTACTCCTCTTAATTGAGTTCTAAAACCTTTTATTTTAGCGTTA
>Ga0256840_1000830_pt1 | contig 30721 bp, 32 predicted proteins | sample 355202metaG_FD_185969 | JGI IMG/M metagenome (GOLD analysis project Ga0256840, IMG submission 185969) | Hydrothermal vent microbial communities from Mid Atlantic Ridge, Atlantic Ocean - 355-202 | ecosystem: Environmental > Aquatic > Marine > Hydrothermal vents | place: Atlantic Ocean: Mid... | reverse complement strand
TCGCTCAAAATTTGGTAAATTTTGAGGATAGTCTAATTTCAAGTCGAAAACAGGCATTTTGTCGTCAATAGTTTAATAAATTAACAAGTTACGCTGTCTACTATAAAGAACGTTGGGACAGCAGTGAAGAGTGAATTCTATTCAAACGTCAAAAATGGATTTCTTGTTCAATACCAGTGGATGCCCCCGACAAGGTGGCGATTGTATTTTTTTTCTTATGAGTTGTAATGTGTTTTGTGAATATATATATCAATTGGTTGAGAGGCCAAATTCACAAAAACATTAGTAGTCTCAATGCAGGTATAGATTATAAGAGCTTGAGCCTTACAGTCAACCTTTTTAAGTGGATTCCTGAGAATGTTTATTGAATGGAACCGGGCCTGAATCGGAGTCCAATGGAGTATTGAGACATTTGCATGGCTGCAGGAATGGGAGGAAGTGGGTTTGCTTCCTGAATTGCTCTGATAACAAATTGATCAAATACCCTGTCTCCCGAGCGTTTTTCAAATCTATGGCTGATAATCTGGCCATTTTTGGAAATCCTGATAATGACATTTGCTAAAAGATCAGGATTCAGCAGTTTAGCGTCAGGCAGGGACCAGGATGCCATGAATTTACTACCAATGGTGGCACGATACTGATTTTCCACAAGACTGCTCGCAGATCCTGTGCGCGGGGGGGGGGCTGTTCTTGTGGAGCTGCTATTTACTGCAGCATCGGCAAGGAGCATCTGTTTTAGTGCCTGAACAGCCTCGTTGGCAGCCTGTTGTTCTGCATCTGCGAGGGCTTTCTGGTGTTTTGCTTCAGCGAGAAGTTGCTGACGTTTTAATTCCAGTTTCTGTCTTTCTCTGGCTCCTTCTGCTGTTCTTTTTTGCTGCGCCAGTTTGGTATTAACTATTTTTTTCTTTTTCTTTCTTTTTAACGGTTTGATGGAAATCGCTTTGACAGGCTCAACGGTTTCTGCGGCAACAGGATCGGATACTGCGGGAACATCTTCAACAGGGGTGATATTTTTTAGTTTCCGGGTAGTAATATTGGTCTCCACTTTCGGGGCCGGTGGGGGGGCTGGTGGAGTGGGAGCGGTAACATTAATTAAATCCACTATAACAAATTCGGGGAATATGGCTTTTTTGGGAAGAAACTTAGGGGCAAGTATAGTAGAGCCGATAACACTTATGTGAACAGTAAGAGCTATAAAAAAGGGAATTTTCCAGTTTGCTGCCACAGGGATAATCCTATATTCTCCAGCCACAATCAGCGTGGGTCCACTTTAGGCTCAGTGATCATCCCAAGCTTTTCAAAACCTGCTGCTTTGATATCAGCCATCAGGGAGACCACTACCCCATACGCTACATTCTTGTCAGCTTTTAGAAAGATGGGTTGATCTTTGTTCGTGCCATAGTGCTGTTCGAGTTGCTGCCGAAACATAGCCTGGCTCACCTCAATTTTACCAAGCATTATTTTACCATTTTTATCAAGGGTTACAATGACAGGTTCTTCCTTTTGCCGGATAGATTTTGCTGTGGTTTCAGGAAGGTCAACTTCAAGGCCCTGGGTCATCATGGGTGCTGTTACCATGAATATTATGAGGAGTACAAGCATTACATCAACCAGTGGTGTGACGTTGATGTCTGATACAAGGCCTCCTCTTTTGCTGGTGTTAAATCCCATGATATTAATCCTATACCCGGCTTAACAGGTCACGTTCAACAAGGTTAAGGAAGTCAGTTGAAAAATTCTGCATTTCACTTTCAATTTCGCCAAGCTGGTTTGCAAAGAAGTTGTAGGCAATAACGGCAGGGATAGCCACGGCAAGACCAGCTGCTGTTGCAACCAGGGCCTCTGAAATTCCAGGGGCAACAACTGCCAGGGACGCAGAACCGCGCATACCTATATCATGAAAAGATGCCATTATTCCCCAGACCGTACCAAAAAGTCCAATAAACGGTGTTGCAGATCCTGTGGTTGCGAGAAACGAAAGAGATTTCCCAAGATTAGAAATTTCAAGAGATTCTGCCTTTCTGATGGAGCGTTTCAGGTTATCCATGGTGGCCAACTGCATCTCTAGGGGTTCGTTGCCTCTGTTCTCATCACCTTTATTTCGTATCTGGTTGATTTTTTGGAGTTCTGAGAATCCTGCCTGAAAAACAGCGGCTTCAGGACTCAATGGAAATTGTTCAGCAGCATCGTTGGCGTCATTCAACGTTTTTGATGACCAGAAGGCATCCAGAAAATCACTTGTTTCATTCATTGCTTTTTTATACATCCTGCTCTTCATAAAAATGATAGACCAGGATGCCAGTGAAAAGAGTAAAAGAGTGAGCATGACCATTTTCCCCATGGGGCCGGCCTGCATGATCATGTTGGAAATTGAGAGTTGCACTGTAGTATTCCTGTCAGGTGATAAAAAAGAAAAACAAAAGGTTTCTCATTGTATATAATACCTTTCTTCAAAGGTCAATATTCGGTCAGTTTACAAAGTTTATAATGGTTATTGCTAAAGCTCAGGTAGCAACAAATTGCCATTGTAGGAGCCCAGTCCTGTGGGAGATAACTGTATAAAACCTGGCTATTTATCGCCCATGATGGAATGGGATCATACATCTAATACCGGTATAAACTGAGATTCGGTGGTAATCAGGAAGTTTATTGATATATGCAAGTCCTGTAAAAAAAAAACTAAGATAACCGATGGCTGAGTAAAAAGACTTCAGGTACACCCCCTATATATTTCCTGTAGGTGCACAGCGAAGTAAGTGAAGTTTTTTACTTAGCCGTCTATCAATTGACCTTTTTACGAGATTGTCATAAAAGAACATATCGCAGAAGGAGCTCTCTGGTTTCCAGGACAATCATGGTATATCGGCCAGGGTGCAGGCAAAACTGGCCTGTACCGCAACCTTGCCATGGAGCCGCAGGCTTCCTTTTAAAAACCAGGCATTACCAAGTTTTTCTGTAAGGCTTACCTTCATTTGAATAGTGTCTCCAGGACCGACGGGCCTTTTAAATTTGACCCCTTCAACACGGGTCAACACTGGCACCCCGGAGGGTGCGGCTTCCTGATCCTTCATTTGCAAGGCGATAAAGAGCGCACCAGTCTGAAAGAGGGATTCACAGAGAAGAACACCTGGGAGAATGGGATGGTCTGGGTAGTGCCCCTTGAAGACCTCAAGATCCTCAGGAATCAGTTTTTCGGTGATAAGTGTCTCTGTATTATGAGAAACTATGGTGTCCACCCATAGAAACGGATGGCGATGGGGAATAAGGTCAGTAATCTCTATTTGTTGAGTCACCAGTTTACAATCCTCCATTCACGTCAAGTACGGTTCCTGTAATATATGAAGCTTTTTTAGAGGCAAGGAACAACACAGCATCAGCTATTTCATTAACCTTACCAAAGCGACGCATGGGAACAATTTTTTTGTACTCCTTGACCTGTTCCGGGCTGAGGTCGTCAATGAGTTCGGTGTCAATAAATCCAGGTGAGACACAGTTTACTGTAATCTTTTTACGTGCTGTTTCCTTGCACAGGCTGCGAGTCAACCCTATCTGGCCGGCTTTGGATGCACCGTAGTTGGTTTGTCCAGTAAACCCGATGGTTGCAACAGGGGATGTGATGTTAACGATCCTGCCATATTTCTGTTTCATCATTAGTAGTACAGCACTGCGACACATGTTAAAGGTTCCGGTGAGATTGATGTCTATGACCTTCTGCCAACTCTTGTCGTCCATAAGGGCCAGAAGTTTGTCTTGTCGGACCCCGGCATTGTTTATCAACACATCAATGGTGTCAAATTCCACTTCTATTTTCTGAAAGAGGGTGCTAACCTGGGTCGCATCTGATATATCACATTGCTGTAATTGCAATCTCCCTTTGAACATCCCACATTCTTCAAGAAAACGCTCTGCAGCAGCGTGGTTACCGGCGTAAACACCAATAACCGTGGCTCCCTGTTCAAGGAAGGCAAGGCTTATCGCTTTTCCTATACCTCTGCTTGCACCGCTCACCACTACAGTCTGTCCTTTAAAATCAGTCATAATTATTCTCTGCTTCTCATGTAGGCATCAACGTCATTTGAGACAATTACACCGTAGTTAATAGCGCCGAGCCAACCAGACATGATGATACCAACAGATCCGACGTGAAATAATCCGCCAACCTCCTTGAAAATATTACGCGATATGTCGAGTCCCTCAAATTTGGTACCAAAAGATGTACCCCGGGTATGAAGGGTGTATCTGTTAAATGTTCTAGGGGTTGCTGCTTCAATCCAATCCATTCTCTCTCTGGCATCAGGATAATACCGCTCAAGGTCTGCAAGGGTACGTTTGATAAGTTTGTCCTTTTCTGCAGTGTACTCATCATCTGTGAAACTGTCCCAGTCCTCATAATGGGAATTCATTGAGGCGACGATGGTATACCTATCGTGGCCGGGACGGGTTTGGGGGTAATAGACAGAGAAGGTTTTTGACCTGGTCTTGAAATCAAGCAGTTCGGTTGAGTCAAATTCAGGAGCTGTAGAGGTGAAAAGGAGATCGCCAATATCGTCAATTCTCTCTTCCTTTTTTATACCCATATAGACCTGGCATGAGGAGTTGTTTACCCGAATTTTATCTGCTCTTTCGATAAACTCATCAGAGAACGAATCGCGATCGGTGAGGTTGTGGATGGTATTGGTGATCCCTGAGTTGGATACGACTGCTCCAGCAGAAATCATCTTTCCCTGACATTCAACACCCCTAATGATACCTTTTTCAACAACAATCCTGTCAACTTTCGCACCGGTGCAGATAGTAACCCCATTTTTTTCAAGCTCTGCGGTCATCATCCCTATGAGCTTGTCGGTGCCACCTTCAAAGGTGAACACACCTTTGTTCATGAAGTTTGAGAACACAATACCATAGGTAATGGCAGGGTCATCAAGACTTGAACCGTTGGCATAGCTGATTGGTTCCATGAGAAGTCTGTGGACATCGCTTCTTTCGGGAAAAAACTCGTGAAACAGTTCCCGGGTAGTCATGGATTGATCGTCATAAAAATTCATACCTGCAACCCGGGTAAAGAAGGCATCTATGGTTGATTGCGGAATTTTAAACTGTTTGTTTAGTTTTTCCGTGAAATCGACACGATCAAAAGTGGTTTTGAGGTGAAACTGGGGGTTGTCAAAAATGATGTTTTTAAGCTGAACAATGGAGTTCATTATCTCCTTGTTCCAGTATTTCCTGCAGGTTTTGACCATGCCATAAGGGAAGCCGTGAAGAGAAACGTCAAAGATGTGTCCCTTACGTTTAAACCAGGTGGCAAGGCCACCAAGTTGATGGTGATATTCAAGGAGAAGTACTTTGTAGCCACAGTAGGCAAGTCGATTGGCAGAAGTTAAGCCGCCAAGACCTGATCCGATTATAACCACATCGTATTTGTCAGCAGCTTGTGAAAAAGAAACAGGCATAATGAGTTTTGTTATGCTAAATTTTATCTAAAATTGATTTACTAAAGGCGGGGAAGGATATGTTGATTGATGATAGATACTCCGCTTAACATGGAGCCAACGATCCCTAGAAAGCCCTGGTCTGTTCCTGCAAGGAAGAGATTGTCAAAGCCAATATTTCCATCTTTAATCTTCACGGGATTCCCATATATTGCCCCGTTTTTTTTACCGGTAAAACGCTCTATTGTCAGTGGTGTGAAAGTATCACGATATACTATGTTTTGAGCGAAATTACCAAGGATTTTCTCTGCAACTGGAAGGGAGGAGTGAGCCGCATTTTCCTTGGCCCTGTTGTAGCTGTCAGGATCATTTTTTAACTCCTTCCATAACTTGTATGAGGCAAGATGGGTCGTTCGTACCTCTGTAAAGGAAGTAGGAGGGAGATTCTGGAAGTTCTGGGGCATGCAGATAACACCTGAATTGACATCGATTAGTTCGCGTGGCTGCTGGTAGGAAAACTTTTTTGCTTTGTTATAGAATATAATTGTTCGATCCCGGGCGCGTTCCAGCTCAGCTTTGGGAGGGAGCTCAAATATTGTTTCAACAAAACCCAGTCTTGGAAGTTTCTTCATGCCGGATGGTTTGCCAAGGAGCTTGAATGTTTCCTCGGAACCTATGGTCGTGAGCATATAGTCACAACTGATCTCTTCACCCGACCCTAGGACCACCCCCTTGACTGTTTTGTTATCATAAATGATTTTGGCAACAGATGCTTTTGTCCTGATTTGGCCTCCGTAACCTTTATAGTGGGTAAGTAAAATCTCCAAAAGATCCTTTATAGTACCACTTGGTCGGAACATGCCTTCCAGAAAAATCGCCCTGAACATGATAACAAACTGGCCAAAATCCATGTCATTTTCAATTGAAGAGCCATAATACATGAGTGGACAGAGGAGCATGTCTGTTAGAAGACTGTCCTGGAGATGGTGCTGGATAACCTGTTTTGCGGATATAAAAAACTCGGTCTTAAATGGATCGTACGCAGTGATAAGTGCGAGTAGTTTCTGGAATCCCGCAAAACTGGCTGGGAATTTCTGGTTGATTTCGTCTTCAAGCAGATTGAAATCATTTGAAAAAAGCAGGGACTGTCTATCCAGAAAATGAATTTCTGACTGGTTCTGCTGGTGAAGGGCCAGCTCCTTGCGTTTGATTTTAAGTTGTCTCAGCAGTCTGTTCAGGGGGGCATTCTTCTCTTTTGGGTCAGCGTAGTTTGTAATGGCATGGAGCCCTGTTTCAAAGAGTCGACTGTTTCTGTAATAATATGAATTCAGGCCACCGACACGGGAGTGTCCCTCAAGGAGAAGTACATCGGGAATAAAACGGGCAAAACGGAGAGCGGCGGCAAGTCCTGAAAGACCGCCGCCGATAATTAATAGTGGGGTGTGCACCTTTTATGCATCAGCAAGAAGAGGTTCCAGGTAGTTGACGCAGGAGTCAAGGGTTGCCAGTTCAGGGTAGTCTTCTTCAGGGATCTGTAACTTGTGGCGCTTACGAAGTTCCATTACAATATCAAGAAAATCCATAGAATCCAGGTCAAGCTGATCTCGTAGTGGTTTGTCAGATTGAAGGGAGTCAAAATCGGCATCTTCATCAATATCTTCTATGATTTCAAGGATAAGATTCTTTATAGCGTCGCGGGTCATATATGCATCTCCGGCCGTGGCCTGTGGTATGTCAACGTTAAAAACAAAAAATGAGTATTACGGATTAGACAAAATGCACACTATACCACACCGGGAGTATTTTTTTATATTTTTTTTTGAAAAGTTAACTTTTATTCGCAACCTACTGATTACTGAAACTTTTTCACTATAATAACAGAGTTTATACCCACCATTCCAAAGGAATTATTGAGGATAATATCAACTGAATCGAGTTCAACCGGGTTATCAAAAACCATATTTTGCAAGTCACAAGCTGGATCAAGGTCACTGCAGTTGATGGTTGGGTGGACCATATTATCTTTAAACGCTGGCAGGTTTCCGGCAAGTTCCAGAACTCCCGCTGCACCCATTGCATGGCCAATGATGGACTTTGTGTTGTTGATATATGTCTCTTCCGATTTTCCAAAGACCTGTTCAATGGCTTTACATTCCTCAATATCACCCTGTTTGGTCCCAGTGGCGTGAGTGTTGATGATATCAACATCACCTGGGGTGATCTCTGCACGCCTCATGGCAAGTTCCATACATTCTGCCTGCCGCTCATGGAAGGGGAGCACATAATCTCTGGCGTCGGAATTCATACCGTATCCGATAATCTCGGCATAGATTTTGGCATTTCTGGCAAGGGCACTTTCAAGACGTTCCAGGACATAAATACAGGCACCTTCAGAAACAACTATTCCGTCTCGGGAATTGTCAAACGGCCGGCAGGCTTTTCTTGGATCATCAGCAGAGCCAAGAGCACCCTGCGCCTGGAAACTTGCAAAAATACCAAACGATCCGGTGGACTCTGAGATACCACCTGCCAGGGCCATATCCACTTCGCCAAGGCGCATCATCTGTACGCCCTGAATAAGGGAGGCATTTCCGGCGGCACATGCAGCGCCTATTGAATAGTGGGGACCAGTGATCCCAAGATTCATGGTGATCTCACCGGCAGGATTGTTCAGGACAGTTCTTGGGTTGTGGTGGTGGGTCCAGTAGTCAACATTGTAATCATACTGGCTGATGTTATAGACTTCATTCTCAGTTTCAACAGTTCCATGCTCGGTGAGTCCCACATAAACACCGATACGGGAGCGCTGATAGTGGTCTATATCAAGACCTGCATCGACCAGAGCTTCATTGGCACAATATACACCGAGACACCCGGCCCGGGTTCCTCTTTTGTTCTCTTTTTTCTTGCGGTATCGGGTTTCCTCGAATGTACAGATCCCGGCTGGTGCTTTCCCAAAATAACGCAGATCAACTTCAGTAATCTCACTGATGCCATTAAGAAGTTTTTCTCTGTATGTCTTAAGGTTATCGGCGTTTGGGGCAGCAAGTCCAACACCTGTTATTACTATTCTTGGCAGTTGTGTTTCCATAATGGCAGATTGACTGATGTAGAGTGGCTGATTATAATGCGTTCCTGTTCTTAAACAATACGTGAAGTTTGCACAGCAAGGCAAATAGATTTATGACAAATTGATATAAAGTTCAAGTTTAATGCATCATTTACAATTTAATTTTCCATGGAGTGAACAATGAGTAACAGAATAGATGTGGTTATTATTGGTTCCGGCCCTGCTGGTATCCAGGCAGCAATTCATGCGGTACGAAAAAAATGTGATGTTCTTCTTCTCGGGCGCATTGAACGAAGTGCACTGTTTTCGGCTCATGTTGAAAATTATGCCTGTATTGAAGGTGTCAAAACAGGAGAGGAGCTCCTTGTGGCTGGTATGGGACAGGTAAAACGTTTTGGGGCTTCGGTTATGGAAGATGATGTGCTGCAAGTACATCAGGAGGACCAGGGCTTTGCCCTTGAACTGGAAAGTGGAATAACGGTTCACTGCAGGACAATCATCTTTGCCAATGGGACTGCCAGGAAGAAACTTAAAGTTCCTGGAGAAAAAGAATTTTTCGGGAAAGGTGTTTCATACTGTGTTGATTGCGACGCAAATTTTTATCGGAATGCAACCGTGGCAGTTGTTGGGAATGCCAGTGCAGCCATTGATGGTGCCATAACCCTTACTGGGTATGCATCAAAAGTGTATCTTGTTGCCAGGGACCTTGTGGCTTCAGCTGAGTTGATCAAGAAACTGAAGGAATCGACAGTTGAACTTGTTGATGAGACCTGGGTTGAAGAGATAAAGGGTGGGGAGGCTGTAGAGGAGCTGTTGCTTGAAAATGGAGACAATATTTGTCTTGACGGTGTTTTCGTTGAGCTTGGTGCAAAGGGCGCCATGGAACTTGCGCTGGGAATCGGGATTCAACTTGATCTTGATACCATGAGCCATATTGACACCAACAAAAAAACAGAAACAAATGTCTCCGGAGTATATGCGGCAGGTGATATTACCGGCCATCCTTACCAGATGGCAAAGGCAGTAGGAGAAGGATGTGTCGCCGGGATGGAAGCAGCCAATTTTGCAAAAAAACAAAAACGAAACGAGAACGGTTGAGTTTGCAACAGGGCCCTAGAGAAGAAGAGGGAGGCAGGTGGCGGATTTTGTAATCTTATAGAGGGCAGAGAGAACTGCTATTCCTTCAATGATTCCAGCAGCTCCTCTGAGACTGTCTTGTCCAGGGCCTTGATCTTTTCTTCAAGCTCTTCGCTGAGCGCCACTCTTCCTTCGACAACACAGCCACGTCTTCCTGGAACGCACTCTCCATGAAGACGTTTGCACCTGTCTTCTACTATATCGTAATTCTTACAGTGAAAAGTCATGAGTGTATCTTTTCTATGAATGAGTTACTTGAGAATATTCTTTTTTTTCAGATCTATCAAAAACAGGTCGATCAGTTTCTGATAATACTTTCGTGTCATGACGGGATCAATCGATTCGGATCGTGCTGTCCAGATAAGTTTTTCAGTTGATACGTCGTAAAGGTTTGTTTCCAGAGTGACTTTAGTGGTACTGGTATAGCTTCCTGGCGTGTAAACAGAAGAGTATATCAAGGGGTAGTAATGATAAAGCCCGGTATGTGAGTAACCAAGATTTCCATATTGGTTAAGGGCTGGCTGGTAGTGGTTCTTCTCATTTTCTCCAACCATGTGAGTGATGAGTACAGTTCGTGCTCCTGTTTTTTTTACCACCTCCCTCAACGCGCCTTCGTTTGGCTCAATTGACTGTTTGCAGGCAGTGTAACTTGCAATTGCCTTTGTTTTGAGAGCATTGAGGCTGTCCACAAAGGTATCTTCGTAAATATGTCGTTTGGTCGCATCTTTTGAGACACCAACCACGAGGACAGGTGCGAGGGATGTATTTACAAAAGTTGGCTCATTCCAGGTTGAGGTCAGCCTGTTTGCTGAACAACTGCTAAGCAGGATAGAGGATAAAAGAAGTATTGCTGTTTGTATTATTTTCATGGGAATTCGGTATAATTAAAAAAAAAAAAGAATTTCAGACCATTCTGTCTGAAACTCTTTTTGAATGATGGGGTGAGTGATGGGACTTGAACCCACGACCTCCTGGGCCACAACCAGGTGCTACCACCAACTGAGCTACACCCACCGCCTGAAAATTCGCTGTTTTTTATACCCTTTGCCAGGAGTTTTAGCAAGGACAAAATTCATTGCCGATTTTGAATATCGGGTAGAGCACTTTCTGTAATCCGCGAACGTTCGATGGTTACCCAAACTGGTCTTTTTGAACATGTTGATTATGGTTAGCTATATCAATGGGTTCAAAGAGAACAGGCTATGTTGGCAGTGATTTTCTCAAATATAGCGTATAACTGATTTTTTTTTGTGTTTCAGTCTGTTATATTGCCACAATCACTACTTTGTCGTGGATTCCGAAATTTGTAAAAGCTTCTTTATCGGGTTGTGAAATTGTGACTTTAAATATCAGCTTTGCAGTGTAAGCACTTCTTGGCCTGTGATTTAACAAGCTCTGCGCAAAAGGGGCACTCTTTCAGGAAATTGATCTTCAAGAGTTCACTGATTTTCATATTACATTTCTGTTCAAATTCTGTTTTACGAAAGCTGTGATTTCTGATGGCATCTATGCAGGAGAGGTCATTGAACTCTATTAACAGATCAATGGCACGTTTGCGACTTTCTGGACTGGCAGCCTCATCGAGTATCAGTGTCATCACCGGACTGATATCATTCCTGGCAACACAGCTGTCAAGAGCAGCAATGGCATCCTTTTCTTTTTTGTAACGTTCGTTTTGTCCCCTCATCTGCTCAGGGTCAATGATGGAACCGGTAAAGGCAATCTTAGACGCGACCATCATCACATTCTGCTCTGTTGACCCGGGAAGTTGCATGTTGCGAAATGTGGCTTTATGGCCGTAATTCACATCAACTTTATCCCAACCTCCCTTAAAAGTGGGACAATCATCATTGAGACAGATGAAGAGTACCTCAGATCCCCATCCAAGGCCATCACCAACATGAACGGGAGGGGCTTCACAGCAGTCCATTCTCGCACCACAATCCGGGCAAGTATGCTCTTCTTCAAGAACGCTTAAGTTTTGGATATACATTGAATAACTCCTTTGTAAAGATAGTATTTTTTATTCTTCAAGTGAAGAAGATCATTTGTTTTAAAAACGCTCAGGTACCGCACATTGCGTCCCTTCAGACCAGGGGACAACAGTACCTCAGTTGTTGTCACCTGCCCCAATATACCAAAAGAATATCAGCCAGCACGAAATAAGTAGTAGCAATAGCCCTTTTCTTGGGAAGTAGCCTTGGGTTTTTGATGCAGAGGTGGCCGGGGTAGATTTAAGACGATTCATGAGGTTATTTTCCCGACCTTGTCAGTACTGTATCCACAGCACGTGATCGTTTCATGTGTTCGGCAAGAAACTCAGGACTAAGGTGAGATCGACTGCTTTCAATAAGATCACAGAGTTCGGAAATTTGCTGCTTTTCCGCAATCTCAACAACCTGTAGTAAATTCTTGGCAAAGCTTCGAACAATTTTTCTGCCATCTCCCCCGGTGGCCATTATTTCAGCATAGGTTCTGGGGTTTTGATTGTGAATCCTGGCCATTGCAAGAATACCATATAATGAGGTGAGGGTGGAGTGGGTACCGATGTCAGCACAGTCTATGGAGTGCTGTTTAAGGGTCATGGCAAGGGCAGTGGATATGGTTGTCGGCAGTTTTTGACCAACCCCCATGAGTAGGTCGTGTTTAGTCGGACTGTCGTGGGAAATATCAGCACCATGTTTATACAGAAAGGCTTCAAACTCTGAACAGAAAGAACCGGACCTTGGAGTGCGGACGACGCTGGCGTTTTTATCTTTCATACTTTGGGCTTGAGGGCCCCACAAATTATGAACCAGCATCAACTCGACGCCTTTACTGGTAGCCTCTGTTGCTGCCTGCAGAGTTTGCTCGGATTCACCAGCGAGGAGGATGAGGGCTTGACCATCTTTGAGTAGAGAGCCATATTGTTCAATAGTGGCAACAGTAACTGAAATGGGAACACAGATCATCACAACATCAACATTTTCGATCATTTCCTCGGGAGGCATAATGGTAGATCTTCCAGTCATGATTGTTTGATAGCCTTCATTTTCAAGACGATCTGCGAACCATTTACTCATGTCACCGGTACCGATAAATCCAAAAGACTTAATCTTCTTAACTCGCATATCTACGCGGGGGAATGACCCCAGAAGTCGAAGGCTGCCTTCCTCCTGGATAATGTCTTTTTCAACACACTTAAGTGCTTCCTGAAGTAACTCATTGCCGATATGACCTTCAATTTCCAGATAAATCTGGAGCTTCTGGGTCTTGATATCGTTTTCTGAACGTAAATCCAGAATATTGATACCTCTTCGGGTGAATTCGCCAAGAATATCCACCAGCATACCAACCCGGTCTTTTAACGGTCTTGTTATGATGGCGGTGGCATCGTAACCTGTGGAACCGCTGAGGTTCTCGCCAAGAATGGCAAAGCGAGTTCTGTTGTGGGAAGCTATCTCTCGGTCACGTATTATAAAATCATGTTCCAGGAGCATCTCTTCGGAATCCACAATGGCATAATCAAGACGGTTGTGTTCCTTGATGTCATCCATTGCTGCTTCAATATCAGGAACAGTGAGCAGTGTTGCCTCAGGGTAATTACTGCTGATGTAATCTTCACACTGCTTAAAGACTGAGCCCCGGCCGACAATTTTTACAGGAGAAAAGGCAGCACCACCATGCTGGAGGCAGCCAAAGGAAAGGTGAATGGGGAGGACGAGGTTGTCAACCCAGTAACCACTTGTCAGCAGCTGCTGCAGCCGGAAATATTCTTTAATATCCCCTTCGCGGGTGTTGTATATTGGTATAAAGGCAAAATCGACCTCTTCCTTGAGGAATGCTGCAACGATATCGGGGATACGGTTGTAAAGTACGAGTCGTGCATCCGGGGTGTATTGACGTGCGGCTCTGTAGCCGTCTGATCCCTTAGGGCCTAATGTGGCTATGCTGATCATGATTATAAGATTTATTATTTATATGAAACTACTCAATTTGAGATATGTTTTTGAAAAATAGCCACTCTACCTTGTTTGCGCAAGCTATCCCATAGAAAAAACTATTCGATACTGAAAATCAGTAAGTGAACTGAACCGATCTGTTTCCAATATTGTTGAGTATTCTTTGATCGGAACATATTCCGTTTCGCTAAATCGAGGTGAAGGCAAACTGTTCACCCGGCTGTCTTGGAGGAATACCCTCGTGGGGTGGAGAGTTGTTGTTTTGCTGGTGAGAATTCTCACAGCAATGAAGAATTAGAGGGGAGAAGCATTTGCGGACAACCACTGCCAAACGGCCAGTGTGATGAAAAATGAGAAAAACAGTTGGGGAACTGGTGGGGCTGCTTAAGCGGAAACAACAGGCCATGGATACGGTCAGCCGTTCATGGCCCCTTGTCGGCTTTGTCTATGGCCAGAGTAATGGCCGGTATATCCATCCTGTTGTACCTTGGCTGTGGCGGACTTTAACCCATTTTCCCTGCGTGGAAAGTTTAGTCAACACCACACCCCGGTCAACTGTTGCGACAATAGAGGCTGTTGTGTCCGGTTTTGCTCTCATGTTAATGGATTTCTTGCCGTTAACAATAACTGTGGAACCAGGAGACACAAGAGGGGAGTATATCCAGCCACTGTCTTCTTCAAAATCTTTGATTTTCAACCAGTCGCCTTTTTTTTCTATTACTTTTAACGGGTATCCTTTAAACAATTCCATGGCTACCGGGTACGTTGTTCCAGGGCCACTCCTGACATTAACATTATCTTTTTTTACACTCACCGTTTCTGCAGGGAGCATTGAAGGGACAAGAAGCAGGGGAAACATCAGAACTGCAACCTTAACTGTTCGAAAAGAGAAATTCATAATAATCCTGATAAGTAATAATAGTTTCTTTGGGGGTAACTGAATCAACCTCGATTATAGTATCTATACTAAAAAAAAATCCATAGTACCACTGGTTTTTGAACTCTGTCGCGATGATTTTAAACTTTAGCTTTGCGCTCAGGCATGCTAAAAAAAAGATACTTGTAGTGAAGCAATGCATTTATCCAGTTCCTTATTCATTAATCTCCTGTGTGGGTATTTTCCGATGAGGTATCTTTCCGTGAAACACCTTGCTGTTACTTTGGTTCTTTCTGTGTTTCTGTCAATATTGAACCCGGTAAGTTATGTTGCAGCCGCTGAAACATATATGTCGCTAGCCCGAAAGTATTATTACGGAACCGGAGTTGAAAAAAATATGCGTAAGGCCCTGGGTCTCTATTTGAAAGCTGCGGAAAAAGGAGATGTTGACGCCATGTTCATAGCTGGTGGTATGTATATGCGCGGGCTTGGCACACAAACCAACGGAGCTGAGGCTTTTAAATGGCTCTACAATGCAGCGATTAATGGAAGAAGTTCCAAGGAATCGGAGCGAATCCTTGCTGAGTTTTTCATGACTGGTCAAAATGTACCACAAAATTACGATCAGGCTCTGCATTGGTATGAAAAAGCGGCTAAACGTGGTGATGTTGAGGCTCAGAGTGAACTTGGCTTTTTGTATTTTACCGGTAATCTTGTTGAAAAAGATTATGAAAAAGCACGTGACTGGTTTGAAACTGCTGCCAGAAACGGGTATCCCCTGGCTCAGTATAATATGGGGATACTCTGGTATACCGGGAATGGTGTGGAGACAGTTGATATGGTCAGGGCCTATGCCTGGTTCAGCCTTGCCGCATCAAATGGAAACAGTAGTGGTGGGGTGGCTAGGCGCTTTCTTGAGACTAGGCTCTCCCCGAAAGAGCTTGTTGAAGCTCAAGGTATCTCCACGGAACTATATAAAGAAATAAAAAGACTTCGAAAACAGTAACGACCTAGTTGTTTCTTTGTTTGATGTCGGCTGGAGGGTCGGTTGCAATTAAACAAAAAAAGTACCCCAAGGGCACTTCCTTACGGGGCCTACAACGAAGAAGGTGAAGAGTCTTTACGACGTCATCATATATCGTTTTCGGCCATGGGCAGTGAGAAGGAGAATGTAACGGTGTTCTCTGATCCGTTTTCGGCCCATATTTTGCCTTTATGATCCAGAATTATCTGTTTGGAAATCGCCAGCCCGAGTCCGGTGCTGCCAGCACCGGTGTTGGTGGCTGAAGACTGAATAAACTTTTCAAAGATAATATTCAGCTCCTTCTCGGGAATCAATACCCCGACATTAGAAACACTGAACAACTGCAACTGCCCCCCGTTGTGATCTGTGGTTTCGTGGCAACTGATAGTAATTGTAGTGTCTTCGTAACTGAATTTCACAGCATTAAAGAGAAGGTTGCGCAGAACCTGAGAAATTTTTTCATGATCACAGTAGGTGACGACCTTGTTTTGCTGGCAGTCTAACGCAAAATGAAGGTTTTTTTCATCTGCATTAGGGGTAAACTCGGTGATAACCTGGTGGATTCTGGGGAGCAGATCATTACGGTTCATGTTGTACCGCATCTTGCCCACCTCCAGCTTAGAAAAATCCAGGACGTTATTGAGCATACGCATTAACCGTAACCCAGACTCACGAATTATAAAAAAGTATTCATTCAGCTTTTCACGGGGGAGGGTTTCGGAGCGCTTCATACCGAGTCTTGCGTATCCAAGGACCCCATGCATTGGAGTTCGCAGCTCATGGGACATGTTGGCCAGGAATTCAGACTTTGCATGGTTTGCTGCAATGGTTGCCTCCATAGCTTCAACCTGGAGTGTGATATCACGAATGGTGGCGATAATAATGTAATCTTCACCCCATAAGCTTTTTCTCAGGTTGACTTGAACGGTGGATATTGAATCGTCATTTTGAATGTAAGTGTTCCATCTGAATTCCTGATCCTTACCGTCCAGTGCTTTGTGCCAGATAGATTGCAGATCAATATCTCTATTGGATTTGGAGTCGAAGCAGTGATGAATATTAAACTGCAGGGCAGTATCGCGACTGACGTCAAACATTTCCAGCATGGTGTTATTTGTGTCAATAACCTCACCGTTCAGTGCGAAAATAAGTATGCCATCGTGAGCCGAGTTGTAAATGTCTTCGAGTTTTTTACGACTGATTGCAATTTTCTTAGCAGTTTCCTTATGATCTGCTATTTCGTTGGTCAGCTTAGTGTTGAGTTTGCTCAGCTCCAAGGCATTCTTTTTTACCAGAAAGGTGTTGATGATGGATGCCCAGTAGTGTTTGTACCATAGTTTTGCCTGCACTAGGTTGAAGACAAGAAAGAAACTGATAGCCACACCAACTGGAATGGTGACGCTGTTTCCAACGTAAAATTCGACTACAACTGCAGGTAGGAGAATGGTGAGAAGGTATGAGTAGCACAGAAGTTTCCAAATGCAGTAACTGGCTATGGAGCCACCGCTGATTCCAGCTAATAGGATGATGATCAGTGTTATTGAAAGGGAGTCATGATAAAAAAGAACAGCCGTTCCGGAAAAAAGACCCCAGACAACAGCCACAAGGAGATTTGACCAGAAAAATACCGGGATCCGCACACTGTTTTCAGAATCTGTATTTTTGGAAAATGATCTGATGGTTACTGTTCGAAGCATCATGGCTATGACAAGCAGGGTGCCCAGAAAGGAATAAAGAAACTGATGCTGGGACGCATAATCAGTGGCAAATCCACCCACAAGGTAGGCAAGGGGAACTATAAGCACTCCTGTTATGTTACGATTTTTCAGGTCTATGAGTGCCTGGTTGATGATCGCGGTGATTTCCTCATCATTAAAATATTGACTGAGTTCCTGTCGATAACGTTTCTGTTCGTATTTAAAAAACATATTGGCTCTTTAGAAGACAAGTGAAGAGTGATTGGATCACTCAAGTGACAGTGTCTGCAGGTTCCGCCGGGAGAGTTAATATAAAAGTTGCCCCCTGGCCCGGTGTGCTTTGGGCCCATATTTTACCATTGTGCAATCTCATAATCTCACGGCTGATGGCAAGGCTGAGGGCGGTTCCTTTGGTGTGATTATCGATATGCTGAGAATGAAACTCATCAAAAATCTTATCAATAACTTCCTTATCAATTCCTGTTCCGTGATCGGTAACGGTGAAGGTGGCCACGGAGTTATCAACTGCTGCAGTGATCTGGAGCGGTTTGTCGTTAGGGGAGAACCTGATGCCGTTGTCAAGTACTGTACAAAAAACCTCATTAAAAAGTCTCCAGTCAAGGTTCAGAGTGAAATCTTCAGGGCATTGTAATGCTATATCACAGCAGATTTGACGATTTGTTTTTATCAAAGCAATGGTTTCATTGAGATATTTCTTGACAGACCGACAGCTTCTATTCAGGGTCCTGTTGGTTTTGAGGCTGGAGAGCAGGAGTATTTTACGAACGAGTTCATGAATTCGTTCCCCGGAAATTTTGATGAGTTTGGCATATTCTGCCACCTTTTCAGGGATTGCAGGGGTGTCGAGGATCAGTTGGCTTCCGAGAAGAATGCCATTGAGGGGGGTTTTTGTTTCATGGGAGAACAGATGCAGAATGGTAGTTTTGAGCTCATCGATCTCTTCAGTTTTTTTTAGTTTTGAAAAAACTTTCAGCTTTGCAAGTAATTCGTCATCCACAAAGGGTTTAGTGATATAGTCGTCGGCACCTGCTTCATATCCTTCCAGGCGTTCTTCTATCATCGCCTTACCGCTTACCATGAGAACTTTTGCGAATTTATATTTTTTATCATTTTTTATTTTTTTGCACACCTCATAGCCGTTGATTCCCGGCATCATTATGTCAAGTATTACAATGTCAGGGTTATAGGAACTCATCAGACTGAGGGCGTCTTTTCCGTTAGTGGTGGATATATACTGGAACTCGCTCTCATACTCTAAAATTTCTTCAATGAGCTTGACATTAAAGGGTTCATCATCGACAATAAGAATTTTTGTGGCCATGCGAAGAACCTCGAGAATGAGTTTAAGAGGGGGTTGAAGATGCTGGCGCAGCCTGGCCCTTTTTTGGTGCTACCGGAAACCGTGACGGTCATCATTGGAATGCACACGGAACCGTTACAAGCCTCTGCATCTTATTGGTAATCGATAAGAATGTAAATTTTTTATTTTTTTTACGTTTGGTTTTCATTGTGACAGCTGTCTTGCATTCGTAAGGTCCTTGTGCTAATTTCTCTTTTTTCCCAGCATGTTTGTAACCTTGTAATTATGACTGAAACGGCTTGCCTGCCAGCCAAATAAAAAAAATACAGAGCAATGAAGACAGCCATATTAGCATTGACAAAAGGTGGGGAAAAACTCGCGAATAAAATTGCAGACTTGCAGAGTGATAGTTTCGTGGATACAGAGGATCTGGCCGTGGCAAAAAAGTTTCAGAAACTCTGGCAGGAAGTGGACGCCATTGTCTGTATAATGGCAACCGGCATTGTGGTCAGGTGTATTGGCAAATTGTGCAAGGACAAAAAAAAAGACCCTTGCGTTGTCGTTCTTGATGAAAAAGGACGTTTTGTTATCAGCCTGCTCTCCGGGCATATGGGTGGTGGAAATCTTTTGACGAAACAGCTGGCAGAACAACTGGGAGCCCAGGCTGTAATAACCACAGCTTCGGATGTCACCGGGCACACAGCCCTTGACCTCTGGGCCGTGAGAAATGGGCTTGCAGTTGCTGATCCAGGCAAGTTGACAGAAAAATCTGCGAAACTTGTGAATACCGGGGTGCTCAATGTTTTTTCAAGTTGTTCCTTTGCCAGTGTTCCCAAGGATTTCAATATAGTCTCAGATCCGGAAAAAGCTGATGTAATAGTAACGCATGTACCGTTCCCAACAACGGCTTCAGCTCTGGTATTACGCCCACCTGTGCTTCTGGTTGGACTGGGATGCAACAGGGGGACAGGAGCCCGGGACTTTGAGGATGCGGTCACCGAACTCTTTGTTGACAGTGGCCTCAGCCTGCAATCCATCGTAGGATATGCGTCCATAGATATCAAAAATGACGAACAGGGGATGCTTGATTTTGTGTCATCGAAAGGGAAAACAGTACAATTTTATACCAAGGAAGAGTTGAACAGTGTGGATGATGTTTCGTCATCTGATATCGTTTTTGCAGCCACTGGTGCTAAAGGAGTGGCAGAACCAGCTGCACTGCTGGCATCAGTCTGTCAATATGGCCCAGGTAAACTCATAGTAAGGAAAAGAAAATGGAAGGATGTGACAGTAGCGGTCGCCATGAAACAGATCCGTCTTGTGGTCTGATTTCAGTGGTGGGAATAGGTATTGGCAGTACGGATAACATGACGCCTCAGGCAGTAAAGGCTCTCTCTGTTGCAGAGGTTATTATTGGCTACAAAACATACCTTGATCTGATACCTGAACTTCTTAAAGGGAAAGAAGTTATCAGCTCCGCCATGATGCAGGAAGTGGATCGCTGCAGGAATTCTTTTGAGATTGCCGAGAGTGGTAGACATGTAGCCCTGGTGTCAGGTGGCGATCCTGGAATTTATGCCATGGCAGGGCTGATCCTTGAAATGGCTGCCAGGCGTGAAAGCAAGGTTAAAATTGATGTCATTCCGGGAATCGCAGCTGTTAATGGCTGTGCTGCTCGCCTGGGTGCTCCTTTGATGCATGATTTTGCTGCAATCAGTCTTTCGGATCTGCTTACTCCCTGGCAAGTTATTGTGAAACGGCTTCAGGCTGCGGCAGATGCTGACTTTGTTGTAGCACTCTACAATCCTAAATCCAAAAAACGTACCGAACATATTGTTGAAGCATGTAAAATTTTTCTTTCTTCACGAAATCCGGAAACACCTGTTGGAATCGTGACGGCTGCCAGCCGGGAAAATGAAGTTATTCGTCTCACCACACTTGAGAAAATGCTTGATGAAGATATCAACATGCAGTCCACCGTGATAATCGGGAACTCCACCACTTTTTCATGGAATGGTTACATGATAACTCCCAGAGGCTATAAAGATAAATATACATTAGACCAGCAGGCATGACCAAGCGACTGACTCTGGTCCGTCACGGTAAAACCGGATACCCAGGAAGGTATGTCGGGGCGCTTGATGTTCCGCTCTCCCTGGAAGGACGGCAGCAGATAGCAGTACTGAGTAAACACTTTACAGATGTCTCTCCCCGCGCAGTTTTTACCAGCCCCATGCTGAGGTGCAGGCAAAGTACTGATATTCTATTCAGTTCGATTTGCCAGGAGGTTGATGATGACCTTCGTGAAATTGACTTTGGACGCTGGGAAGGAAAGAGTTTTCAGGAAATAGTTACTGCTGATCCAACCCTTGTCGAGCAGTGGGCAGACTGGTCTTTTGATTTCAGTTTTCCCGGAGGGGAGAACATCGGGGACTTTATTCATCGGGTAAACAGGGTGGGGGATCGGCTTTCAAGCGCTACCGTGGATGATGTGATAGTTGTTGCCCACGGTGGTGTTATCAGGGCACTTATCTGCTATTTTTTAAAACTTGAACCTTCTTCCTACCTGCTTTTCAGGGTGAAGAAAGGAACTTTCTGCACCCTCGATCTCTTTACTGATGGTGCGGTACTCACCGGATTGAACCTTGGAGTGTAACCGGAAAAATGGCCTATCTTATTTTTGTTACTGGGGGGGCGAGGAGCGGTAAGAGTGATTACGCACTGAATCGTGCTGAAATGTTACCGGGACCACATACTTTTGTCGCCACCTGTCCTGTTGTTGATCTGGAAATGGCAGATAGAATTACCCGTCACAAGCTTGAGCGTCAGAATGGAATGTGGAGCACTATTGAAGAGGAAATAGATCTTGTGGCGGCCATCAAACGACTTGCCCCCGGTTCTGTTTGCCTTGTGGATTGCCTCACCTTATGGATTAATAATCTCTTGTATGTGGCTGAAAAAATGGGGTATTCGTTTGGGGAGGATGAGATGCAACTTCGAACCACTGAATTTGTTGAAGCGGTAGGTTCATTTCAGGGCACTGTGATCTGTGTCAGCAATGAAGTCGGGCTTGGTGTTGTTCCTGATAATGCTGCAGCAAGGAAATATTGCGATCTTGTCGGAAGGAGTAACAGAATTGTTGTGGCATCGGCGCAGGAAGCTGTTTTTGTGAGTTGTGGGTTACCGCTGTTTCTTAAGGGACAGTTACAAGAAAAATAAAAAAAGAGAATATATTATGAGTTTGCTGCAACGTACCCTGAAGGCAATTTTCCCCCAGGATAATGATTTCAGAAACCAGGCCCAAGAGCGGCTGGACCAACTGGCTCTTCCTCACTGGTCTCTGGGAGATTTGATGGATTTAGGTATTGATCTTGCCGGAATGACACGATCGATGACGCCTGATGTCTCAAGAAAGGCAATTGTGACTATGGCCGGTGATCATGGGGTGGTGGTTGAAGGAGTGAGTAAGTTCCCTCAAGAAGTTACACCGCAAATGGTTTACAACTTTGTCAATGGTGGAGCAGGAATCAACGCACTTGCACGACAGGCCGGGGCAGAGGTTGTTGTCGTCGATATGGGTGTTGCTGCTGATTTAACGAACCTGGCTGATGCAGGTAAGATCATTAATAAAAAAGTAGGTCTTGGTACTGATAACATTGCAGAGGGTCCGGCAATGAGTCTGGCCATGGCTACCCGTGCAGTAGAATCTGGTATTGATGTCGCTAATGATCTGTCTGGGCGTATTGATATCTTTGGAACCGGGGATATGGGGATTGGAAACACTACGCCATCAACTGCCATTGCCGCGATTATCACCGGTAAGCCTCTTCAGGAGCTGACTGGTCGTGGCACTGGACTTGATGATGACCAGCTTAAGCATAAACTGAAGGTTCTTGGAAAAATCCTCGAACGGAACAAACCGAATCCGAAAAACGGCCTTGATATTCTTGCGAAAGTTGGAGGGTTTGAGATTGGTGGTATTGCAGGGCTGATTATTGGTGCCGCAGCCAATAAAAAACCAGTGGTTGTGGATGGTTTTATTTCCACTGCCGGAGCGTTGATTGCTATTACCATCGAGCCTTTCGTTCGTGACTATATTATTTGTGCCCACAGATCCATGGAGCCAGGACACCGCGCCATGCATGAAAAAATTGGCTGCCGCCCACTCCTTGATCTCAACCTTCGCCTTGGTGAGGGGACAGGTGCTGCCCTTGCCATGAACTTGGTGGAAGCCGCCACTGCAGTACTCACCGAGGTAGCAACATTTGAGGAGGCAGCGGTTGCCGGAGCTGATAAGTAGATGAAAAATGGAAGCCCGGGTAATTGTAATCAGGAAAGTGCCTTTGGACTTGCACTCTATCATCCCCTGGCCTCTTTTTTAGCTGGATTTCGATTTTTGACTATTCTTCCTGTCAGTTGGATGAGTAACACCGATGGCCGTTTTTTTAAGGCAAGTCTGCTCTGGTTCCCTGCGATTGGCGCAGTTATCGGCTTGCTTGCTGCAATGCTCATCTGGTTTGTATCCGGTCTGCTGCCTTCCTCTGTACTGGCTTTTTTCGGGATTCTGGTTCTGGCAGCTCTGTCTGGCTGTCTGCACCTTGATGGCCTTGCAGATAGTTGCGACGGTTTGCTCAGCAGCAGACCAAGAGGACGGGCTCTTGAAATCATGCGTGATTCCCATGCCGGGGTCATGGGGGTTATTGCTTTAGTTTTTATCCTTCTTGGAAAATATGCTGCTCTTTCCAGTATGCCGAAGGAAGATATGGCCATGATTCTCTTTATTATGCCAGTTGCCGGAAGGACCGCCATAGTACTCATGATGGCAGTCCTTCCTTATGCTCGTACTGGTGATGGTCTGGGAAAGCTTTTTTACTCCGGCGAGAGTCGAGGGATAGCTCTTTCCAGCCTCATTTTTTTTCTGATCATCACAAGTCTTCTGTACTCATTGGTAACAGCAGTGACCTTATTTCTCACCATGCTGGCAACAGCTGCTCTTTTCTCTCTGTGGTGCTATTTGAAACTTGGTGGCGCGACTGGTGATACACTTGGTGCCGTCTGTGAATGTACTGAACTTACAGTTGCTGTTACCTTCTGTGTTCTTTCTGGAATTAACTGAAAAGCTTATGACATATACCTCTGAATACGGCCATGGCGGTAATGTGCGTGCAGTGGCAGATGCTAAAGGTGTAGGTGTTAACCAACTCCTCGATTTCAGCGCCAATATTAATCCATTAGGACCGCCTGACTGGCTTCGTTCCTGCCTGAGTCGTGCTATGGATGACATTGTGCACTACCCGGATCCATCTGCCTCACCTTTACGTGAGCTTATAGCCAGAAAATACCGGGTGGATACCGATCGTGTCCTAGTGGCCAATGGATCAACGGAACTCCTCTATCACTTGCCTCGAGTTCTCGGTTGCCGGAGAGCTGTCATTCCTGTTCCCTGTTATATAGATTATCTGAAGGTGGTTGAGCTTGAAGGCATGGAAACCATCACTCTTGAGCTTTCTGAAACTGATAACTTCAGCCTGGATATGGATCTTCTTGGAAAGACGATCAAGGACGGTGATCTGGTGATAATTGGATCTCCTGCGAATCCCACCGGTGTCTTATCCTCTGCTGCAGCAATCCTTGATATTGCCGGAAGATATCCAGGGGTGAGCTTTGTAATTGATGAAGCCTTTCTTGATTTCATCATAGATGCCAGATCCGTTGCTGGAAAGGGGACAAATATCATCAGTCTTCACTCCCTTACTAAATTTTATGCAATCCCCGGTCTGCGTCTTGGCTATGGAGTGTTTCCTGCTTCAGTGAGCGAAAAGATGCGCAAAATCCTCCCGCCATGGAGTGTTAATAATCTGGCGCAGGAGGTTGGTAAGAGAGCTCTTGGTGATACTGCTTATCAGGAGAAAAGCAGGGATTATATTTTACGATGCAGAACTCGGTTTGAGGAGCAGCTGAAAACATTTACTGCGCTGAAGGTTTTTCCGGCTGCCGCAAATTATATTTTACTCCGTCTTTATGGAAACATAGGAGTTCAGGAACTGCAAAGAAGACTGGAGTCACAAAATATTCTGATACGAGACTGCTGCAATTATCAGGGCCTTGATTCAAATTTTTTCAGAGTTGCCGTTCGGACGGAATCAGAAAACAAAAAATTGATAGATGCTCTCGGGTTGTTTCTGAAAAGCACAGGAAAACAGAAAGCACCCGGAAGAAAACCACCTGCATTGATGTTTCAGGGAACCTCTTCCAATGCCGGGAAATCCGTTCTTACTGCAGCACTTTGCCGTATTCTCCTTCAGGATGGAGTGCGTGTGGCCCCGTTTAAGGCACAAAATATGTCGCTGAACTCCTTTGTCACTGCCGATGGCCTGGAAATGGGAAGAGCGCAGGTTGTTCAGGCACAGGCAGCACGATTGGATCCGGATGTGCTGATGAACCCGATTCTGCTCAAACCCAACTCAGATACAGGAAGTCAGGTGATTGTCCGGGGCAGACCCCTTGGGAATATGTCGGTTATGGATTATGTCTCCTATAAAAAACAGGCAATGTCTATTGTGTGTGATTGCTATGATGAGCTCAGTCAAGAGTATCAGGTGGTTATCCTCGAAGGTGCCGGTTCTCCAGGAGAGGTAAATCTCAAACGACACGATATCGTCAATATGCGCATGGCCCGCCATGCAGAATCTCCAGTGTTGTTAGTCGGTGATATTGATCGAGGCGGTGTGTATGCCTCTTTTGTCGGCCATATGGAGGTGTTAAATCAGTGGGAACGACAGCTTGTTGCCGGGTTTCTGGTAAATCGGTTTCGTGGTAACAGCGATCTGTTGCAGGACGCCCATGAGTATGTAAAAAACCACACTGGAAAAGATGTTATTGGTGTGATTCCCTACCTTCATAACCATGGTATCCCTGAAGAAGATTCTGTCTCGTTCAAAGAGGGATTGTTTCAAGGCAGGAAGCCGGAAAATGATCATATTGAGGTTGCTATAGTCAACCTGCCTCATATTTCAAATTTCACTGATTTTGAGCCCTTTATTGCTGAAACTGATGTGTATCTCCGCGTGGTTTCCGATCCAGATGAACTTGGTAGTCCTGATGTCCTTATTTTGCCAGGTTCAAAAAACGTCATCGGAGATATTGTCAGCCTGCAGCGGTCCCGGATGACCGAGGCCATACGAAATCTTTCACATGGATCATGTGAGATAGTCGGGATATGTGGTGGCTACCAGATGCTCGGCAAACGGATATCTGATCCCCATGAAATTGAATCACAGAAGGGCAGCGTAGAAGGACTGGGACTGATAAATATGGAGACCTGTCTCGCCAGGGAAAAGCAACTTACAAGAAGAGAGGGCATCCATATTGCTTCCGGCCAGCCAGTGAGTGGCTATGAAATTCATCATGGTCAGACCGCAACTGCCGAAAGACAATTGTTTAGCTATAAGGAAGGTAGTGGCTGTGGTACAAAAGCTTCGGAGTTCAATATCTGGGGCTGCTATCTCCATGGTATCTTCGATTCAGATCTGTTTCGACGTTGGTTTATCAACAGGGTGAGAAAGAGGAAGGACCTGGGAGAATATAAGGGACCTTTTGTAAGTTATGACTTGGAACCGGCCTTTGATTCTCTGGCTGACGAGGTACGAAAATCCATTGATATGGATCGAATTTACCAGCTACTTGGATTGTAGCAGCCGTGTCTTCTTTTTTTGTTTTGATGGCCGCTGCGGTATTTCTCGACCTCCTTTTCGGGGATCCGCGTTTTCTTCCCCATCCCATACGACTCATTGGTCTGTTCTGCAGTAGAAGTGAAAACTTCTGGCGCAGATTCCCTTTTTCAGAGATGATCGGTGGCTTTCTTACTGTTCTGTCGGTTCTTTTCTTAAGCCTGGGTTCAGCAACACTTCTCATAATGACTGCCCACAGCCTCTCAGCGGCGGTTGGCCAGGCTGCCGCTGTTTTTCTTCTCTATACGAGTTTTGCAGCCCGTAGTCTGGTTGATCACAGCAGGGCAGTTTATAAGGCCCTTCTGGACCGGGAAAACCCTGAAAAAGCTAGGCGTGCAGTGGCTCTTATTGTGGGACGAGATACTGCAACCCTTGATCGCAGCGGGATAATTCGTGCCTGTGTAGAGACTGTGGCTGAAAACATGGTGGATGGGGTAACTGCTCCAGTTTTTTATGCGGTTGTTTTTTCCAGCCTGTCATTGGTGATGGGTTGGGACCCTCTCCATCTTGCCGCCCTTGGTGCCATTGGATATAAGGCTGTAAATACAATGGATTCGATGTTTGGTTACAAGAACGAACGTTACCTTAAGTTTGGCTGCAGTGCCGCAAAACTCGATGATATTGTAAATCTACTGCCAGCTAGGATAAGTGGATTCAGTCTGGTTGCGGCGGCATTCTTTCTTGGTCTTGACTGGAGAAAAAGCTTGCGGATCTTCCATCGTGACCGGCTTAACCATTCAAGCCCCAATGCCGCGCACCCTGAGGCTGCTGTTGCCGGAGCCCTTGGAATAGAATTAGGAGGGACATCTTTATATTTTGGAAAAAAGGTGATAAAAGCAAGCATCGGTGACAGTACCAGACCGGTTGAAGAAAGAGATATACTGAGGACAAATTCACTGATGTTGCTGGCATCTTTTTTCTTTCTGCTTGTAATGTTATCTCTTCGTTTTTTCATACAAACGAAACTTTTATGAATACCCTTTCAGCTTTTCTCATAGGCGGTACAGCCAGTGGATCAGGGAAGACAACCTTGACGCTCGGTATTATGGCCGCATTTAAGGCCAGAAACTTGAAGGTGCAGCCCTTTAAGTGTGGACCTGATTTTATTGATCCCAGTCTTCATCGTATGGTAACAGGTGAGGTTTCATCAAATCTGGACCTTCGGATGTGCGGTATCCCATTTTGTCATAGAATCTTTGACACTCGTTGTTCTGGCAAAGATGTGGCAGTGGTGGAAGGGGTTATGGGGCTTTTCGATGGAGGCACTGCCAGTTCTGCTGAACTGGCAGTGGAGCTTGATATTCCTGTGATACTTGTGGTTGATGCACGCTCTGCTGCTGAAAGTGTAGCCGCAGTGGTAAGGGGGTTTGAGGTTTATTCAAACAAAGTTGATATCGCTGCTGTTATTTTTAACCGCGTCGGCTCCGTCAGACACCGAGAACTTATAGAAAGAGGGATAGCTGGTGTGTGCGACTGTGGAATACTGGGTTTTTTCCCACGTGATGTACGGTTTGAGATTCCTGATCGTCACCTGGGTCTCCATATGGGAGACGAACAGCCACTGAACAGCGATCAACTCAATGGGTTGATACAAGCCGTTGAGGAACATCTCGATCTGGACGGATTGCTACGCATCTCCAGAAAAAGCAGGCAGGAGCAGGGGGCACCCCTTGTTTACAAACAGAATATCCGCAGAAAGGTTCGTCTGGCTGTAGCCAGAGATAAGGCCTTCTGTTTTTATTACGAAGATAATCTGAAAATTCTTGAGGAGAGTGGCGTTGAGCTGGTGTTTTTCAGCCCCTTGAGTGAAAAGTCTCTTCCACCCGACTGTAGTGGGGTGTATTTCGGGGGAGGGTACCCGGAACTCCATATTGACAAACTTGCCGGGAATGACGCCATGTTAGAAGATGTCTCTGCATTTGGACATTCAGGGGGGATTATTTATGGAGAGTGCGGTGGGTTTATGTATCTCTGTAAATCCTTGAAAACCATTCATGAGACCACCCATACTCTGTGTGGTCTTTTTCCATGTAGCGTCAGGATGAAACCACGTCTTTCCAGTCTTGGGTATCGTAGCCCTGAACTGCAGAGTGACTGTTTGCTTGGTTTACAGGGTCATGTGCTGCATGGCCATGAGTTTCATTATTCGGAAATTGTGAAAAGTCCAGAGGAGATGGTTACACTTTATCTTGTAAAGGGAACACAACGGGAAGGCTACAAATATAAAAATGTCCTGGGAGGCTATATTCATTTACACTTTGGACAGAGTGAAGATGCTGTGGCTTCATTTATTCGTCACCTGGAACAATCACAGGTGCTCACCTGAAAAAAACTATATTTCCATGCATAGAATAACTAAAATAGCACCCCTTGAAATTGAAAGGGAAAGTTTTCGTATAATAGAAGAAGAATTTGCAGAACAGACCGGGTTGAAGCAGGAGGACTTTGATCCTTCCAGGTTTGCAGTTATTCAGAGAGTCATCCACGCCACCGGTGACTTTTCCTTCGCCCACCTGATTCGTTTTCACCCTGAAGCTGTTGAGGCCGGACTTGCAGCCGTTCGATCCGGAAAAAATATCCTTACGGATGTGAATATGGCGGCAGCTGGAATCAGTCGTTCTTTTTTGGAACCATATGGCGGCAGCGTTATCTGTAAGGTCGCAGATCCTGAAATCGAGGATATTGCAAAAAAACAGGGGCGCACCAGATCACAGACAGCCATTGAAGTTGGGATGCAGGAAAATGTAGGAATCGTGGCCATTGGAAACGCACCAACGGCATTGATCACTGTGATGATACTCATTGAAGAGGGGAGGATAAAACCTGACCTTGTGATAGGAGTACCGGTGGGATTTGTGAATGCCAGTGAATCCAAAGAGATTCTTGCTGAAAAGGACTATCCCTATATCTATTGTGACGGCAGGAAAGGTGGAACTCCAGTTTCTGTCGCAATTATCAATGCGCTTCTTCGCCTAGCATGAAAACGCGGATCTTGACTTGAGTGTTTGTTTTAGTGTATTTTTTAGAAATATCTTTCTTTTTATGCCTTTCCGGATCTGTGAACGTTTATCCTGAAGGGAGTCGAGTGATTTTATCAAACATACTGAATTGGTAGTTTTATATAATTATTTCAATATGTTGTCAGCAAGCAAGTACTACTTCATCACCGGCCGATGAAGTAGTTAAGGTCCGTATACTGTAGTACCATTTTCATAGTGGAAGATGGGTAAACCGTTTTATTATTATCGCCACAACTCTATTTATGACTCGATTATTCAACGTTACAACTCTAGTAACAATGCTACTGCTGTGTTTCTTTGCTCCCGCCAAAGCTCATGGAACCAGGGAGGATTGCCTGCCTTGCGAATCCATTCAGCACGCTGCTAACCTTGCAGCCATTGAGAAACGATTGCTCCAGGTAACAGATAGTTCTTTTGATGCACTGGATGAAAAGGCACTTGGTTGGTATGCCAAATTTCAGGAGGGAGGGCTCTTTTTTGATGGGTGGCAGGAAATCAGTGAAGATGTGGTTGCAAAGGTGCCTGAAAAAAATAAGATTAAGGCGAAGGTTACCATGCTTGCCCTGGGTATCAAAATAGGCTGTGAGTGGAGTAAAGAAAACGCTGTTCGGAAAATAACCACAGAGATGCTCCAGGAATGGGGGCGGAAGTTGAAACAGACGGTTTCTGATTCACCTGAAAACCTTGCTGTGGTCATTACTTCCATCGAGTCTGAGGTTGATGCACTGCTGTTTTAGATTGTACCGTGCAAGGTTTTTTTTCTGGTCATAAGTTATTGAACTTCTTACGCGAATAGCCGCTGGCCATATATGGCCCATTCCGGGGCAGGTTCTCCCAAAACTTTTGTGACACATAAAGTTTGTTACCATCACCATGGCGGACCAGTGCCTCAGTCATTTGATCCTAAATAATAAGGTACGAATGTCCACAAAAATCGCCGGAATAATCGTTGGCTAATAATTTTTTTTGGATAGATAAAAAATACTGAGGCTTGGAAATGGCTGAGTACGAAAACTTTAAAAATGAATGTTAAAAGTTGAGTGGCTTCTGGCATAATATCCCCTGGAAATACCAACTGACAGGGAACTGTATAAAATATCTGAGATGAATAATATGGTGTTCCAGAATCAGCAGATAATGTTTATCATGTATTATACGTACGACGTATATGAACATTTTCTGCAATATCCTCATGTCAGAGAAAATTCATCCACTCATAAAATAATAATTTTAACATACTAAAGTTTCCTAATTTTTTATTATTTTATAGATAGGTTAGTTATTTAGGAAATTGGTAAAATATTTACATAAGTAAGCGTCAGTGATTTAAACACCTCCGGGTGTAATGGATAATTATTCACAAATAGGTACTACAGAGATAAACAAGATGGCGTCGCGCTGCGCGCGACGCCATCGACCGAGCTGAGCGGAAACCGCTCCAACGCCATGATGGCTGACTTCTTTTAATGAACAAT
>Ga0256840_1000829_pt1 | contig 30747 bp, 23 predicted proteins | sample 355202metaG_FD_185969 | JGI IMG/M metagenome (GOLD analysis project Ga0256840, IMG submission 185969) | Hydrothermal vent microbial communities from Mid Atlantic Ridge, Atlantic Ocean - 355-202 | ecosystem: Environmental > Aquatic > Marine > Hydrothermal vents | place: Atlantic Ocean: Mid... | reverse complement strand
AATAACCCAAGATTAAGCGCTTGCGGTAAAGATTAAACACTTTTAATCCTGCCGCTAAATCTCTCGCTTAGGAGGCATTGTCTTGGGGGTTTTTTTCACCCCATGCTCTACCGCCATCACTGCTGCCGTAATTCGTGAACTGATATTAAGTTTTCTTAAAATAGCTTTTACATGTAACTTAACGGTACCATCTGAAATACCTAAGTTTCTAGCAATCACTTTATTGCTTTGGCCTTCGGCTAAAAGCGTTAATATTTCAAACTCTCGTGGTGTTAAAACAGCAAAGGGATCTTCTTTTTCTTTTTTTGGCTGTGATTCTGCTTGAACTGCACTGGCTAGTACGGTTGCTAAATCAGGTGCTACTACGGTTTTACCGAGCATTATATCTTGCAATGCAACCACGAGATCATCAGGATCCATATCTTTTAAAAGATAACCTTGAGCACCATTGCGTAACGCACCGACTAGGTCTTTTTCTTCACTACTTGTAGTTAGCATGGCTACGGGTAGCTTAGGCTGAGCTTCTTTAAGTTTTTTTAATACGCTAATGCCATCCATTTCAGGCATTCGCATATCCAACAAAACGACGTCTAAGTCTTCTGCTTGAGCTATTTTCAACCCCTCTGAACCACTACCAACCGCTGCAACGACTTCAATTTTACGGCGGGTTAATAAATCTCGTAAGCCAGCACGAAATAATGTGTGATCGTCAATTAGTAGTATTTTTTCATTCATAATGTTTTATAGCTTTTCATGTGGAGTCATGTTTCTAAATAAGTGGGGTATTGACAGACTCAGAAGGTAATTGGGCGTCATGTTTCTGACGGTTTTTTAATTTACTCAATGCCTCGGAAGTGACACTAACATGAGTCTTTACATCAAAACTTAGTTGTACCAGCGTACCTTCACCATCATCTGATTCAAAAAGAATTTCACCTTTTATTCGCTCAGCACGCTCTCGCATTATTGAAAGCCCAAGGTGTTCGCCGGTTTTGCTGTCTGGGCCTAGTGGCTGCGTAGGCAAACCAATCCCATCATCTTCCACCAGCACACTACAGTGACCTTCTTCAGTACTGCTCATTAAGATTCGAATATTTTTTGCTTCTGCATGCTTTTTAATATTCGCCAATGCTTCTTGAACGATACGAACCACTTCTATTTCTATATCTCGCGGTAAGTTTTCTAAATCCCAGTTATGGTAAAAGAACACATCCGCATTTGTCTCTTGTCGAAAACGCTGAGTTAAGCGCTCTACTGCTCGTACAACACCCTTGCCATCAATAGGCGCTCTAAAATCGGTTATTAAACTTCGAAGTTCGGCATAAGCATCATCAATCGTAGATTCCAATCCTTCAAGTTCATGCCAGATGACTTCTTCGTTACCTTGATTCATTGAGTCATCAAACAAACGTACTTTAAAACGCAGACTTGCTAGAGTTTGCGCTAATGAGTCGTGCAACTCATGTGCCATCCGTGTACGCTCTTCTATGATGGATAAGGTTCGAGCATCTTCTTCTACGCCTGCTTGCTCAATGGCCATACCTAAATGTTTGCCAATACTAATTAATAGTTCATGCTCACCTTCTAAAAACTCATGTTCTTTGCGTTGTATAAAGAGATTATAAACGCCTAATGTTTTACCACGATACTGTAAGGGTATAGCCAACATTTCGATATCTTTATCATTAGCAAAAAAACTACTACCCACAATGAGGCCACACTTAGCGACATTGCTATTAATCATCACACGGGTATCGTTAAGTGCTTTACCGCACAAGCAGTTAGGTGCAGGCAAAAGCTCTTCTTTTTTCACGATTTCATCACTCAAACCGATACTGGCAACCAAACGCATTTGATCATCTTTACCCAATAAACGTACTGTTGCTGCCTCGGCGTGAACAACGTCCGTTAGGGTGTGTAAAAAACGTTGTAATAAATCTTCTAAACTGTGTGACTGATTGATACAGGATGCGACATCATAAAGCACACTAAGGTAATATTTTTTTTGCTCAATATGGCGCGCTTGACGCGATAGCCGTTGTTGCTGAAGTTGTGATAATGATTCATAGTCCTCTGCAATGGCGTTTATGTGCTCTCTAATGCCTTTAGAGGGACACCGCTCTGACCGAACTAACATTCTCGTCGTGGTATCACCTTGCAAAAGTTGACTTGCCCAGACTGATAAATCTTTACTAAATAAACTGAATTGGCGCCACATCCAATAAAAAAGTAAAACCACTCCCAAGCCTGCAGATAGCCACAGCACAGTCATTAAAGGTGCTAGCCAGCTAGGATTTTCTTCATTATTTATGGCCCAAAAATAGGTTGCGCCTATTGATACGAAAACTGTTAAGAGTAAAAATAGAAATATTCGTGCAGCCCAAGGGAATACGATTAACTCTTGCTTGTCTAAACTACGCTGTAAATACGTGGTGTTTTGTTGTGACGGCTGACTACTATTTTCATTATCATAAGCAAGCGCGGTATCAGTAGCACTCTTTGTAAGAGAGTCTTCTAGTGGCTTAAACGTTATAGGTGCGGCATTTGCTTCTGACATATATTCTTAGTCTTCTATCGGAGGTTTATAACTCGGATCATTTGGATTTAAAAAGACAATTTCATGCTTACCGTCTATTTCTACATAATCCATCGTCATACCTGTAATCAAAGGTATGCTTGCAGCATCAACAACCAACTGAATATTTTTTTCAGTGAATGTTTTATCGGTTTTGTTTTCATGATCATCAAAACCCATGCTGTAATGAAATGAGCCATCAGGCATGACCTTTATGGCAATACGAAGTGGTAATTTTTCTTCACCCATTTGCTCTAATGAAATCGCTACTTGCTTAGCAGCGGCATCTGAAATTTTAATCATTTTTTAATCCTTTACGATATTGTGTTCTAAAAACTTTCTGCTTAACTTAAACCTAAATCCGTAACTTCACTACGGAACTGCATGTAATCCACATTGAAGTCATGAATTAAGGTTGAATCTACAACATGAAACAGTTTATTACTTGTTTTTATGGATAAACTCGACAAAACGCTGCACCCAATGGAAGCTCTCAGTATCACGCATATGTGCATAGGTAGCTAATAAATTTTTGTAAACCCAACCATCATATTCACCCGTTATACCGACACCACGTTGCACTTTGTAGGCAAATTTACCTTTTTTAGTGAGCATATCAATTTCCGTATTTTCTAAATGCGAATAATGAAACTCGTGTGCTTTAATTATTTTTAGCGGTTGCTCGTTATTAAGTGCAACCTGCCAAAGGTTATCTGCTGTTTCTTGTAACTCAACATAGCCGCGACCCTGCGGCGTTGCATTCATCTTAGCATCTGCTGGAATAATACCAACCATTGGTACTGATTGCCCATTCCAATGTAAACTTTGTGACAAATACATCAAGCCACCACATTCAGCGTAAGTGGGTAGACCTTCCTCAATTGCTTTTTTAATGTGATAACGCATCGAGGTATTATCTGCTAAGGCTTGCATTTGTGTTTCTGGAAAACCACCTCCGATAAATAAACCATCTAAATTTTCTGGGAGTTTTTCGTCGTGTAAGGTATTAATCGTTACCAACTCAACCCCCAAGTCACGAAAAGCCTGCTTATCACTTTCGTAATAAAAACCAAAAGCTGGGTCTTCACAAATGCCTACCCGAAGCGTGTTTTTAAGGGGTATCTTTAAGCTGTGATTTTTTTCTTGATAACCGGAAGGCTCTAACTCGGGTGATCTATTCGAAATCGCCAATAATGCTTCTAAATCAACAGAGTCTGCAACAACGTTGGCAATATCATCAATTTTTTGTACTGCATCTTGCGACTCATTGCTGGGCATTAAGCCTAGATGCCTTTCGTCTATTTGTAACAAATGATTAGTTTTTACAACGCCAAGCACGGGTATATCAGTATATTCTTGCGTAACCGCACGTAACTTTTGCTCGTGACGACCGCCACTCGACAAGTTATAAATAACCCCAGCGATATCCACATCTTCATCAAAGGCCTGATAACCTTGCAACAGCGGTGCAACACCCCGCGTAACGCCACGCGTATCAATCACTAACACCACGGGGCTTTGAGTCAATTTTGCCATTGCCGCATTACTGTCAGAACCATCAAGTGCAACACCATCGTAAAGGCCTTTATTACCTTCAGTGATGCTGATATCAGCACCTTCACCGTAGCGCACTAAGTAGTCCGTTATTTCACAGTCAGACATGGTATTAAAATCAAGATTGTGGCAAGCTCGTTGACTAGCACGCGTTAGCCACAAAGGGTCGATATAATCAGGACCTTTTTTAAATGATTGCACCTTAAACCCCTGTTTATTTAATGCCGCGCACAAACCTATCGATAAGGTTGTTTTACCTGATGACTTATGCGCTGCAGAAATATAAATACGTGGGATTAACATACGTTTAATAATAATTGATTAAATTTGAAAGAACAGAATGAAGTCTGTATTTATGTGAGTTTTGATTACTTTTCTGATAAAGCACACCCTTCAAACTGAATACCCGACCAGCCTGTTTTCATAAAGTTACGAATATTTTGGTGATTATCTTCCTCAGGATGCTGTAAAACATCCTCGCGATAGTACGCTCCAAAACAAGCCAATGTTTGCTCTTGCGTCAATTGATGTAAATCAGCGAATGAAAATAATTTACATGAGCCATCATTTTGCCCTGCTTTATTAAGCAAGTTACCGTTACTAAATTCGGTGGGTGTAAAGTCGTATTTGCCATCAATAACGCTAATTAAATCTTTAAAATCAATCATTTCAGGTCTGTTTTTAAGCATTTCTAAGAAATTTTCTAGGTTCATATTATCACTCTACTGTTAATCCTATCACTGAAATTTGTCGACCATAATCAGGCAATTTTTGATGCGAATTGCGTCGGTAACTAAAAAACTCATCACTACGTTGATAAGTATCTAAACCAATATCCGATACCTCTATGCAACTACGCGCGCACTGCTTTAACAAATAAGCAGGTAGGTCAAAAAAAACCTTACCCTCATTATGCAGTAAAAACTCATTAACGTTAAAATCACTCATTGAGCTAAGTTCATTAATAAAGTCTTCTTGCACTTCATAAGCAACTTGATGTATCGTCGGGCCAATACTAGCCATAATTTTTTCGCGTTGAGCGCCTAGCTCAAGCATTTTTTCTACAACAGACTCTATAATCCCACTCACCGCTCCACGCCACCCTGCATGCGCTGCGGCGATTACTTTGCCATCACTCGAAGCGAATAAAACTGGCGTACAATCAGCGCCTAAAACACTCAAAGCAACACCCTTTTGGGTGGTAATTAACGCATCACCATCTGGAAAGTCCTTATCTCTCGCGGATTTAATCTGATGAACCTGTTTACTATGGATCTGATTTACGCCAAATAGCTTTACATCGCTCATCCCTAATGCTGCCATAACGCGTTGCCTATTCTCGGCCACATTGTCAGGCTTATCATCCGAGCTAGGACTGCAATTTAGAGAGCTATAAACTCCCGTAGAGACACCACCATTTTTTGTAAAAAAACCATGCTGCACCCCTTTAATATTGGCTATAACGGAATCTTGTTTGAAATTAATTTCGCCCATTATTACTATCCATTACTCTACGGTTGTTTAAATCAATTTTTGCCTTCTCTCTAAGTTCTTTTAATAGTTTTTTATTGGCATAACCATCACCAGCTAGACCTTGCTCTAATTGCCATGTGCGGATTGCTTCTCGTGTTTTCGCGCCCATTTTTCCATCATTGGGCCCAGGATCATGCCCATTAAGGCTAAGGCGTAACTGAATTTCTTCGATATCATAATAACTAAGTGCTTTATCTTCTCGCGGCCAAGCGGTTTGAATCCCTTCACCACCCGCTAACAAACGACTTAGTTGCGCCACACCAAGAGCATAGCTGGACGAATTATTATAGCGTTTAATAATATGAAAATTATGAGTAACTAAAAAGACAGGTCCAAAGCGCCCTGCAGGAATAAACAAACTGGCTAAGCGCTGAATATAAGGGAAAGGTCGTGCATTAATGCTATTTACTTCAAGTTCTTTCCATTGTAAAAAACGTAATTCGTAAGAAGACGTATTGAGTTTCCAATCAAAATCATTTGGTAGTCTGACTTCAACCCCCCAGTCTTCATCTTTTCGCCAGCCTGATTCAGACAAGAAATTTGCGATTGAAGCAAAAACATCTGGAAGAGAAGTCCAAATATCAACCTTTCCATCCTCATTATAATCAACCGCATATTTCCGATAGGAGCTTGGCATAAACTGCGCTTGACCCATTGCTCCCGCCCATGAACCGACTAATTTGTCCGGTTGTAGTTTTTGATCTTGGATAATCTTCAAGGCCTCTAATAACTCTGTTTGAGCAAATTCAGAACGCTTGCCATGATGCGCTAAAGTCGCCAACGAACGTATCACACTTTTACTACCATAATTTCGACCAAAATCACTTTCCATCGCCCAAATTGCTACAATTGTTTCACGCTGTACGCCATATTTTTGCTCTATTTCATCAAATAGCTTTTTATATTTTTTTAATAACTGACTACCTTTTTTTAGGCGCTGTTTAGAAATCGCATTATCAAGATATTCCCAAATATTACGCGTGAATTCTGGTTGGCTAGCATCTAATTTTAAAACCTCATAATCAGGCTTTAAATCCTCTAAAGCTGCCTTAATGACTTTAGGGTTTATGTCGTTTTGCATCGCCAGCTCTTTAAAAGCTTGCTTCCATTGCGCAAAAGACTGTGGAATAACCAATTTTTCAATTAAAGTGTCTGTTTTTTTATTATTTTCTTTGTTAACTTCAATTTTTTCCGCACCAAGCTCTGCCTCCAGTATAACGTTAAAAACCGTCATGGCTAACACTGCAATAAAATAGTATAAATTCTTGTTAACGCCCATATTTCAATCGTAATAAAATTAACCTTGCGGCTTCGACATACAACGAGTCACGTATTTGCTGCTCTTCTTTTACCTTTCCTAGTGCAAAATCAGCGTTATACAGGAAGGTTTTATCAAGATTAATTCGCTGTCGAGTAAAAGACCTTTTGCTATTTTTTGAACCAAACAAAACATCGTAGTTAAACTTCAAAGAAATCAGGTAAATTCTTGCTTTACGTTCTTTATTATAGGCAACAATACGTTTATCTTCTCGTAGATTGATTAAGCGAATTTTAGTCTTGGATTGCGCACTAAGCTGGCCACCTGACTCTTGTATTGCACTTTCCAAGGCTTTACGCAAACCACTTTCTATTGGCTCTCCGATAACTTGAAGTTGCTGAAATTCAGCTGCTAAAGGGGTGTTTTTGCGTAACTGAAAACTACAACCTTGTAGCATAACCACCAGACAAGTGGATAAAATCATTAATGCAGTTATATTTTTAAGCATAAATTCTTTTAAGATAATCAAACTAATTAGCCACGATATTAACTAAACGCCCTTTTACAACAATGACTTTTCGCACCGTTTTATCCGCAATAAACTGAGCAACATTTTCATTTTCTAATGCTAGGCTTTCAATAGTTTTATCATCTGCATCAACATCAACATCAACTTTTCCACGAAGTTTTCCATTAACTTGAATCATCATTTGAATATTAGATTGTTCCAAAGCATCTTCATCAATTTCAGGCCAAGCTTGATCCATTACCAATCCTTCTTTGCCCAACATCAACCACAACTCTTGAGCAACATGAGGCATAACAGGCGATAGCATTAACACAATGGACTCCAATGCTTCTTGGCGAATTGCTTCGGCTACTACACCGTCTTCATGATATTTTGAGAGCTGATTGATAAGTTCCATATTTGCAGCAATTGCGGTATTAAAAGTAAAACGACGCGACATGTCATCCGTTACTTTTTGTAGCGTACTATATACTTTACGGCGTAATTCTTGCTGAGGATTTGTTAACTTATCAACATCTAAATTAGTATTGGGGGCTGACTTAACATGCTCGTAAACTTGTCGCCATAAGCGCTTAATAAACCGATTTGCACCCTCGACACCCGTATCTGACCACTCCATGGATTGATCAGGTGGTGCGGCAAACATGGAAAAAACACGCAAGGTATCAGCACCATATTTTTCAATAAGTTCAGCGGGATCAACACCATTATTCTTAGATTTTGACATTTTGCTCATGCCATCGGTGCTCAGATTTCGACCCTGAGCATCTGTCATTTTGGTAACTTTTCCTTTGCTGTTTGTTTCAAGTTTAACGTCTTTTGGTGCAACCCATTCTTGCCCACCCGCATCATTTTCATAGTAAAACGTATCAGCTAACACCATCCCTTGTGTCAGTAGTTTGGTAAAGGGCTCGTCGCACTCAATGAGACCTTCATCACGCATAAGCTTATTAAAGAAACGCGCATAAAGCAGATGTAATACTGCATGTTCGATACCACCGATATACTGATCAACAGGTAGCCAATAGTCAGCACGTTTGTCCAGCATAGATTGATCATTACCGGGGCCGGTGTAACGCGCGTAATACCATGATGATTCAAAGAAGGTATCAAAGGTATCCGTTTCACGTGTTGCATCCTTGCCACATTTTGGGCAACTTGTTTCATAAAACTCTGGCATCTTTTTAATCGGGGAGGAGCCTGATTCATCAAACTCGATATCGGTGGGTAGCTCGACCGGTAAATCGTCATCAGGAACAGCCACCGCACCACAATCATCACAATAAATAATCGGAATTGGGCAACCCCAATAGCGTTGACGAGAAACCCCCCAATCACGCAAACGATAGTTGATTGTTTTGCGACCTTTTTTTGCTTCTTGTAAAAAATCGGCAATCGCATCAACCGCCTCTTGCGAACTTAAACCGCTAAACTCCCCAGAGTTAATTAATAAACCCTTTTCGGTGTAAGCACCCTCTTGTATATTTAGGCTATTGGCAACCGTGTCATTTGCCGAGGTTATCACTTGTTGAATGGGTAGTTTATAGGTTTTAGCGAAATCCCAATCACGCTCATCATGAGCGGGTACAGCCATCACAGCGCCCGACCCATAACTCATTAATACAAAATTCGCCACCCAAATAGGCACACTTTCGCCCGAAATCGGGTGGATCGCGTTAACACCAGTGGCGATACCTTTTTTATCCATCGTTGCCATTTCAGCTTCAGTCGCTTTAAGGCTTTTACATTCTTCGATAAACGTTTGGAGCTCAGGGTTTTCTACAGCTGCTCGCTCTGCCAAGGGATGCTGTGGTGCTACCGCTAAATAAGTAACCCCCATTAAAGTATCTGGTCTTGTGGTGAAAACACTTAGTGCTTCGTCACTGTGTTCAAGGCCGAATTCAAGTTCCACACCTTCTGAACGCCCTATCCAGTTCTCTTGCATGGTGCGCACTTGTTGTGGCCATTCTTCTAATTTACGAACATCTTCTAACAACTCATCAGCATAAGCAGTGATTTTTAAAAACCATTGATCAATCTCTCGTTGTTCTACAACCGCACCAGAACGCCAACCACGCCCATCAACCACTTGTTCATTCGCCAATACTGTTTGGTCTACAGGATCCCAATTTACATTTGATTTTTTACGATATACCAAGCCTTTTTCAAACAGCTTTAAGAAAAACCATTGCTCCCAACGATAATAATCTGGCTTGCACGTAGCTAACTCGCGTGACCAGTCATAGGCAAAACCCATAGTTTTAAGTTGTCCACGCATATCGGCAATATTGTCATCAGTCCACTTTGCAGGGGGGACGTTATTTTTAATTGCAGCATTTTCAGCCGGCAAGCCAAAGGCATCCCAACCCATCGGTTGAAGCACATTTTTACCTTGCATTCGCTGGAATCGAGAAATAACATCACCAATGGTGTAGTTTCGCACATGCCCCATATGCAGTTTTCCACTCGGATAGGGAAACATTGAAAGGCAGTAAAACTTTTCTTTATCGGGATCTTCGGTGACTTCGAAAGACTTATTATCTTCCCAAAGCTTTTGCACACTCGGCTCAATAGTCGTATGGCTGTAAAACTCTTGCAGGGTATTCATATCTTGAGGGAATTTATCTGACATAGCTTATCGGTATCATTAATGGCTAAACACGCCAATATTATCTGGGAACTGAAGAATACCGAGGATTATTAAAAGTGGCTACTTTTTCCGTACAATAAAAAATATCTTTTTTTATTTGAATACCTTCTATCCCCCATCTATCAACAGATATCCAGCATAATAAAAAATCACTATATTAATTTTTGCTAATAAAGTAATATTCGCGCCTTTAAAAACTTTATTGGATTCTTTTATGCAAAAGCTAGGCACAACACTTTCGTCATTTATTATTGATGAACAACGTAAACTTGGCAATAAAGCCAGTGGTGAGTTCACCGGTCTTCTTAATGACATTACCATTGCTTGTAAGGGTATTGCTAACCTCGTTAATATGGGTGACTTAGCCGATGTACTCGGTGCGACAGAGAGTGAAAACTCAATGGGTGACGTGCAAAAAAAGATGGACTTGATTGCCAATGATCTTTTTATTGATGCTTTAGAAAATAACGGCCACTGTGCTGGCATGGCATCCGAAGAGCTTGATGAAGTACTGACATTACCTGATGGCAAACCACGAGGAAATTACCTTGTGACCTTCGACCCTTTAGATGGCTCTTCTAATATGGATATCAATATGGATGTAGGTGCGATTTTCTCTGTTTTAAAAGCACCAAAAGGTAAGGAAAATCCAACTGCAGAAGATTTTGCAAAGCCAGGTACTGAGCAAGTTGCCGCGGGTTACTGTTTATACGGCCCTTCTAGCATGATGGTTTTAACCACTGGAACTGGCGTTAATGGTTTCACGCTATGTACGTCTATCGGTGAATTTATCCTCACCCATCCTGATATGAAAATTCCTGAAGAAACTGCTGAATTTGCGATTAATGCATCAAATCAACGCTTCTGGGAACCCGCTGTTCAAGAATATATTGCAGATTGTATTCAAGGCGAGGAAGGCAAACTAGGTAAACGTTATAATATGCGCTGGGTTGCGGCGATGGTGGGCGAGATTCACCGAATCCTTTGTCGCGGTGGCGTTTTCTTATATCCAATTGATGAGCGCAACCGTGACGTAGGTGGCAAGCTTCGTTTATTATACGAAGGCAACCCAATGGCGATGATTGTTGAGCAGGCTGGCGGCGCCGCCGATACTGGTTATGGTCGCATCATGGAAGTTCAACCTAATGGCGACCCACATCAACGAGTACCTGTGATCATGGGTTCTAAGAACGAAGTTGAAAAGATTTTGAGTTACCACAAAAGCTAATTTTTACTTAAGTAACAACAAATAACAAAGCCTCACATTGTGAGGCTTTGTTCGTTATAGAATTAAGGAATCTAAACATCAGACAACACCGTTATGAAATAAGCACCCTCTCAATCATCAGCTGCACGCTACAATCTCCCCGAAACTCATTCACCTCTAGCTTATATAACAAGTGTACCTCGCCACCCTCTTCCGGCCATTCATCTACATCAACATTAAAAGCTATCGCTTGTATCGTTTTTTGTTCTGCTAAGCCCGCTTTACCACTTTTCTGTTTATCACAAGGCCGTAGGATCAATTTTAAATGCTTCTCTTTTAGTAAACGTTTATTGACCAGCGTGAACTTATTATCAAAGACTGGTGGGGGAAAGTGCTGCCCCCAAGGTGCTGCAAAACGCAAAGAGTCTGCACTTTGTAAATTAAAATCATCTGCCTCTAACTGACCATCACTATAATGCACTTCTTGAAACGTCTCATCATTGGCTTGTGCCAAGACGACCTTACAAATAGCATTGTCAAATATTTCTAACTGTGATTCATCTAAACTCAACCCTGCAGCCATCGCATGGCCGCCAAACTTTTCTAACAAGCCTTCGTTTGCTGTTGCGACCACATCAAAAACATCACGAATATGAATACTTGGAATGGAACGTGCCGATCCTTTAATTTGAGTGTTCTTAGGGTCATCAGCATCCGCCGGAGCAAATATAACAGTGGGTCGATGATAGCGCTCTCTCACTCGGGCGGCTAAAATTCCGATAACGCCTTGATGCCAGTTTTTTTTATACAAACAAATAACAGGGGGTAACTCGCCTTGAAGTTTATTTTGATCAAGCTCTTCGAGTAGTACCAGCGCTTCGGCCTTCATGCTATCTTCAATGGCGCGGCGCTCAATATTAAGATCATCCAGTGCAGTTGCATAATCCATCGCAGTTATTGGGTCATTACAGAGTAAGCATTCGATCCCTAGGGACATATCATCTAACCGCCCAGCCGCATTTAGCCTAGGGCCACAGGTAAAGCCTAAATCCGCACTGACTGCATTTTGGCTATTGCGTTTAGCCACTTGAAATAAAGCCACTATACCGGCGCAGGCCAAACCACTACGTAATCTTCGCAGGCCCTGCTCAACTAAAATACGGTTATTATTATCTAAAGGCACTACATCGGCGACCGTACCTAGCGCCACTAAATCAAGCAGCTCAGTTAGATTGGGTTCGGGGATATTGTTACTTTTAAAGTATTGTTCTTTCAGCAACTTACTTTTCAATGCCAACATGACATAAAAAATAACACCCACACCAGCTAAATTTTTGGAGGGAAAATCACAGCCTGCTTGGTTTGGATTAACAATTGCATCAGCCGTGGGTAACGTTCTAGCGGGCAAATGGTGATCGGTAATAATAACCGTGTAGCCTTTACTCTTAGCATGAGCAACACCCTTAATACTCGAAATTCCATTATCCACCGTAATAATTAAATCAGGGGAAAACTTAGCAGCCTCATCGACAATTTCAGGGCTTAGGCCATAACCAAATTCAAAGCGATTCGGGACTAAATAGTCTACCTGTTGATGCCCTATCATAGCCAACGCGCGAACGGCTAGAGCGGTCGAGGTTGCACCATCCGCATCAAAATCACCAATAATTAGGATTTGAAGTTGATTATTAATCGCGTTGGCTAAAAGCTTTGTGGCTTGAGCAATACCTTTTAGTTGCGAAATAGGATGCAAGTTTTTAAGCTGCATCACAAGTTCACCCTGAGAGTCCACACCTCGCATAGCATAAACACGATCCAGCAAACTTGCCGGCTTACCTTTGGTTGTAATATTACCGATTTGCTTACGCCTTACCAATTTCATAGACTAAGCTCGCTGAGTGAGTTAAGTCTTTTTTTCCAAAACTTCCACCGTGAGGTGTGTTGCGGTTCGATTAATTTCCCACCACAACTATCAATCTGTATGGTGATTTTCTTATCTTTCCATAACGCAGACAATGGTTTAAAAAGGCATTCCTCTAAACGTTTCAATTCTTTTTGATACGCCTCGGGATCATCATTAATAGCACTCTCCACAAGGCTCTCATTAATAATAATTAACTTACCTTTTAAATGAGCTGAAAAATCAAATTCTGCCAATGCTGTATCATCAATAGCTCCTAGTGTAGTAGTGCTTTGCTTATCAAGAAATTGTTGATAAGAACACTTTCCTGCTATGGCAAGCATCCCTCCTGATACGGCATTATCACTCAAAATTATAGATGGCCTCTGCTTGACATTGATTCGCTCCCCCCCTCCCCACAGCCACAGACTGTTTACAGTAGGCAAGCCCACTGTTTCTCTATACTGATTAAGTGGCGCTGAATGTAATAGCATTTGTATTTCATTTTGCAAAGCTTGCCAATTACGCTGATCTGATTGTATTGGATGATGTGCTATATTTTCTTTTAAAACATTATCTAGTGGTGTAGTACTTAAGCTTTCCATCTTTGAAGATGATAGATACCACTGACTGTTTGAGCCAATAGTAAAAGTTAACCCATCTTGCTTAAAATGGGTGTTTAGTAAATCAATTAATTCATTTGCCTCTGCGGTGGTCAAGTCGGTTATTTTATCTGTGAGCGTTATATCACTCATTCCCACAACAAGATGTACAGGATCAGCACAGAGTAACAGTGAATCTTTTGGTGGTACTGAATGGCAGTGCGCTTGATAGCGGTAATGCGCTACAGGCAATTCATCTTGGGTTGGTATATCCAGTGAAGCAAATAAACTTGCATTAATTCCATTCGCTGATGATTGATACTTAGAACTATAACCCTGCAGAAGTGTTGTTAAGTACGGACTATGTACCTCAAAAAGATAGCCTTTTCCCCAACGTTTTAAAGGCTGAAAGAGCTGCGGAATAATTAAGTGTACCAAAGGCTTATGAGCCATGCTGACGAGTCACCGCGAAAAGATTACAGGTGCAAAAAATGGTCGGGATGGCCAGATTCGAACTGACGACCACCACACCCCCAGTGTGGTGCGCTACCAGACTGCGCTACATCCCGAAAACTTTCTTCTAACTTAATTTCTTTTATACAAGAATATTTAAGAAATTAGATAAAAAAGCGAAGAATACAGGATAGAAAAAAAAATATCACCCTGTTTACAGATCATATGGAATATATTAATTGCACTCAATAGTTTTATGCATTGCACAACAATTACTCATTATTTATATTAATAACTCTGGTATATTGGTACAGTAATAAACTATTATACAATGAACTTTCAGAATTAAATCACTGTTATAGATAAAATATAGGTCTATAATGATATAATAGCTACACCTCATCTACTTTTTAGCACCTTCATTCTGAACTAGATAGTTAATATGTACGCTAATTGGTAAAGTAGATTTAATTATAAAAATTAAGTGAGAAAACAATGATTTTTTCTATAGATGTTGAAGATTGGGCGCAGTCTGTTTTAAACCCAAATAATCCTGTCACTAATCGCGTGCTTGATAACACCTTACGATTGCTAGATATTCTTGATGAACATGACCACAAGGCAACGTTCTTTACATTAGGCAATGTCGCACAAAAGCACCCTGAATTGATTCGTAAAATTGCTGATGCCGGACACGAAGTTGCATCACACGGATTTAATCATCAATCTATATTTAACCTCACACCCAACCAAGTTCGTGAAGATGTTTCTAGTTCTATTAAACTACTCGAAGATACTTCGGGTCAAAAAGTCATTGGATTTAGAGCGCCAGATTTTTCGATTAGAGAATACTTATTCGAGTGGTACTGTGAAGCACTTGCAGAAAACGGCGTAAAATATGACTCTTCTCTTTTTCCTATGAAAGTCGTGAAATATGGAATTGAAAAAGAATATTCATTAAAGATATTTAACAAATACCATTTAAATGAGCATTATTTAAGTTACATGAATTTCTTTGGATACAAGCTACCATTCTTTGGTGGCGGTTGGTTCCGCATTACCCCCTATGCAATAACAAAACATTTAAGCCAAAAGCTTGATTCTAAACGTGCTGTTTTTTATATGCACCCCTATGAGATTGATCTTGAAGAGCTTGCAGCGGTACAACGTGCACATGACCATATTCCACTTAAGTGGAGAGCGTCTCAGTTTATTGGTAGACCTACTGTTGAGAAAAAATTACACAAACTGATGAGTGATTTCCAATTCACGTCTTTTGCTAATGAATATTATAGTGATGCATCTTTGCTAATCCCTCAATCTACTTCAAGTAACCATGCTGAAGATAAAGTAATTGATATTAAAGATGGTCTTGCGGCAAAGACTTCTTTTTCTTAAGGATTATTAGAGTCTATTCAACAAGCTCAGGCTTATAAAATTCTAGTTAAGGTAACCCTGATTAAGCCCCATAAGATTCTGTAAGTCTCTAGGGCAGTATTATCCTAGTCGTATTTTGAAATGAATGCTTATTGCCTTCATGAGAAATACACAACGGAGATGCCGCCCTAGAGCCTTACCCCTCTTATTAGCTGACGCGTATTAGCTGACGCGGTTAGCCAGCTAATAAGAGGGGCGAGCTTTCAACAAATACGATCTACTCACCCGCTACCATCATCCCCTCTATCAAAATAGAACCTGTTTGTGTCGCTGATCGAGGATCAACATCATTTCCTACCGCAATGATGTTTTGAAACATATCTTTTAAGTTTCCAGCAATGGTAATCTCTTCGACAGGAAATTGGATCTCCCCATTTTCTACCCAAAAACCTGCCGCACCTCTTGAATAATCGCCAGTCACTCCATTAATACCGCTACCGATTAACTCAGTCACTAACAAACCCGTATCCATTAGTTTTAAAAGCTCATCAAAAGTCTGACCGGTTGAGTCTAAGGTCAAGTTATGAGTACCACCTGAATTTGCTGTTGTTTTCAAGCCCAGCTGACGCGCTGAATAACTTCCCATAATATAATCTTGCACCACACCATCTACTACAATATCTCTATCCACTGTAGCAACGCCGTCCCGATCAAAATAACAGCTCCCAAACCCTGAAATCAAGTGAGGCTGTTCATGTAAACGAATAAAATCAGGAAAAACTTTTTCGCCTTTCGCCCCCAGTAAAAAGGTTGTTTTACGGTATTGTGAACCACCTGAAATTGAACTGGTAAAATGACTAATAATACTACGCGCCATTTCAGGAGAATAAAGAACCGTTGCTTGCTGCGTGTTTATTTGTCGGCCATTTAAACGACTTAAGGTTAACTCAGCAGATTTTTCCCCAACATGCTCAGGGGAATCCAGTGCTTCATGCTGACGACTAGTTGTATACCAATAATCACGTTGCATCGCCGTTGTATTAGGCGCTTGTGCAATAACCGAGCAACTTAGATTATGGCGACTTGAAGGCGTCACACCTATAAACCCATGCGTGTTTGCAATCACGGATAAGCCACTGTAACTACTGATACTCGCGCCATCAGAATTGATAATACGATCATCATAACTCATCGCTGCTTTCTCACAAGCCGTAGCTATTTGAATAGCGCTTTCAGCACTCAGATCCCAGGGGTGATAAAGATCTAAATCACCCATATCTCCCGCCATAAGCTGCGCATTAGCTAACCCCGTGTACTTATCCTCACCAGTGAACTTTGCAATATTACAAGCAGCCTTAACGGTATCTTCAATCGCTTGAGTAGACAAATCACCTGTCGTTGCAGAGCCTTGATGTTGCCCCATATAAACGGTAAGGCTGAGGCCTTGATCACGATGATACTCAAGCTTATCAATATTCTCTTGATGAATTTCAACTGATAAACCAGAACCTCGGTTTAAACTTAATTCAGCATCTGATGCGCCGTACTTTTTAGAGAGCTTAAGAACCGTCTCCGATAGTGCGCGGAGCTCTGCATCCGTTTTTTTCAATTCATTTAGATTCATGATTGTGCCTCCGTTCCACCTACGGTAAGACCATCAATTTTCAAAGTGGGCTGACCAACTCCCACAGGCACACTTTGACCCGCCTTACCACACACACCAACACCTTTATCTAGTGCCAAATCATTGCCAATCATACTAACTTTAGTTAACACGTCCGGACCGTTACCAATTAGAGTTGCACCTTTAACAGGTCGGGTGACTTTACCGTTTTCTATTAAATAAGCCTCTGATGCAGAAAACACAAATTTTCCTGAAGTAATATCAACTTGCCCACCACCAAAATTAACCGCATATAAGCCATTCTTTACCGAAGCAATAATTTCTTGTGGATCTTCTTTACCTGCCAACATGTAAGTATTCGTCATGCGAGGCATCGGTAAATGCGCATACGATTCACGACGGCCGTTACCAGTAGATTGCTCACCCATTAACCTCGCATTGAGCTTATCCTGCATATAGCCTTTTAAAACACCATCTTCGATCAATGTGGTGCAGTTGGTTGGTGTTCCTTCATCATCAATATTTAAAGAACCTCGACGGTTTTCAAGGGTTCCATCATCAACCACCGTTACGCCGTTAGAAGCTACCTTCTCACCCACACGCCCACTAAAAGCTGATGTGCCTTTACGGTTAAAGTCACCTTCTAAACCATGCCCGATGGCTTCATGTAACAAAACACCAGGCCAGCCCGACCCTAATACAACCGTTTGACTTCCTGCAGGGGCAGCAACTGCATCTAAGTTTACCAATGCCAAGCGTACCGCTTCTTGCGCATACTCCCTGACTCGATCGGCTTGGGTAAAATAATTAAACCCAAATCGCCCACCGCCTCCAGTCCCTGCTGATTCACGTTTCCCGTCTTTTTCCACAACTACGGTAATATTCATACGCACTAAGGGGCGAATATCTGCGTTTAAATTTCCTTCATTATCAGCAATTAAAATATGCTCATACACACCAGCAATATTAGCAATCACTTGTTGCACATGAGGGCTTGCCGACCTTGCCTCTTTATCAGCGAGGTTTAATAAAGCAATTTTTTCATCTTCCGACATCGCTGCTAATGGATTATCCATCTGATACAACGCTTTCATTTTTTGTGCATCTTTCGCTTGCCATGCCTGAATCCGACCGGTTTGGCCTGCTTTACCAATCCCTGCAGCTGCTTTTGCAGAGGCAGTCAGCGCATCGAAAGAGATTTCATCTGAGTAAGAAAAACCTGTTTGCTCACCGATGACCATGCGCACACCAACACCCTGCTCTATGCTATAAGTGCCATTTTTGATAATGCCATCTTCTAAGCCCCACGATTCAAAACGATTTGATTGAAAATATAAATCAGCTAAATCAGCCCCTTTTAAATGCGCAAATATCTTTTCAAGGTCTGAAATATTAAGGCCAGCAGGTTCAAGTAACTGTTGTTCTACTTGTTGAAAGTGAGATGGATTCATTGTGTAATGTTGCTCAGTTGACGACAAAGAAAGTCGTTATTTATAATTTAGTATGCTGTAGTACAGGGAAACTTTTGCGGACTTTTTGCTGTGCTTTAAGATCAATATTCATAGTGATAATACCCGAGCCTTTTAAGCGCATACCATGTACTTGGCCTAAATAATCAACCATCATGCTATGCCCATAGGTATGCCGACCATTTACATGGTAACCGCCCTGTGCGGGCGCGATTACATAACATTGGTTTTCAATCGCGCGCGCTTTAATTAAAGGCTCCCAATGAATTTTACCGGTGGTTTTAGTAAAGGCTGAAGGAATTAAAAAAATCTCAGCGCCTTGCTTGACCATTTCACGATACAACGAAGGAAAGCGCAAGTCATAACAAATAGACATACCTATCTTACCAAAGGGCGTATCGACCACCACAACCTTATCCCCCGCCTTAAAGGTATCACTTTCTTTATAGATTTCTTTTTTGCTTTGTTTATCTGCGGAGCTATCGCCGTCTAGCTCTACATCAAACAGGTGGATTTTATTATAGCGTGCAACGATTTCACCCTGATTATTAAACATTAAAGACGCAGCACTCGCACGCCGTGCATCACCGACAGTTTCTGCTTTAAGCGGGATTGAGCCTGCCACAATCCACATATTATTATCAATTGCGCACTGCTTGATCACATCTTGGATGGTGCCTTGCCCTTGTACTTCAGCCAATTCAATATTTTCTGATTCTTGCATTGCCATCAATGCAAAGCTTTCAGGAAGCACCACTAGTTGAGCGCCCTTTTTTGCTGCCTCACGAATTAACCGCACTGCTTCCATTAAGTTAGCTTTTATCTGTGGGCCCGATGCCATTTGTATGGCGGCTATTTTGCTCACGTTTTAAGATTTAGCCTCTAAAAAAGCAAGAATTTCTGTTTCGATATTAGCCTTATCAATCACCGAATTCTGAGTAATTTCCTTACGAAACAGGTCACTGATTGAATCAGGAATTTCGATATTTGCTTTTTCTGCAATTTTTTGCAATGCATCAATATCGCTACTATCTGTTTCACCTGTTAAAGCATTCGCAATAGTGGGGGAAAACTTTGTCCATTCGGCAGTAGAGTAAACTATCGTTTTTAAGGGTTTATCACGACAGCTATCATAAGCTTTAAAGCAGGTAGCGGTATGCGGATCCATCAAGTAACCTTGATTAAAAGCACTTTGGATGTATTCTTTACCTTCGTCATCGGTACAGTAATCAGCCATAAAAACCTGTTGAATTTGTTCTAGCTCGCTCTGAGTTAAAGTGTATTTCTTTTCATTATCCAATGCTTGCATCAATTCTTTGGTCCGTTCAGTGCCAAATAAATCAAATAAAATTCGCTCCACATTAGATGATTTTAAAATATCCATCGCAGGTGATGTTGTCGCTATTACCGAAGCGTTGCTAATATCGTAAACGCCCTTGTTGATAAAATCTGTTAACACATTGTTACGATTAGATGCAATGAGAATTTTTTCAACCGGCAAACCCATTTTCATTGCGTAATACCCCCCCAAGGCATTACCAAAGTTACCGCTTGGAACATCCAAATAAATCTTATCGCCCAAGCTAATTGCATCCTGCCTAACCAGCTCAAGATAGCTGTGTATGTGATACATCAGCTGGAAAATAATACGCCCGAAATTAACTGAATTTGCAGCAGACAAAGAAATGTTTTTTTCTTTTAATTTAGCATTAAAGGTATCCGACCCCAATAAGTTTTTAAGTGCGCTTTGCGCATCATCAAAGTCACCATGAATGCCGATTACTTTTAAGTTAGCTGCGCTCTCTGTAACCATTTGCAAACGCTGTACATCAGATGTACCACCATCTGGATACAAGCATACCACACGTACATTTTCACGATTTTTAAAGGTATCTAAAGCTGCTGGCCCGGTATCACCACTGGTTGCGGCCATGATCAAATATTCTTCATTTCTATCTTGAGCTAAGGATGAAAGCACTTTACCAAAGGGCTGTAGCGCCATATCTTTAAAGGCACGCGTCGGACCATGCCATAACTCACTGACGTATAGATCATCTTTAACTTTTACTAAAGGCGCAGGGTTTGTCGCATCATCAAACTGTTCATACAATGCCAAAGCATCATCAATCACCGTATCTTTAATATCAATTTCAAAAGCCGTTAAAATACTCCGTGCTAAGGTTTGGTAGTCCTTATCAAGATGTTCTGCTAAAAAATCATGCCCTAGTTTCGGCAAGGATTCAGGTGAGTAAATCCCCCCAAACGATGACATCGGGCCGAGAATCGCTTCTGAAAAGCTCACTGACTTTGGACTTACACCATCGTTACCACGTGTTTCAATAAATTTCATTTTAAAACCTTAAAAATTTTTTTGTCCACAAAAAAAGATGAAAAGTTCTTTATATTTTTTCGTGTACTTTCGTGTTTTTCGTAGACGTCTTTTAATTATCTTAAGGAACCTCTGAACAACCTAGCTGAGTTCTGGCAACGCCAAGTTTTCAAGTTCGAGGCATTTGTTTTTTGCATAGTTATTCTATGGTAAAAACAAATAACGAAGAAATTGGAAACTTGGCTAAGCCCCGCAGGGTAAGCTTACAGAACTCAACTAAGTTATTCAGAGGCTCCTTAAGAGCCTATTCTAGCTAAGTTCTTCTACTCTAATCCGCATCACATCTCCTTGAATTACAGAGAGAGCTTCAATTTGAGCGAGTGCTTTATTCATATCACCTTCGTTAACGCGGTGTGTAAGCAATATAATAGTGACATTTTCCCCAGCTTGCTTTGACTCTTTTTGGATGAATGCTTCAATACTAATGTTTTCATCACCCAAAATACGCGTCACTTCAGCAAGTACCCCTGCCTCATTCTTCGCCGAAAGTCGTAAGTAGAAAGCCGTTTCGACAGAGTCCATCCCCACAATAGGTGTATCTGCAAGTTCGCTCGGTTGAAATGCAAGGTGTGGCACACGATTTTCAGGATCAGTCGTTAACGTACGCGTCACATCAATAATATCTGCAATCACAGCCGATGCGGTTGCTTCATCACCAGCACCTGCTCCATAATACAGAGTAGCACCAACCGCATCACCTTTCACCAGCACTGCATTCATTACACCGTTGACGTTGGCAATTAGACGCCCTTTTGGAATCAATGTAGGATGTACACGTTGCTCTATACCCGTAGCGGTTCTTCTTGCAACACCCAGGTGCTTGATCCTATAGCCCAGCTCTTCTGCATAAGCAACATCTTCTTGCGTGATTTTTGAAATACCTTCAGTATAGGTTTTGTCAAACTGTAACGGAACACCAAAAGCAATTGAAGACAGAATGCTTAGTTTATGTGCTGCATCTATTCCTTCCACATCAAAAGTTGGGTCTGCTTCGGCATAACCTAATGCTTGCGCCTCAGCAAGTACATCATCAAAGTCTCTGCCTTTTTCGCGCATTTCACTAAGGATGAAATTACCCGTACCGTTAATTATTCCTGCCAACCACTCCACACTGTTTGCAGCAAGCCCTTCGCGTAATGCTTTGATAATAGGAATTCCACCCGCTACAGCCGCTTCAAAAGCAACCACCACACCCTTTTCTTGTGCTTTTGCAAAAATTTCATCACCATGAATAGCAATTAGTGCTTTATTTGCAGTAACAACGTGCTTACCGTTTTCAATCGCTTGTAGCACCAATTCTTTAGCCGGTGAATAGCCACCAATTAGCTCAACAATAATATCAATATTAGGGTCATTAACCACTTCATTGGCATCTTGCGTCAGGCGTATATCTTTAACACCCAGTTCATCCGCACGCTCTGGCTCCAAGGTTGCAATGAAATCAATCTCTATTCCACGCCCTGCACGTCGTGCTATTTCTTCTGCATTTCTTTTTAATACTGTAGCCGTACCACCGCCCACAGTGCCCAAGCCTAATAAGCCAACTTTAACAGGTTTCATTTTTATATACGCCTAAATACGAATTAATGATAAGACGCCGAACATTAACACACACACCTTGACTGTCAATCGTGATTCACTATGATGAAGCATTGAAATCTTGATAAGCTAAAAAACATGAAGTTTGCTGAAGATCACAATGATGCTCAATTTAAAATAACTGGCTATGATGCGCAGGGTATTTATATTAATGGGAGACTCTTTGAGCGCTCTGTTTTACTCTCACCAATGCACATTATTGATGATTGGCAACCTGAGATATTAGCCGAGTTAGAAGCAGAGCATCTTGATTCTTTTTATACCTTAAAGCCCGAAGTCATCATTCTAGGGACAGGTGCTAAACAAATTTTCCCGCCAGCAGAAATATTAAGACGCTTAACACAAGAGAAAATCGGCTTTGAAATCATGGATACACAAGCAGCTTGCCGCACCTTTAATATTATTATGGCAGAAGGGCGTAATGTTGTAGCTGGATTTTTTATCTCATAGCGACGTGACTCAGGAGACTCTGAATAACCTAGTTAGATTCTGCGAGTTTACAAGGCATTAAACCCTAGCAGGCGTTGACAAAATCCAGCTCGATTATTCAAAGGCACCTTACCAACCAATATAAATGAGAGGCTTATAGCACGAGTCAGCAACTTATCCTCCACCACGGGTATGATTTCAAAAAACATAAAAATGGCAACTCGAGAGTTGCCATTTTCAAACTTAATTATGAATCTTGCCAGAACCCAGCAGGTTATTCAGAGATCCTTAAGCTAGTTTTTAACATCTATCTCTACTCGGCGTGCTTCACTAGGCTCACCCGTTCCCGTGGTTTCTACAGGTTTCTTTATTTTGAGTCGTGTGCTCTGAATACCTGCGGCCATCATAACCAATGAAACAGTCTCAGCACGGCGGTTAGCAAGACCACGATTGTAGTTTCGGTCACCGCTGGGGTCGTGAAAACCATAAATTGTAGCAGTAGCACTACTATTCGCCTTCATATATGACAAGACCTCAGCAAAAGAACCATCATTGTCTCTCGGGTTATTCGCTTTATCATAAGCAAAGTATACTTTTGCTTTTGGAATAGGCGTAGTTACAGCATTAGCAGGCTCCGGGTTTACCTCCGACTCTACTACTTCAGCTTTAGAAACTATTACTTTGCGAGTTTCAGTTGCCGTATTTCCTGCTTTATCTGTGGCCGTATAAGTAATGACATACTCACCTGCAGAGTTAACATCAACACTACCGGTTGCTGTAACACTTACCTCCCCATCTTCTTTATCAACTGCCGTTGCTCCTAGCTCGGTATAACTTTCGCCTGCTCTCAAAGACATAGAGTTATCTCCTTTTAATGAGATCTGCGGCGCTTCTTTATCAGTTGTAGCAACTATAACTTTACGTGTTTCAGTTGCCGCATTTCCCGCTTTGTCCGTAGCCGTATAAGTAATGATATATTCGCCTGCAGAGTTAACATCAACACTACCGGTTGCTGTAACACTTACTTCCCCATCTTCTTTATCAACTGCCGTTGCCCCTAGCTCGGTATAACTTTCACCAGTTTTCAAAGATACGAGAGTATCCCCTTTTAAGCTAATCTTAGGCGCAACTTTATCTGGTTCAGTAACTATGACTTTACGCGTTATTTCAGCTTTATTACCTACGCTGTCAGCAACACGATAAGTGATATAATATTCACCAGGCTTATCAGAATCGACACTACCTGTTACATCCGTTACTTTAAGTTCTCCGTCAACTTGATCGACCGCTTTGGCGCCCTCTTCTTCATATGCACCACCTACAAGCAAGTTAACAACAGACTCACCATTAAGGCTAAGCACTGGAGCTGCAGAATCAGGATCAGTAACGATCACTTTTCGAGATTTTGACGACTTATTCCCTGCCTTATCAGTTGCCGAATAAGTAACGACATATTCTCCTGCTTTACTAGTATCAACCATTCCTTCAGTAACAACTCTCAGCTCACCATCGGGTATATCAGTAGCAACAGCACCTTCATCAACATAAAGATCACCAGTCTTAACATAAACCACATCTTCATTCACCAAGGTAATTTCTGGCACTTCGGTATCTTTAGCTTCAACAATGACCTTACGAACTTCAGTTGTAGAATTACCTGCAGCATCTGTTACCGAGTAGGTTATTTCATATTCGCCTGGAGTATTCACATCAACAGAACCCGTAGTCGTTACAGCCAAAGCCCCATCAACACCATCGACTGCTGTAGCACCTGCATCTTGATAAGTTTCACCTACTAATACTTTCACAACAGAGTTATCTTTCAATGTTATTAATGGCGCTGCTGTATCAGGTGCTGTTATTAGTTTTTCAACCGTTCTGACTTTTTCGGGTATTTGGCAAGACTTACCATTAGGGCCATAGCCCAACGCCCACATTACCAACAATACGAGTGCTAAAATGATCGTAATTAACCACCAAATCCAGCGAAAGCCTGACCAATGACGCGATATAGTTTGTTCATTATTGCCACTCATTATGACTTACCTCCATCAAGTTCGTCCTGCCATTTCATTAGTTTCTCCCACTCATTCTTTGCCGCTAAATCCGATTGGGCAGACCATGTTTCAGGATCCGCTAAAGTAAAGCTAGGCCCTGCTTTATCAAGAATAGCCTGAATAGAATTTACTTTAGTAGCAGCTAACTCACTATACGTATGGATACCTTCTGCATGAATTAACTCATTAATTTTAGGCCCAATTCCCTCGATCACCGTGAAGTCGTCTTGATTCCCTTTACGTCGCATCGTAAAGCCTGCCGCTTTTGCTTTATCAACATCAACAATAGAGCCTGCAGTTACAGCCGCTTTTTCGTTATCGCGATACTTTTTTAACTCTGATTCTAGTTTTTGCACCTTAGCAGAATCATTTGTGCTGCTCATCTTAGCTTTAGTGTCATCAGGATAAACGCCACCATCAAGTATATCTTGTAGCGCTTTTAATGCAGGCCAACGATTATGGCTCGCCAAATGTGCTTGATCTGGCCATGTTCCTGGGTTTGCCACTTTGTACTGTGGCCCCGCATTATCAAGAATTGTTTGTAAACGAGAAGGTGAAACCTCCGAAAGCTCTTTAAATGTTTTAATGCCATCCGCATATATGAGCTCACTAATTTTAGGCCCAATCCCTTCAATAGCGGTGAAATCTCCTTCTTTTGTTACTGCAATTCCTGCAGCTTTAGCACTAGCTAAATCTAATTTGGGCGCTAATCCAGAACCTTTACTTGCGTTCGATTTCGCCGAACTGTCCGGGTAAACACCGCCATCAAGTACATCTTGCAATGACTTTAATGCAGGCCAACGATTATTACAGGCCAACGTAGCTTGGTCAGGCCAAGTACCAGGATTAGCCATTTGAAATTGAGATCCTCCTTTGTTTAATATTCCTTGAATTTTTCCAGTATCCACCTCAGATAATTCTTTTAAGTTATTAACTCCATTAGCTTTTAATAATTCGGCAATTTTAGGGCCGATACCTTCGATAACCGTTAAATCGTTTTCATCCTTAACAATAATTCCAGCGGCTTTAGCAGAAGCTATATCAAGCTTCTGACCGCGTTTTAACAATAAAAGCTCGCCTTCTAAATCAGTAACTTTATTACCAATATGCTTTTTTTCCTGCTCAAGCTTTCCAATTAACGATAGATGCTGCGTATTGTCATTTTCAAAACGGTTTAAGCTACTTTCTAAATTGGCAATTTTCTTATTTTCAACTTCTAATTGAGCCAATTTATTTTTTTGCGCATCTAATTCTGACAACTGCTCCTTCAATGCATCCAATTCTTTATTTTCATTCTCCAGCTTACTAATCAATGATAATTGCTGTGTATTATCATTTTTATAACGAGCTATATCATCTTGTAGACTCTTAAGTTTTGCGCTATCAGATTCTAAGCTTAATATTTTTTCTTCCTGAGCCTCAAACTTAGCTTGCTGAGCTTTCAAGTCAGCAAGTTCTTTATTTTCTTTTTCTAGGCGACTAATTAATGCGAGCTGTTTTGGCTCATCATTTTCTAAGTCATTTAGTTTTTCTTGCAAACCATGAAGGTGTTTATTTTCACTTTCTAGCTTTTCTATTTGAGCACGATAACGCGTTGCTTTTGAATGAAGATCCGCAAGCTCATCACCTTCTTTTGCGGCTTTGCTTTCAAAGTTTTTGATATTGTATTTAAGAGCCGAGATCTGAGAGTTTTCTTCTTTTAGTTTTCTAAGCACTACTTCTTGAGATTCAAAACCTGATAGTTTTGATCTTAAAACAGATATTTCAGCATTTTCTTTTTCTAACTTACTGATTAATGCTAAATGCTTTGGATTATCAACTTCCACCCTTTTCTCAACAACCTTCTCGACAACTTCGGGCTTTCTAGATTCAAACTGTGACACCTTACTCATTAATCCAGCAATTTGACTATTTTCACCTTCCAGCTTTCTAATCAAAGAAAGATGCTGAGGGTTATCCACCTCAACAACTTTCTCTACAATACGCTCTACTGGAGGTTCTGCATGTTTAAAACGACGTGCTAGCCAACCGGCTAATAACCAACCAATTAAGCCTCCGGCCAAGTAAGGCCAAAGTTTGCAGAGAAAAAAAGACATGGGGTACTCCTTTATGTATATGTAATTACGTGATTTTTCTTGAGGGTATCTGGAATATAGGTGATTTTTTAATCAATCACAATTTTTATTGTAAGATTAGCTTATTTTTTATACATACCATCCATCCGCTCTATATTACCTCTAATCTGGACTACAGCAAGATGAGCCATTAATTTGAGTTTGCGGGCAAGGGTAATCACCGTAGCAACAATAAATACAGCATTCTCCTTGCTTTGTTTTAACTAAGGCTTTACACGCATTACAACGATAGCTAAATTGGCAAGTATTTTCTGGCATCTGTTCTTGTTGCGAGGCTTCACACTCTGGACAAGTTAATATCGAATCTGTAATCATTTGTACTTAGCCTCAACGTTTTTATTGAAGCTAAAAGCATATCATTAGATAATCAATTTTTCTTTTCAGATTGAGACCTTTGCACCGAGTCGGTGGCGAAAGAAAAATCGGCCGAAATCTAACTGCTTGAGGCGAGAAATGCAGCTAATAGCGGGTTATTAGCAAATTTTCCAATGAAAATCAGTGGAATTTCAGCCATTTTTACTCGTCATCCGACTCGTGCAAAGGTTTCAAATTAAACCTGTGCCCCTATCTAACGCCCTAAAATATATCACCCCTCCAAATAGCCAGCAATTTTTACAAGCACAACGTTTGTTTCATGGGCGTGGGCATGCCTACCCCGACTTACACCATCTCACAATTGATTGGCTACCCCCCGTTATACTTATTACACTCTATGCTGTTGAGAACATAACAGATATAAAAGATCTTGCAAATAGACTCCAACAGTTAATACCTGAGTGCCAAAGCATCCAATTACAACATCGCTATAAGAAACTTGGGCCAATTGACATTATAAACGGCAAGAAAATTCATCAATTAACAATTAATGAAGAAGGGTTGAACTACCAAATTCAACTTGGAAAATCCCGTAACACAGGGTTGTTTTTAGATATGAAAAATGGCCGTGACTGGGTAAGACACAACACGCAAGATAAGAGTGTACTTAATTTATTCTCTTACACATGCGGTTTCTCGGTCGCAGCACTTGATGGGGGAGCTTCATCCGTTGTCAATATTGATATGAGTAGCCCAGCACTTTCTGTTGGTAGGGAGAATCACCGCCTCAATAAACAATCACTCAAGCAGGTTAAGTTCGAAAAATTAAATATCTTCAAGTCGTTTGGGCGTTTAAAAAAACGTGGACCATTTGACTTGTTAATTTGTGATCCACCTACGTTTCAAAAAGGTAGCGTGGATATTGCCAAAGATTACCCCAAAATACTAAGACGGCTTGATGAGTTTATGGCACCTGCAGCCACCCTGCTATTATGCTTAAATGCGCCAGAACTTGGTGCGGATTTTCTCCATGAGTCTATGAAAAAATATGCACCTGACTATCAATTTATTGAAAGTATTGCTGCACCAGAGGTCTTTAAAGAGGCCGAAAATAAAGAACTCGTAGTGCTAATTTACAAAAGGCTTAGAAAGTAGTTGCTCCCTAAACTTACAAAACTTATAACTACTCGCAGAGTAATTACCAAAAATTTTTGTGTTCTCTCGTAGCTTGCGTGAGTCATCTTAAAAATTAACTAAAAATAGCCTTCAAAATATAAAAGAAGATAATAGAAAGAAATGCACCTGCCGGCAGAGTTATAACCCATGACATAAAGATATTTCGAACGACTCGTAAATCAATCGCAGCGATACCTCTTGCCAAGCCAACACCTAAAATCGCGCCAACCAAGGTTTGCGTGGTTGAAATTGGCAAACCGGTATAGGTTGCTAAAACTACTGTTGAGGCGGCCGCAATCTCAGCAGAAAAACCACGGGTTGGCGTAAGCTCAGTTATATTTTTACCCACTGTCGCCATCACTTTATAACCCAGAGTTGCCAACCCCGTAACAATCCCGATACCTCCCACTAGCAATACCCATGATGGAAGTTCTGACTTTGATGCCAACACACCATCTTGAGCGATACCGATAACTGCTGCCATCGGACCAACTGCATTTGCCACATCATTTGAGCCATGTGCAAAAGCCATTGCAGATGCAGTAAAAATCATTAGCACACCAAATATTTTTTCGACATTTGCAAACTGTGATTTTGTCTTACCGCTATGATCTTCTGTAAAGTTTATTCGATGAATTAGATACGCACCGATTAAGGCAATAACAACACCTGTTAATCCTGCATAGACAAATTCCATTCCACCATCAACATGGATACCAACATGCTTCAAACCCTTCTTAATGGTAACCAGAGCAATAACAAAACCGACTAGAAAGAGATACAAAGGGCCATATTTTTTTGCATTCTCTAGAGGTGTTTGTGTATTCATAATCAATTTTTGAATACTTGTGAAAACCGCATATGCAATTACACCTGCAAGCATCGGGGTCACAATCCAACTTAAAACAATAGTCCCTACTTTGCCCCAACTTACGGCATCAACACTCACCCCAACAGCTGCAAAGCCAACAACAGCGCCTACAATACTATGGGTCGTAGAAACTGGCCAACCTTTATAAGATGCGACTAATAGCCATGTTCCTGCTGCTAAAAGTGCGGCCAACATTCCCCATATGAGTAAATCGGGGTTACCCTCAAACGCATTTAAATCAATAATCCCTTTACGAATTGTTTTAGTTACTGAGCCTCCCGCAAGGTATGCCCCTGAAAACTCAAAAATAGCTGCTAAGATAATCGCCTGTTTAATCGTAATTGCTTTTGAGCCTACCGATGTTGCCATCGCATTTGCAACATCATTAGCACCAATACCCCATGCCATAAAAATACCGAAAACAGCTGCTAAGGTTATGTAAATTGTGGTTGTATCTGAGAAAAACTCCATCGGTGTAACCTCTAAATTATCGAGCAAGCATCAAAGAAAGACGACTACCAACGCGCTCCGCATTGTCGGCCACATTACCCACCCAATCAATTAAGCGGTAAATAAAAATAACATCAACTGGGCCGAGATTATCTTCTAGATCAAACAAGGTTTGACGTAACTCAACCTGCATGGCATCTGTTTCACTTTCAATATCGCCCAATTCAACGATCATTTTTTCAACTAAGTCGACTTCTAACCCACGAAACCCCGTCTCAACAAGCTCATCGAGCTCATTTATCGTATCCAGTGCCTTTCTCACCGTATCAACACAGCGCTGTGTATATACCAAGAAAGACGCATTCATTTCGCTAGGGAGCTGCATGTTACGACCCACGATAATAGATGCAACATCTTTTGCTTGATTGGCAATGAGATCTTGACGTAGCAACACATCAAGCACATCACGCCTATCAACTGGCATAAATAGGCCTTTTGGCAGATGATTACGCAACTCTCTTTTCATTTCATCGGCATCGTGTTCACCTTTAATAATTTCTTGTTGCGCAGCCAGCACCTTTTCCCTATCACCTTC
>Ga0256840_1000828_pt1 | contig 30748 bp, 31 predicted proteins | sample 355202metaG_FD_185969 | JGI IMG/M metagenome (GOLD analysis project Ga0256840, IMG submission 185969) | Hydrothermal vent microbial communities from Mid Atlantic Ridge, Atlantic Ocean - 355-202 | ecosystem: Environmental > Aquatic > Marine > Hydrothermal vents | place: Atlantic Ocean: Mid... | reverse complement strand
GTGGATCTTGTGAGTTTCACGCCGAGATTTCCCGAACCAGGTGAAACGATATCAGGAACGGATTTTGCAATATATCAGGGCGGAAAAGGTGCCAATCAAGCCGTTGCAGCCGCACGATTGGGAGCAGATGTAGAGTTTTTAGGAGCGGTGGGTGAAGATACGTTCGGCGACTTCCTCACAAAATCATTGGAAGAAGCGAATGTGGATACCACAAGAATATTGCACGTCAAAGATCATTCTGGCGTGGCATCCATTTGGGTTGACAAAGGCGGTGAAAATTCGATAGTCTTAAGTGCCGGAGCCAACGCACACCTGAATTCTAAACTAATAGAATCTTCAAAGGATGCTTTTAGAGAAGCATCATACGTTCTGCTTCAACTTGAGGTACCACTCGATTCTGTGGTGAAATCTGCAGAGATTGCGCGAGCATTTGGAGCAAAAGTGATTCTTGATCCGGCTCCAGCAAGGCAATTGTCTGACAATTTGCTCAAAAACATCGATTACATAACCCCGAATGAAACAGAACTTTCGATCGTAGCTCAGGGAAAAGGAATGGCATATAGAATTGAGTGGTTAGAAGAACATGGACCTCGAGTAATAGTAAAAGCCGGTGCAAATGGTGTGTATTTCATGCACGATCATGAACTCATCCACTTTGAAGCTTTCAGGGTTGAAACCATTGATACCACAGGAGCAGGTGATTGCTTCAACGCAGCCTTGGGAGTTGCGCTTTCCAGTGGAATGGAACTAAAAGATGCCTGCAAATTCGCGATGGCCGCATCGGCAATATCTGTTACCAGAAAAGGAGCCGGTGCTTCTTTTCCTTCCAAAAAAGAGGTTTGGAATTTTTTAAAGGAGCGTGGCGTTGTTGAGACTGGATAAATTTTTAAAGGTATCGGGTATAATGAAACGTAGAAGCATCGCTCAAAAGATCGCCGAACTTGGAGGAGTTACAAAAGAAGGGCGTGCTTTAAAGCCTTCTTATAATGTAAAGGTTGGAAATATTTTGGTTATCAAGCAGCGCAGTGGCGTTATGAAAATAAGGGTAACAGAGATACCCACAAACAACACACGTGGAAATTATTATGAACTTATTGAATTCAAGCACGAACACGAATAAGAGACTGTATTGGACCCACTATTTGGCCATTGAGGCTTGATTGGAGGCGAAATATTTTGAAAATAGGCATATATGGAGCACCTTATTCGGGAAAAACAACTGTTTTCAAATTACTTGTGGGGGAGATAAACGAATCGGTAGGTGTGGCAAAAATTCACGATAGACGTGTCGATTACCTTTCGAAAATGTACAATCCCAAAAAGACAACTTATGCGACTATAGAGTTTGTTGATCTTCCGGGTCTGTCTCCTGAGCTTAGTCGTAAGGATAAAAGTCAAATACTTGGGAAAATACAAAACGTGGATGCTCTACTTTGGGTGATCAGAGCTTTTAAAGATGAATCTGTTCCACGTTATTTCGACGATGCTGCTAAAGAAGCAGAATATCTTTACGAAGAGTTGTTAATACGAGATTTGGACATCGCTGAAACAAACATTCAGAAATTGAAGGGAGCTAAACGAAAACTTTCTCAATTTGAAATGCATCAACTTCATGCACTGGAAAAATGCGAAGAGGCACTCAACGATGAAAAATTTGTGAAATTGGTTGAACTATCTGAGGATGAAAAGCATGCTTTGAGCCCATTTGGCTTTTTCACCATGAAAGAATCGATCATTGCTGTTAACCTTGATGAAGAATCATTTAGAACCCATAATTATGATGGTCGAGATGGCTTGGAAAAGATGGCTAAAGACAACTCACTTGCCATGATGGAAGTATGTGGAAAATTAGAAATGGAAATCAACGAATTAGATGAATCTGAACGCGAAGAATTTTTGAAGGATCTTGGGCTCACAGAAAGTGGCATAGAACGTCTTGCAAAAGTCGTTTATTCCAGCTTGGGCTTGATTTCGTTCTTTACTGTAGGCGAGGACGAAGTGAAAGCCTGGACAATCAAGAAAGGAACAAATTTCAAGAAAGCTGCTGGAAAGATCCATACAGATATTGAACGTGGATTTATACGAGCCGAAGTGGTCAAATTTTCTGACATGGAGAAAATAGGTTCGATGAAGGAGATAAAAGCCAGCGGCCTCCTAAAACTCGAGGGAAAGGATTCCATAGTTGAAGACGGAGACATAGTCAACATCCGATTCAACGTGTGATGATCATGATACTTTCAGGTGCATTTGCCATTGTATTCCTTTATTTTTTAATATCAGTGCTAAAAGCTGGGTGGATAGTTGTTGCTTACTTTTCCACGATTGCCGTGATCGCCCACATCTTTCACAAAGGAAAGCATTTCAAGACAGCTGGACTCAATCTCTTTTTTCTCTATGTTATCTCACTTCTTTATTGGTTAAAAGGAATGCCACCCTATGAAGTTTTCAAATTCGTTTACCTCTTGGGTGGAGCGTCTCTGTTTTTCGCAATTTCGGATAAGCTATGGGCTGTGCCACTGAGAATTTCAGGATGGGCTTTAGTATCGATTTCGGTGGCGCTCTTGATGTACGAGCGCTTTGGTTCGTGGCCTTTATCGTTGTTAATAGCGGCAATTGTAATACCCATAGCTCTTAGAGATCATGAGCGTGTTGGCGAAAGCAAAGATTAAGCACAATCGTTTTTTACGATTCGTTAATCTCTTCGATCGAGCTGTTGGAACGATAGAGCCGATAAATAGGCGTGTTTATTTCTATTCCCGTTACAATATGTTGAGAGCTTATGCAACAGATGGGTGTTTAACAATGGATATGCGTCTTGGAGATGTCGATAAACATTTTGAATCCTTTTACGTTGCACCGCTTGACAATATCAAATTGATCTCACGAAATACAAATACAGAAGATGTGGAGATACGATTTGGAGAAAAGTTAGAATTTTCCAAGGGTTCGGAATATCTTTCCATACTCCATCCCTTATCGAGAAATCCAAAAAGAAGAGGCGTTTTCACACCGAAGGTAGAAGTAAAATCCTCAGAATTAGTCCATGTTATAGATGTGGGAAGTATAATATCACATGCAGGACAAGACATACTCATTGGTGCCACAAATGAAAAATTTTTTGCGCTTTGCGAAGAATATGGCCACATATCAATTGCTTCAATGAGACTGGATATAAACTCGTTCATGGCTGAAATTCCGTACGAGACTGCCCGCCATCTCGTAAAGACACTCGATATTATTCGGAATGAGAAATTGATGATGGGCTTTTCCGAATCAACCTTAGGTCTGAAATTCAGTGACGGAGTTATCGGTATTTGCACTGTAGAAGCAAACGAAGACATGAATAATGTTAAAAAATTCTTGGAAATCAAAAGGGAAGATATCAGCCTTTCAACGCAAATGCTAAAAACCGCTACTTCCTTATGTGCCAAGTTTCAACGCCAAAACAGGGGAGAAGGCTACTTCGAACTTTCTGATCGTCTCAGGATAGGAGTGCTTTCGCAATCATCAGCATACGAATACATTCAGTCCGTGGGATGCAAAACACATGTGCGCGTTTCTATCATGCCCAAAAAGCTAAATCAATTTCTTGCAAGAATTCACGAAAAAAGCGTACACTTAGGCATCACGGGTGAATTTGTAATTTTCAAAGGAAAAAACGCACTGTTTGCAATTAAAAGATAGAAAAAAGGCAGGCACAATGTGCCTGCCTTTTCTAATTCGTTACAAGATCAATCGCATCAACTTTCTCAACCGCATCGAAACGACAGACTTCGTAGCAACTCCCGCACTTAATGCAAGTATCTTGATCTATCTCATGAACTTTTTTGACCTCACCGTTTATGGCATTAACTGGACATGCACGCGCACAAGCCGTACATCCAACACACTTGTTGGGATCTATCGTGTAAGCTATCAACGATTTGCAAGATTTCGCCGGGCATCTCTTGTCTTTTATATGAGCCTCATATTCGTCGCGGAAATATCTCAAGGTGGAGAGTACCGGATTTGGCGCTGTTTGACCCAGTCCACAAAGTGCTGTGTCTTTTATGGTTTTAGCAAGGGTTTCAAGTCGATCTATATCCTCCATTTCTCCGTTTCCTTCGACAATCCTATCAAGTATTTCCAGCATCTTTCTCGTGCCCTCACGGCATGGTGTACACTTTCCACAGGATTCATCAGCAGTAAATTGTAAGAAGAAGCGTGCGACATCCACCATGCAGGTGTCTTCATCCATGACAACCATTCCACCCGAACCCATTATGGTACCGAGTTCCATGAGAGAATCATAATCAACCGGGGTATCAAGATATTTAGCTGGTATACAACCTCCAGATGGTCCGCCAGTTTGCACCGCTTTGAAGTTTTTTCCATTTGGAATACCGCCACCTATATCAAAGATAAGCTCTCTCAAAGTAGTACCCATTGGAACTTCAACAAGTCCCGCGTTGTTAATCTTTCCGGCCAATGCAAAAACTTTGGTACCCTTGGATTTTTCAGTTCCCATAGATGCAAACCATTCGGCACCTTTATTTATAATCACGGGAATATTTGCAAGCGTCTCCACATTGTTAATCACCGTGGGCTTAGACCACACGCCTTTTTGAGCTGGAAATGGTGGTTTTTGGACCGGCTGACCGCGTTTTCCTTCAACAGATTGTATAAGAGCAGTTTCTTCTCCACAAACAAAAGCCCCTGCACCTATTCTCAGTTCAACATCAAAAGAAAAATCCGTTCCAAATATGCGATCACCCAAAAAACCATACTCATGGGCTTGGGATATGGCTATTCCCAATCGTTCAATAGCAAGCGGATATTCAGCTCTTACGTAAATATATCCGTGATGCGCACCTATAGCATATCCGGCAATTTCCATTCCTTCTAAGACACTGTGAGGATCCCCTTCAAGTACGGATCTATCCATAAAGGCACCAGGATCTCCTTCGTCTGCATTACAAATGACGTATTTTTCGTCAGATTTTGATTTCCTCGTAAATTCCCACTTCAATCCTGTGGGAAATCCTGCGCCACCTCTTCCTCTCAGACCACTTTTCTTGACCTCTTCAATAACCTCTTCAGGTGTCTTGTGAAGGACCTTATCAAGTGCAAAGTATCCGTCATTTGCTATGTATTCTTCGATGTTAACGGGATCTATCACGCCAAGATTTCGAGTTGCCACTTTAACCTGCCTTTTGAAAAATGGAAGTTCCTCTTTGGCTTTTGGTTTGATCTCACCAGTAGGACCTTTGTAAAGCAATCTTTGTACAGTTCTTCCCTTTAAAAGATGCTCTTGAACGATCTCCTTAGCATCTTGCGGTTTGAGTTTTTGATAGAAAACTCCTTCAGGATATATAACCATTATGGGACCAAGGTTACACGCTCCCATACAACCAGTCTCTACAACCCTTACAACACTATCCAACGCATATTTTTTGAGCTCTTCTTCGAGAACAGATTTGACTGATTCCTCACCAGCCGAAATACACGCCCCTCCGGCACAGATAAGGATCGTGTTTTCCACAGCCATACGATTGCCTCCTTAAATTAAACCTTTCCACGTTTCACAAGTATGTCGCTCAGGATTTTGCCTTTCATGACGTGCTCTCTTACAATCCTTCGAGCTTGCTCCTCATTCACATGACCGTATATAGCGGGTTCTTCACTACCAATTTGCACCTCAACAGTTGGTTCCACTTCACACAGTCCCATACATCCTGATTGAATAACTGCTATATCATCTATGGACTGCTTTTCGAGTTCATCTGCGAGTGCTCTCAAAGTGTCTTTCGCACCTGCGCTTATTCCACAGGTTCCCATTCCCACGACTATTCTCCCTCGCTTTTTTGTTTCTCGTCCACTTATCTCCTTGAGAGCTTTCTCTTTTATTTTCTGAAGTTCTTCAAGACTTTTAATCTTCATTGTTCTTGGCCTCCTTTTGTCTATAAGAATTAAGAATATGAGGTATTTTATCAGGCGTTACTCGTCCATAGAAATCTCTTTCTCCAACAAGAACCACCGGTGCCATACTGCATGCACCTAAGCATCTTACTTCGTGAACAGAAAACAAGCCATCTTTCGTCGGCTCACTCTCTTCTACACCTAATTCTTCTCGTAATCTTTCAAGTATCTTATTACCACCTTTAACATAACACGCAGTTCCCATACAAACTTTTATTTGGTACTTTCCTCTTGGCTTCATGGTAAAGAAAGAATAAAACGTAACCACACCATAGACAGTGCTTTCTGGAACATTTAATCTTTCAGCTATGTGACTTTGCACTTCTTTTGGAAGATACCCAAAGATCTCCTGAGCTCTGTGAAGTACACCAATCAACATGCCACTTTTTTCTTTAACACTGTCAATGTACTCATCAAGCTCTTTAAACCGCGAATCAGTTTCAAGAATTACAGGCATTCAAAACACCTCCAACGTTTTATATAAATCAAAGAGATAATTCCATGCTTTTGAAATATTCAAATATCATTTTAATCACTTTTGGGGAACTCAAATCGACACCATCAAGAGCTTTGGATGAAAACTCATAACACCTTTTCTCTAAGCATCTTTCAATCTCCCAAATAACATCTGTTGACGATGTCACGAGCGTTGCAAATGCACCAGCAAGATCTCCTATTGGCTGACAGTCTATCGTCTTGAAAAGCGTTGCTTCTAAAATAGTACCTATTTTAGGTGTCGAACTCACATGGACGTACCCACCGGTCAGCTCAGCGTTCTGCTTCAGAAAAGGTAAACCAAGACCAACTCTTCTGACTTCTTTGTGTGTGGTGAAGAACGGATCAAAAATCTTTGAAAGTTTTTCCTCGTCCATTCCACATCCATTATCCCTTATTTTTATGACAATTTTTTCACGATCTTCTACAAATTTAATTTTCACATGGGTTGCCTGAGCATTTACAGAATTCTGTGCTATGTCTAAAACATGATCGGCTATTGTCCTCAAAATTTCCACATATCCTTTCTCATCAAGGCCTTTCTAAATTCGTCAAATGTTCGGGAATCTGCCTTTACTTTCATTTGGGGTTTTTTAATTTGCGATAAAGAATGCGCGTCCGAGGATCTCAAAACCGTGCAGTTCACATTTACAGTTCCTACCGCCTCTATCGCATCAAAAGGAGGGTAATTCGGGATGAAGCCAAGCTGTTTTACAACCCCAAACATCCTATCAACGTGTGCATACACAAACAAGCCGTCATAGCGTTTTACCATACGCCACAAATTATCAATTGTCAAATCTGTTGATGTTGAAAGCACCGCACTTTCCATTCCAACAAAATTATCATTTTCATCCACAAATAATTGATATCCAAAACGCTCCGGATCATTTTCAATTTTCGGAAGATGCCCTTTTATTTCATTTGAAAAATCCACAGCGACCTTTATAGATTTCAAATATACAAGAACGTGCACTTCTTCAACGGTTTGAACTTCCATACCTGGAATTACTTTTATTCCGCGCGCACCTAATACTTTTTCAAAGACCTCAACATTTCCACAACTGTTATGATCTGTTATTGCTACCCATTCCGTTCCAATTTTTTCAAGGGCAGAGGCTACAGCTCCTGGAACCATTGTTATTTCGGCACAAGGTGAAAGGCACGAGTGAATGTGAAAATCTCCCTTGAATATCATTTCAAACCTTTGCTGTACAACTTTCCACCTGCCTCGAAAGCATTCAGTGGTGTGGTGAAAAGTGAAATTTTTTCATCTGTTGCCTTCTTTATAGTCTCTTCATCAAATTCATGACCATTGCATAAGACTATTGCCCGGATCCCAGTTATTGCCGCAACAGCTACCACATTCACATGAGATTGCACTGTAAACCATACAGTATCACTCTCAGCTTTGGCCATAACTTCACTTAACAGATCACAAGTGTAGCCATGCTTCAAATCTCCATCACCATCGGTTATTCGAGTAAATCCAAGGTTTTCAAGATCTGATACTCTCATTTTCATGCCCCCAAAAGTTCATCTCCACTACCACACCTTTACCTGGCTCAGAAATGATCATCATCTTGTCCGCACATCTTTTGATGTTTGCTAATCCCATTCCTGCCCCAAAGCCCATTTCTCTGATGTAATCCGGGGCTGTCGAATACCCTTCACGCATAGCCATATCTACATCTTCTATCCCTTTTCCATAATCTTCAACTCTCACGATCAGAACACCGTATTTAAAGTAAACATTAATAATGCCAGTTGAGCCGGAATGTATGACCACATTTGTTTCTGCCTCATAAGTTGCAATCGCCACCCTCTTCACAAATTCGGGAGAAAAGCCCTTAGAGAGAAGAAACTTTTTTAGTTCTGATGCTCCTGTTCCCGCAAGCGACACATCCATATAGTCTATGCTAAATTGAAATTCAGAAATTTCCTCCTTCAGATTTATACCTGTTGGAATGGATCTGTAGTTCTCCACGTGAACGAATGACTCTCGTCGAGCGTCATGAACATACAGTATGCTAAGCTTTGACAAAAGAAGAGTGATCAAATCGTGTTGAGTAACAATACCGATAACTCGTTTTTTTTCATCGATCACGGGAAATCTCCCAAATCCATGGAGCTCAAACTTTTTGGCAACATCTACAATTAGCTCCTTTTTTGATAATGTTACAACGTTACGAGTCATATTTTGTGAAATTGGAGCGTTCAGGTCTCCATTTTCTAAAGCATGAATTATGTCCTCTATACTTATAATACCAACCAGCTGTTCTTTTTCGTTCACAACAGGTATTCCTGAAAAACGACGAAGTCTCATTGCTTCTTTAGCACGGACAGTTGCTTGTTCTTGACGAATTGTGAAAACTGGTGACGTCATGAACTCCTCAACTGCTACCTCTCTAAAATAGAATTGCACACGTTTGATGAGATCATCTACTTTCTCCATCTCAATCATTTCCTGATGCCATGAACGTCTTCCAGACCAGCACAGAACAGCTTTCCACACGTAGTATACATGGTTAAACTCGTTGACACGATCGGTATTTTCATATCTTTTGCAGTTTGTACCGTTACTTCCGGAACTTGCCTTCCGCGCACAACTATAATTGCTCCAACCCCGACTATGTCCGCGGTCTTTACCATCTGAGGAGTGCAAAGTCCTGTAATAAGCACCATGTTTTCTTTTGCAAGAGCAAGCAATTCACTCAACATGTCGCTTGCTCCAGCAATTTTGCAATCACGATTTTCAAAATCCCAAAGTTTTTTCCCATCAATTAATTTTACAATTTCAGAAAGAAGCACGTTATATCTCCTAAATTATTTTTTTCACAATCTATTGTACCACCATAACATACATCTGATCAAATGCCACTTTCAACTTTATCTGATAATAAACTCTGGCATTTGACCAACAAGGGGAGCTAAATATTCTATGAAACCCTTCATATTATTCTCAAGCAATTTTTCGGGAACTCTTTTTACCCTGTTGGCTACTCTGCCAATTGGGACAAGTTTCACAGTTGAAAGATAGTTCATCTCTTTTCTAACTATCCCAACAAAAAATCCACTTTTTCTGTCGCTCACCACATCCACAGCAAACGAAGCTACCATCTGAGCCTCTTGAAAGTCAACACTTGAGACAGTATGAGAGGCTGCTCTTTGAGTAAAACCTGGATTCACAAGCTTCACTCTTCCAATTTTTTCTAAGAGACTTGCAACATGTTCTCCCACCCCGCCAAGTTTTGGATGACCAAATGAATCCAAAATTGGCGCGCTCTTCAAATAATTTCCATTTTTGTCCACTACACCCTCTGATACGGAGACCAACAGTGGCTCATTTTTGTTTCTTAATCTCTGAACATCGTGCAGTATTTCTTCATCTGATGTTGGGTGCTCCGGTAAGTACACAAGAACGTTCAAGCCCTTTACAAGGTATTCGGAAAGTTTTAGTGATGCCGCAAGCCAACCTGTATCACGCCCCATTGTTTCGATCACAGAGATTGATGGTCTTGAATAAGAAATGGAATCTATAACAAATTCTGAGGCAATGATGTTTAGGAACCTTGCTGCACTCGCAAAACCAGGACAATGATCGGTTTCAACCAGATCGTTATCTATCGTCTTAGGAATTCCTATTACTGAAATCGGGAAGTGTCTTCTTTCAGCTTCAGAGTATATCTTCGCTACTGAATCCATAGAATCATTTCCACCCATATAGAGAAAAGCATCTATTTTTCGAGATGCAAAAATATCAAAAAGTACATCATATTCCTCATCACCTGGATCTGGCAGGACATGCCTACAGGAACCCAGAAATGCACCTGGCGTGTGCGCTATTTTCTTCAATTCCACATTACTTTGAGTAAGAGGAATTATCTCATTCTCAAGAATCCCTTCGATTCCGTAAATTCCTCCGAATATCTCGTGTCCTAATTCTCGAGCTCGCTTTATGGCTCCAACAAGAGAAGCATTTATAACAGGTGTTGGCCCCCCAGATTGCGCAATTAAGATCCTCAAACACTTTCCTCCAATCTTTTAATAAGAGTGCTATTTACATAGTCAAATCCAGATTGCCAAAAATTCGGATCCTTCAGTTCTATTCCAAATGGCTCAAGAAGCTTTTCCGGTGAATCGGATTTGCCAGCCTCCAAAAGTTTTATATACTTTTCTTTGAACTTGGGCATTCCATTCTTGTAATGCTGGTAGAGAGAAAGTACCATAAGTTGAGCGAAGTCATAAGCATAGCAATAAAATGGTGTATGAAAGAAATGCGGTATTGCTGCCCATTCCCATCTATACTCGGGATTGTAGATCACTGAATCACCAAACATGATGTGAAGCTCTTTCTCGTATATATCAGATAGTTCTTCAAATGACGCACCTTCTGTAGATATTTTATCATGAGCTGCGCGTTCAAATCTTGTGAACATATTTTGTCTATTCATGGTAGCAAAAAGATCTTCAATCTTAGAAGAAATAAATGGAATTATCTCCTCTTTTGAAAGCGTATCAAGAAAGTAGTCCATCAAGAGCATTTCGGCAAAGGTAGAAGCTGTCTCTGCCATGGTCAAGGGTGTACCGTAGTTCAGAACATTTTGTTTTCCTGAAAGATAGCCATGGACACCATGACCGAGTTCATGACCAAGAGTTATGACATCTCTTATTTGTCCTGTGTAATTCAAAAGTACATAAGGGTGATGCTTTGGATCTGCATAAGAGCAAAACGCACCTCCAACTTTCGTAGGCTTGAGTGCTGCATGAATCCAACTTTTGTCAAAAAATTCATCTGCTATCTTTCCAAAACGGGGATGAAAAGAATAAAAGGTCTTACGAATAGTTTCCTTCGCTTCATTCCAACTGAAAGTTCGAATTGCTTCCTTAATTGGGGCATATATATCGCTTAATTTTATTTTCTCTACCTTCATAAGTTTTGCTTTCAGTTTATAGTACTTCTCAACGAGAGAGTTGTTCTTAGTTGTAACCTTTATAAGGGTATCTACAACGGCGTCATCCACTTCATTTTGAAGGTTTCTTACGCTATTAGGAGTAGGATAATTCCTGATCTTTGCCTCAAAATCATAGTCCCTCACTATCGCTGTATATGAAGTTTCTATATTGAGAGCATCCTTTTTGTATCTTCTGAAGAGTTTATACGCGACTTCTTCTCTAACTTTGGCATCCGGGTGCATTCTTAGTGATCTGAGCTGAGAAGTGTTCATGACTCGTATTTTTCCATCTACCTTCATTCTAAATCTATATTTGGAAGTAAGTTGAGTGTAAAATCTGACAAACGCATCTGAACCCGTTGAACGCTTGTAAACTATTATCCGTTCTTCTTTTTCTGAAAGTGTGTGATCTCTGAAACGCCTTGCCGATTCAACAAAATGGCGGTATTCTTTGAGTTTCCCGATTAACTTGTTAAACTGCACTTCAGACATTTTTGAAAATGCGATTTGTATAAACAGCAAATTAGATTCAATTTCATTTTGAAGATCCTCAAGCCATGAAATTAGCTTTTTGTTCTCATCTGATGTAGTATCTTCAGAAAATCTGAGATGAACATATTGAGAAATTCGAGAAATTCTCGCATCCATGTTTTCAAATTCTTTGATAGCTTTAAGCGTTTCCTCTGGATCATCGAAAAGTTTCTTCACATTAGAATACTTCTTGTGATATTCCTTGCTTTCTTCGAGTATTTTTTCCCCATCCTTTTTCATTTTTTCCAAAGAATCGTAGAGATCATCAATTTTCCATACAACATTTTCTGCCCCTGTTCTCATTAGCTTACCTCCTCGAACCTTTATCTCATTTCTCCTTCAAACAGTTCATTCAACGTTCTATCACTTTCTGTCCAGTTTGATTTAACCTTGACGTGCAGTGACAGGAAAACATGCTTGTCAATAAGACGTTCTATATCTTCTCGTGCAAGTGTTCCTATTTTCTTTATCATTTTACCACCTCTCCCAAGAATTATGGGCTTTTGGGAATCTCTCTCAACGAGAATCGTCGCCCAGATCTTCATCAACTTTGGCGTTTCTTCCATATGATCTATCATCACAGCACTCGAATACGGTAACTCTTGACGGGTAAAATAGTATATCTTCTCCCTTACGATCTCTGAAATCATAAAAATTAGTGGTCTATCAGTGAAAACATCTTTTGGATAATACGCTGGAGATTCCGGAAGATGTTTCAATATCTTATCGGTAAGTTCATCAATTCCTGTTCTCCTAATAGCTGAAATACGTTGAGTATCAACGCATTTTTTCATAGAACTGAACATGTCTTCAATTTCCTTAATTGTTCGTTCCCTCTTCAGGTCACATTTATTTACGACTCCTATGAAAGGCATGCTGGTATTTTCAATTCTGTTCGCTACGATCTTGTCAGATTTTCTGAGACCTTCCGTGGAAGTCACAAATAGAAGAAGATCGTTTCCCTCGAGAGAATTAACTGCTATTTTGACAAGATATCTTCCAAGCTTGTGAACAGGCTTATGCAAACCCGGAGTATCGACAAAGACAACTTGTGCATCCGGAAGATTCCATATGACGTTTATCCTATGTCTTGTCGTTTGTGGCTTGTCAGAAACTATGGATATTTTTTTTCCAACGATGGTGTTCACAATTGTGGACTTTCCTACATTTGGTGCCCCAACAAGGCACACAAAACCAGATTTCAATGTTTCACATCCCTCAAAGAAATTCCTTTTTTGCGTTCGCTTTAAATGGCATCAATTATATCTTTTTCAACACCACCCATTGATTCGAGAAACTTTTTTCTTTCATCGCGAAGTGCTTTCATCTTTTTATTGTATTCGACTTTAGAATAAAAATTCATAGGATCAAATTTGCTTATATCTCCTTCTTTAGAAGAAATCGGTATGCCAAAGCCCGTAATTGGATCATCTCTGAATTCTATATTGCCTCTGAGTGCATTTTCAACAAAGTAAAAAGTGTCCTGAGGCATTATCTTGTTTTCTTTTTTACGCCCACCGATCCATCCCGTGTTGATAATGAAAGCTTGAAATTTTTTCCCTTTTAGAATTTTTCTGAAAGTGTTTATCTCTTTCGCGGGATCTTCTATTATGAAAGGGTTAAATCCAACAATTCTTACAGATTGTCCGACTTTAGATGGATCATCAGCACTTGTTACTGTAGATTCTCCCAATCCAAAGACTGCTGCAGCCTTTTCTGGACTGTTAACACGAAGTATTGGAGGAATATCATCGCGACGCGTATTAAAGAATATAACATTCACCTTTCCAATGTCATAAGAAGTAGAATGGAAAGGTATATGAACTCGGGGTAATATGGCACGTGCATTAGTACTGACAGACACGTTGTTGAAATCGATCTCGCCTGTTGGAGACACATAAACATTCTCAAGAATTGAACCCTGTTCCTTAACAGCTGCAAGCAAAAGAGGTTGTGAAGTAATACTGTCTGTTTTTACATAGAAATTTCGCTCAGATCCAAATGCACATGCCTCAGCGTTTAAAAAGTTTATATCATCTTGCGCAATTTCCACGGACTCGGGTACTTTAAGATCGTGAAGTGCACAGGTAAGGGTGGTTTTGCCTGTCCCGCTTAGGCCGAATATCAAAACTCCAAAATGTTTCATATCATCACCAAGTTTTAAATTGTAAGCCTTACTGCCTGCATGCAACCCAAAATGGCCGTGTTGTTCACGAGCTAAATACATAGCTAATCTAAGAGCAGCCATCTTCGTTTCACCGTAATAGTCTGATCCAAGTATGATTTCGGTTGACTCCTTTGGAAAAACAAGAATCTTTCTTTCCGGATATTCTGGTATGGTAACAATATTGATCTGACCCGATTCACGACCATTTGACTCAAAAAAATTGTTTTTAAACATGTAAGCAAGATGTGGATATTTACTACTCACGAAAAGAGAAACTTTAAAGGTACAATTACAATCATCACCAACTTTTGTATCCACTCTTATCATGTTGTGAGAATCAATGAAATCTTGAACTTCTGTGATGTATCTTTGTACTTCTGGATCGCTTGCACTGTAGATTTGAGTAAACTTTGCGCTTCTGGACTTAACCTTTGAATGGAAAAGCGGAAGATTCAGATTGTTCGGAATCGAAAGTTCTTTCGACATTTCCCACAACTTTTCCAAAGAGGGATTATCAACGATACGGTCTTTAGAAACCTTAAAGATCATATTTGCTCAGCTCCTTCTCCTCACCAATTCTATTTTTTATTTATTCTAATATTCCCAGAGAAGCCCAAATTTCTTTCACAACCGATATGTCTTCAGCGTGCTCAACATCACCTCCGGGAGTTTCAAGTATCATCGGTATTGAATGAGTGATCTCGTACGAAAAAAAGTTTGCAAATCCCGTTTTTCCTATATAACCTTGCCCTATTCTTTCATGCCTATCTTTGTGTACGTTAAGTGGGAATTTCGAATCATTCAAGTGGCACATGACAAGCTTATCCATTCCGATAGTTTTATCTATCTCATCAAGAAGCCTTTCCATACCCTCTTTTGTACAAATATCATAGCCTCCATCAAAACCATGACAAGTGTCATAAGTAAATTTAACCTCACAACCGCTCATATCTGCCATTCGTTTGAGTTGAGAAAAGTTATATCCTATATTCCCACCTTTAGGTGAAACTATTTCTAAAAGAAGTGTCACATCCCTTGGAGCATCTTCTAAAATTTCAGAGATCGCTTTCGAGACTCTTTCCATAGCTTCGTTTTCTGACGTTCCCAATCTACTCCCGGGATGAACGTTGACATATTTCAATCCCATTTTGTGAGCAATCTCTAATTCTGCCTTTAACCTATCTTTTGACTTATCCCAAACTTCCTTTCTTGGACTGGCAAGATTTATGAGGTAACTTGCGTGTATCATAACTTTTTCTGGATTTATTCCGCTTTTGAACATCTCTTCTTTGAATTTGGCAACTTCCTTCTCATTAAAACTCACCTTCCACATTCTGGGACTTTGTGAGAATATCTGAAACGTGTTACCACCAATTTCTAATGTTCTTGAGGGAACACTGGAAAGTGGGTTAGTAGACATATGAGCACCTATAAACATTTACATCATCTCTTTTAAATCAAAATCGATCCTGGGAATTCCTTCTACAAAATACGACTTCATCGGTTTGTCATTCACTTTTACAGCAGGCAAATTAATATCCGTCCAACCCTCAAAACTCAAGACAACTTTTTTATACCTACCAACGTAGCCTCGCCGCAACACCTTGAAATTTACAAAATATCCATCGTGATTACTTTCGACTGATATTTCATACAAATTGTATTTCCCCTCATTATATTCAAAGCTTTCACCGTCATCTTCATAAACTCTACCAATAGCTTTTTGCCCATAAAAATCAGCGTACAAAGTGAGGTTTTCACGTTCAAAAAGGTAATTCATTGAATCAGTTCTAAAAATCACCGAGTTCTCTCTAACAAAGATAGGTATTTCATCAAGAGGAGCCGCTATTTTGTAAGCATGCCTTCCTTCATATTTTTGACTGTTCCTTATGTCTATCCATCTTCCTTTCGGAAAATATACAGACCTCCATACAGTATTTGGTCTAACAACCGGAGCCACAAGAATGGAATCTCCAACCATAAACTCATCATTCACAGAGTACAGATCTAAATCGTCTTGATCATACATTAAAAGTGGTCGCATGATGGGAATACCGGTTTCGTGAGCATTATAAAAACATGTATACATATACGGGAAAAGTTCATAACGTAATTTGATATATTTTTTTATGATCTCCTCAACGTCTCTTCCAAACGCCCATGGCTCTTGAGAAACTGTCCCTATTGCCGTGTGATTTCTAAAAAACGGCAGAAACGTGCCCATTTCAGTCCACCTTATCAGAAGTTCCGGCGTAGCATTTCCACCAAATCCTCCAATATCTGTACCGACAAAACTAACGCCACTAAGACTAAGCCCCATCAAAATTGGCATCTCACCTTCAAGATGTTCCCACCAACTTGAATTGTCACCAGTCCATATAGCCGAATACTTTTGTATTCCAGCAAATCCCGATCTACTCAGTGTAAAAAGCCTCCTTCCGGGTTTGTAGATTTCAAACGCTTTCGTCGTAGCCATAGATTCAAGTAAAGCATAAACATTTCTAACTTTTAAATGTGACCATTTTTTATTGTGATCATCTATATGAATAATTTCATTTCTGTAATCTCCTTGAACAAGAAATTCTTTCATTTTATCGAGTAGTGAGAGGCTCACTTCATTCTCGTTCAAAAGAGCTTTTATTTCTTCGGTATTTTTGTCAGTCCATACTATGGAAGGTTCGTTCATATCGTTCCATATACCATCGATTCCTACATCGAAAAGTGCTTTGTGCTGCTGCGCCCACCATTCTCTGACATCTGTTCTTAAGAAATCCGGAAAAACGCATTGCCCTGGCCAAACATACCCAACAAATTCTTCTCCATCTTTCGATTTGCAAAATGCTTCTATCTTCTTACCAGTTTCGTAAACACTATAGCCATTTTCTCTTTTCACACCAGGATCCACTATAGCCACAACTTTAAATCCCATGATTTTTAGCTTATTAATAAATGATTTTGGATTTGCAAATCCACTGCCCCATGTGAACACTTTGTATCCATCCATATAGTCAATATCTAAATAAATCACGTCGCACGGAATCGCATCTTCCCTCATTTTTCTTGCAATGCTAAGAGCCTGATCCGCTGTAGCGTAACTCCAACGTGATTGTTGATATCCAATAGCCCATGCAGGTGGCATTGGCATTCTACCAATCATAGAGGTAAAATGCTTTACAACATCAGTCACGGTAGGGCCGTATATTACGTAGAATTCGATCCCATTGTCTTGTGCACCAAAGGTATAAACATCACCATCCATGTCAAAAAAGGAAAATGCCGTAGAATTCAGATAAAATCCAATTGCGGGTTTTCCAGGTGAAACAGTTATAAAAAACGGAATAGAAATATACATGGGATCCAAACCTGGAGTGTGAAGTGGATTATCGGTATTTATCATTCTCATACGCGTTCCACGTTTATCCATAAAGCCCATTTTTTCTCCAAAACCAAAAAAATGCGCATTTGGGAACATTATGGTCACTGATGTTTTACCACTTTCAAGTGAAAATCCAATTTCTTTTGCTATTTCTTCCCCATTTGACACAACTGAAAATAAGTCTCCATTTTCTACAATTCTGAAATCATATTTGCATTTCACACTTTCCAAATTTGTGGTATCAACGACATTTATAGGATTTGATGGATTTCCTAAAGAGAGCCTGAAAATCACATCGTTTATCTTTTGAATCTTTCCCAAATTGTCCACCTCTTTTCACTTATTGAAGAGATCTTTCACACGCATCATCGTAGATCTCATCTTCACAATTTTTGCTCCGTTTTTGCTCAGTACGAGTATATACGTTTGCGAAGGTGATCCGCTCATTATAACTGTGGAAGAATCCACCATAAAAGTGTATGATGTGGAAACTTCTGGTGACGTGTTAACATAAAACCTTGTGGAAGAAAGACCAGGTCTCATCTCAGATTGAAACACGTATTTTCCCCCCTTGGAAATTCCTACCCAAACACCCCTTTCACCAGTGATGTAGAATAAAAAATATGTTTTTCCTTTTGTGTTCTCTGCAAGCGTAACTATTTTTTCAAGATCCATCTGTGAATTAGAAAGGAAGTGATATGCGTTTACGTACAAATCTACAATTCCACCAGGCATCAGAGAGGATTTGACATTTGAAATATCGCTCTCTATCTTATTCAGCCTATCACTCATAGAACCAAGCATGGTCCCGTTGATTTTTGATATTTCTCTTGACGTCGATTTGACAAGTGCAAAATCCACTAAACTCATAAAAGTTCCGAATAAGGCACTTAAAATTACAATAATGACTAATATTTTAAAAAGCACCGGAAATTCCTGGTTTTCATCCTCTCTCACACTTTGCCTCCCAGTTTTACGCTATAGAAGAAATATACATTCTGATCCTCCTGTATATGTCCACAGTTGAACTGATCTTCTTCTTTATCTTTTGTAAAGAGTTATCAACATATTTAGTGCTTTTTCCTATACAGGCTGATATTTCTTTGTAAGATATATGCTGGATGTACATCTCGAATACTTTCATTTCTTCATCCGTCAATATACTCTTGCATTCTTTCATAAATTCCTCAAATATGTACTCATCCAGAGTGTTCGGTTCATATCCAATATCCAGAGTTTTATCTTCACTTGCTTCATTACTTAGCAAATCTACTTTAAGGGAATCAGTAAGCATTTTGTTCTTTCTTCTGTTTAAATATGTCAAAAATGATTTAATTTCCGAATCTATGGATTTCCACACAAAACTCGTAAAAGAACTTTTGCCTTCTTTGTAATAATAAATGGCCTTTAAGATACCAACCAAACCATTTTGAACCAAATCCTCTCTTTCTCCCCATTCTGTGTAATACTTGCTTGATATCTTTAAAACCATTGGGTAATAACGTTCTACTACAAAGTCTACGGATTCTCTTATACCCTCTTGTGAAAGTTTTACAAGCTCTAAAGTGGATTTCGTTCTAAGTTTGAATTTAAGGTGAAGCATTTTCGCGTTCCATCATTTCAAAACATTTTGTTTGGTATAGTAAACAGAGTCGATCAAATTTGAAGTGGGACCATACGATACGCTCACGTCATCAATGCCAGTTGGCAAACCGACTGGATAAGAAGCCACAAACTCCACAAAGCGCCTGTATTTTGAGACTTTTTTGATATACTCAACTTCCGAATCAGAAATAAACGCTCCGTTGGTAAGATGAACAAGCAATTTTTCGAGTTCTGTAGGTTTCCCATCACGTACAAGATACAGCACGACGTTGTTCAACAAAATTGGCGCAAAGTAATTCTTCACTTCTTTATTAAAGGAGGAAACCCGACTTATGACAACATTTGGCTTTACGTGATTCATTTTTAAGATCTCGTCAAGACGTGGAAATTCGTAAATCATCGCATTTTGCGAAATGTAAGAAATATCAGCCGGTGATTGAAGCCCATTATCTTTCACCACCACATTTGTTGGATTTTCTATGAAACCATCCACAGGATCTATAATTCTGAACCTCACGTAAATTTTTCCACCCTTGAAAAACAATCCATCTACTATTGGAAATAGCACGTCTTTCTCCATCGAAATTTTGTAGATGTTCACCTTATTTGCCGCAGGATCGCTTGTGACAAACAATTTACCGTTTAGAATTGAAGAAAAAACGGAATTTGATTGGTTCAAGTTGAAAGATATTCCGCCAATAATAGCGCTTTTTGAACTTATAAAAAAAACGTTTCCATACATAACTTCAAATGTGAAAGGAATGACGCCCTTTGGAAATGGAATATCAGAAAGTTCTTTTCCACTTATTATGTCAAACTTCCTTACTTCTTTATCAGTGAGATCCATAATATAAAAACTGTCCCCAAATACCCGTGCATAACTGAAGATATGCACTTTTTTATCAAAAAAGTGCATTTCCTTCATCAAAATCCCGTTGTACTCGAAAATGTCCACAGCATCTCTTCCATATTCCCCAACGTAAACTCTCCCAGCATTATCAGTACAAAAAACAACTGGATAAGATAATTTCGACGTAAACTTTTCTTTCTTGGAAAAGTCGGAAGTGTACTTGTACACATCTCCATTTTCAAAAGAAACAAAAAAAGAATCCATAACATTCGAATAAACCATAGCTGTCGGAGTGGAATCTACACCCAGTTTATACCGTTGTTGAATAGAACCAAATCTTTCAACAAACCTGTTTGCAGCATCAAGCACATAATAACTGTTACGCCTTATTGCCACTGAAATAGGGCTATAAAAAACCTCCCCGTTATGAAATCCATTAATTGAACCAATGTATTTGATACTAACGATTGGTGAGAACGAAGTGATAGAAGCATCTGTGAGATTTTTCAGGAGTTTGAAAACTGGTTTGGGTTTAAAGACCGAGCCTGCCGTATCAAGCGCTTGCCGCGCCTCATTTATTTTACCAGTCATTAGATCCAATCTTGCCTTGAAATACCACAAATCTGGTGCGTCTGAGGTATTAAACGTTGATGAGAGAGAAAGTTTCATTAAAGATAAGGCTTGTTCGGTCTTGCCTTGATTCCACGCCTCTACAGCAGCTGAAAAGGAATTCATGTAATCCGCAAGCGCGAATGACGTCAACAATATGAGAACATACAAAACAAAAAACATCTTTCTCACTTTACATCACCACTAAAAAGTTCTTTCAGTGCCTTCACAAGATCCATTTTATTCTCTTTTCCAGACAACAGTCTCCGAATATTTGAGAGATGTCTATAAATGATAATAAGAGTTAAAAACGCAAGAACAAACGAAAAATCCCACCATTTTAAAACGACGGCCGTCAGTATCAGAACAACAAAACCTATCATGGATGAGAGGGATACATATTGGGTGGTAAACGTTATCAGAAGCCATATCCCTAAAAATTCTACTCCCATAAGGGGTGCAATGGCAAATACAAATCCAAGCGTGCTGGCAACTCCTTTACCGCCAACAAATTTAAGATAAATTGGATAATCGTGACCAATTACCGCTGAAATCCCAACAGAATACACCCAAAAGCCATTCAAACCTAAAGCACGCGCTACAATAACAATCACAAAAACTTTTAGAATGTCCGCCAACATGGAAAGCGCCCCTATTGCTGAACCTGATGCACGTATAGCATTGGTACCTCCCACATTTCCACTTCCGACTTTGCGAACGTCTACACCTTTCAATGCTGGAAATATATAGCTAAAAGGTACGCTCCCCACAAAGTAGCCTAAAAGCACCATGACTAAACCTAAAAACATGCTCTATCTTCTCGCCTTCACTACAATCTGTATAGGTGATAAATCGAGCTCAGATATTTTTCTTCTCATAAGAGAAGAAAATGCTCTTTTTATAGAATCACTAAAGAGCTCCGGAAAATTAACAAATACAACAAAAGTAGGTGGAGCTGTAGAAATTTGAGTGGCATAATAAATCTTCAATCTACTTCTCCCTTTTGACGGCATGATCCTGTCATAAGAAAACTCCATCGCGGCTCTTGTTACCTTCGAAGTTTGTATTTTTATCGTGTATGAATTATACGATCTCACGATCTCGTCTAACAACTTCTCTATGTTCCACGAGTTCTTAGCAGATACAGGAACTCTTGAACCGTAATTTATAAAAAATAATTCCCTTGTCACTTGCTCTTCAATATTGGGTATTCTAATATCCCATTTATTCATCGCGATCACAGCTGCTTTTGAATTATCCTTTATCATTGAGGCTATTTTTTGATCTTGAGATGTAACACCTTCAAACGAATCCACAACAAGTACGCATACATCCGAATTACGAATAGCACGTATAGTTCGTGCACCACTGAACGACTCAACCGTCCCTTTCTTGACCCTACCGCGTTTTCGCAATCCCGCTGTATCCATAAAAACTATCTCAATGCCTTTATGCTTCAAAGTTGCATCTATCGTATCACGCGTCGTTCCGGGTATGTCAGTTACAAACGATAATTCTTCTCCAAGAATAGCATTTAGCAGCGAGGATTTTCCGACATTTGGCTTTCCCACAACCACTACTCGTGCCACCGGAACTTCAATTTCATCAGAGATTTCTGGCAATTTTTCGACGATCTTGTCGATAAGCAAATCAAAGCCAATGTTATGTTCAGCAGCTACAAGGATGGGTTCACCCATTGAAAGCGAATATACCTCCGACATGTGGGCGATGTATGCTGGCTCGTGCTCAGTCTTATTCACCACAAAGAGATAAGGTTTCCCGGATTTTCTGATAGCATCAGCAATTTCTAAGTCTTCCCTTGTTATCTCTGATCTACCATCTATCACAAATACAACAAGCGTAGCTTTATCTATCCACTCTTTGAAAGAGCGCGTCATTTCGATTTCTATTTGATCCTTTGGCTCAATGAAATATCCTGGTAGATCCACCAACCTTACAACTCTGCCTTCCAATTTCGCATCGAAGATCACAGGATCTCTGGTCAAACCTTCGTAATCGGCGACCAGAGACCTTCTGTAACCTACAAGTTTGTTAAAAATACTCGATTTTCCAACATTTTTTCGACCGGCAAAAACAACAACCGGAAGATTACTTCTGCTTTTCACTCTTCTGATTCACCATATCTCCTATGGTAGTGGTCATTGGAGCGGAATTGAAAAAAGACTCTTCTTTTTTCTTCGTTTCTTTTTTTGAACTGAAACTATCTTTTAGAGTTATAACCATGTCCCTTTCATCTAATTTGGGATTGTACGATACTTTGTGTACTTTAGCTTTAACTGTCTTCCCTTCCTCTATATCCCCAGAAAAGTGCGATCTTGGTAAAAAGCCCTCAACATCATAGTTCAAAACCTTGACGATGGCTCCGGAGTTTTTCACACTGACTATTTCACAGTCTACTGGAGTTCCAGGTTTAACTTCTTTTGATAGCTTCTCCCAGGGGTCCTCCATTGTACGTTTGATACTAAGTCTCATCCTCCTGGATTCAGGGTCAATCTCAAGTATCTTTGCATTCACTGTTTGACCTTTTTGGAGAAGATCGGATGGTTTCTTAACAAAATTCCAAGAAAGCTCCGAAATATGTGCAAAACCAGAAACACCATCTTCAACCTCGAGAATAACCCCATTGTCCAAAAGCTTCACAACTTTAGATTCCAAGGTTTCACCAATGTGGTGACGTTCTTCCACTCCTTCCCATGGATCTCCAACAACTCTCTTTATGCTGAAAGAGATTCTGCGTTTGGGAATATCGAGATCTATGACCTCAACCTTCACATTCTGCCCTTCTTCGAAGTAATCTTTGAGATTTCTACGATAGTTACCATAGAATATCTCAGAAGCATGAACAAGGCCTTTCACCCCTTCTTCGACTTTGACGAATATTCCAAAGGGCACAACTCCTGTTACTATTGCATCAGTTACAGTCCCAACTGGGTACTTGCTTTCTATGTTTTCCCATGGATCTGATGTAAGTCGCTTCGTACTGAGAGACATTTTCCCTTTTTCCGGTTCTTTAGAGATCACGATTGCTTCAACTTCATCGCCAATATGGAATTTTTCTTTAATATTAACGCTCTTATCCCATGTTATCTCAGATCTTGGAAGAAGAGCAGTCATCGCTCCAACATCAACAAAAACGCCAAAATCTGTGATTTCATCAACTTTACCTTTGATCTTTTGGCCTTCCTGAATACTGTTCAAAAATTCTGCGCGCTTTTTGTTGATCATAGAATCTCTTGAAAGTACTATATTGTAACTTTTGCCTCTTCTACGTTGCTCAAATGTTATAACTTCAAATTCGTACTCCTGATCGATCAATTTGGAAGGATCGACTGAATTCAATGACGAAGCTTGAGAACCTGGCAAAAACGCAGAAAGTGCGCCTCCGATTTCGACGTTGTATCCGCCTCGTACTTTTCTAACTATGTGGCCTTTTACAACTTTGCCTTTACCACTTTTTTTGAGTTCACTAAGAAGCTGGCGTATCACGTACTTTCTTTCGGAAAGGTACAGTTTACTTTCATCATCCCCCCTGTAACTTGTCACAATCGCTTCTATAATATCCCCAGGTTTGTACTCTTCCGGAGCTTTCACGAGATCTCTTACATTTATCATTCCTTCTGTCTTGGCAGAGACGTCAACAATCACATGCTCGGAACCAACCTGTATCACCGTGCATTTTCGAACTTCTCCCGGTTGGGGAGTTCCCAAGTTTTCGTTGTTCTGTAAATACTCCTCAAGTTCTTCGTTAGTTTCTCTTTCCATATTTTCGCTGTTTTCCATTTTTCCCCACTTTCTTAAAGTGGGTACACCTCCTTCAGTTTTTGAGATTACTCAACCACTCGACAATCCCATCGATTATCCTCGCCGGGGTTGAGGTTCCACTGCAGATTCCCACACTCTCGACTGAATCAAACCATTTTTCGTCAATTTCGGACACGTTCAAGATCATGTGAGCATTCTGGTTCAAACTCTTCGCGATCTCGTACAATTTTTTAGTATTCGAACTTTTCTTTCCTCCCACAATCAAACAAAGATCATTGGCCTTTGCTAACTCTTTCACCTCCCTTTCTCTTTCTAAAGTAACAGCACAAATGGTATTGTGAATGTGGAAAGAAGAAAAAAGTTTTTCACCATTCAAAAATTTCTTTGAGATTTCCTTGAATCCATCGATACCCATAGTTGTTTGAGAAAACAAGGCAATCTTACTTGAATAAAAATCAATTTTCGAATGTTCCTGATTTATAACTTTCAAATCTCCCACGACACTTTTAAGATACTCCACTTCAGCATGCCCTTCACGGCCGTAGAGAAAAATTTCGAATCCCTCAGCTTTTTCCTTTTTTATGAGTTCACCTACAGCGCTAACAACCGTGCAAGTTGCATTTACAACTCTCTTAGCCTTCTTCTGTAGTTCTTCTAAAATTCCTAAAGGTACACCATGGGCTCTTATGACAACTGTTGATTCGGAAATATTTGGCCATTTATTTGCCACATCAAAAGATTTCAATCCCATGGATTTCAGACGCAACATTTCATCTTCGTTATGGATCAGATCACCCGTTATGTAAACGTCTTCTCCTTTTAGAAGTAATTCTTCCACAACTTCTACTGCATGCTTTACACCAAAACAAAAACCAATATCCTCCGCAACCTCTATTTTCAACATTTCTTTATTTTCTCCATAATCAAACTGTACAGCTCATTAACAACTTGTTCAAGTGTAAGACTATCAGTACTGAATATAATAGCATTTCTCGCGGGCTTCAGCGGTGCAACTTTTCGAGTAGAATCTATCTTATCTCTAAGTTTTATTTCTTCGACAACTTCCTTAAATTGTACGTCGACACCTCTTGACTTGTAATCTTCGTACCTTCGATGAGCTCTTTCTTCAACAGACGCTGTGAGAAATATCTTCACACACGCTTCGGGAAGCACAACTGTTCCTATATCCCTTCCTTCAACAACAATTCGCTTACCACTTGCAATTTCTCGTGCTTTTTTTGTTATGATTTCTCGAATCTCTGGAACTTCAGCCACCTTAGAAACAACTTTTCCAACCTCTGGAGTCCTAATCTCACCTCCAAGTTGCTTCCCATTCATAAACAACGTAGAACCATTAGCGAGATAAAAACTGGTATCCTCCATGGTCTTCAAAAATTCTTCAGATCTCAAATTCTTTCTCGAATGTATCCAAAGAAATGCCGCAGCTCTGTAAAGAGCCCCTGTGTCCAGATGCTCGAAGCCAAGTTTTCTTGCCAGGTTTCGAGAGACAGAAGACTTTCCAGAACCTGCCGGTCCATCTATGGTAACGTAAATCATGCCTTGGCTTCTTCTATTGTATCAAAGATCTTGAATACCCTGTTAAGTCTTGTTAATTCGAAAACTTTTTTCACATTACCTCTTAAACCAAAAATTCTCAGTTCCTTTGAATTTTCTGAAGAACGCTTTAAAAGTGAAACTAATGCACCAAGACCAGCGCTATCTATATAAGACAAATTCGTCATGTCTATTAAAGCTCTTTTCCCATCCCCTTTGATGGCTTCTATCATTTTCTCCTTAAATTCAATAGAATGGTACGCATCTAATTCACCTTTCAATATGGCAAAGATGTAATCGTCGACTTTTTTGATTTCCACTGAAAAATCTTGCATTATTCATCAACCTCCAACTTTATTCCAAGCTCTTTGAGTTGTGCTTCAGAAACCTTAGAAGGCGCACCAGCCATGAGATCCGTTCCGCTTGTAGTCTTTGGAAAAGCGATCACATCCCTTAACGACGACAACCCAAGCATAACGGCAATTAATCTGTCAAATCCCATGGCAAAACCAGCGTGAGGTGGTGTTCCATATTCAAAAGCTTCCAAAAAAAATCCAAAGCGCGTTTTCGCTTCGCTTTCAGAAATCCCTATAAGGTCAAATACCTTTTCCTGGAGTTTTCTCGTATGAATTCTTACGCTACCGCTCCCCATTTCCCATCCATTTATGACAAGGTCATAAGAGTGAGAGCGTATCTTCGACAGGTCGTTCAAATGATTGTCAATGTCTTCAACATACGGCATTGTGAAAGGATGATGTTGAGCTTGGTATCTTTTTTCCTCTTCATTCCACTCAAACATTGGAAAATCCACAACCCATAGGATTCTTACGGATTCTCTGTCTACAAGGTTCAATCTTTTAGCTGCATCGAGCCTTACTCCTCCTAAAAATTTATTAACTGCTGAACGTTTCCCAGCACATGCGATCATCAACTCACCGTCTTTGAGTTCCAAATTCACGCCAGCACTCCTGAAAATTCTTGCGAGACTACCTGAGAAATCACCATTTATTTTTTTGACCCATCCTAACCTGAGCTCTTCAGACTTTGCGGAATCCACATAAGAGTCAAGTACTTTTCTGGAGAAAGAGCCTCCATTAGGAATTTTGATGGATTTCAACGCCTCGTTCTCCAAAGGAGCAAGAAACTTCATCTCATCTGCGAATGTTTCATGAGTTATGTCTTGTAATTCTATTTCAAACCTGAGATCCGGCTTATCGCTTCCATACTTTTCCATTGCTTCTGAGTAACTCATAACAGGTATTTCTCCAACGTTTACACCAACAAGCTCTTCATACAATCCTTTTACAAGACCGCTTACGATTTCCAACACATCAGATTGGTCGGCAAAAGACATTTCAAGATCAATTTGGGTGAACTCTGGTTGCCTATCCGCCCTTAAATCCTCATCTCTGAAGCACCGCACAATTTGATAATAACGATCAAAACCGGATATCATGAGAAGTTGCTTGAAAATTTGTGGAGACTGGGGAAGCGCATAAAAACTCCCCTTTTTTAAACGCGATGGCACTAAAAAGTCACGAGCTCCTTCTGGCGTGGACTTGGTCAAATACGGAGTCTCTATTTCTATAAAATCTTTTGAATTCATATATTCTCTAATAAAGTGTGCTACCCTGTGACGAAAAATAAGGTTGCGTTGAAGAGTCGAATGTCTTAAATCCAAATATCTGTACTTAAGCCTCGCTTCCTCATTTCCTTCCTCACGATTCGTGTATATTGGTGGAGTTTTTGCCTCTGCAAGAATTTCTAATTCTTCTGCGAGGATTTCCACATTTCCACTTTTAAGTTTTGGATTTTTCGCAGCTTCCGGTCTTTCTCTTACAACTCCCTTTACCGCCACAACGTACTCGTTTGATAAATTCTCAACAGATTTGTATACAGGCTTTTGAGGCTCAAATACCACCTGAACCAATCCATAGCGATCACGAATCCACGAAAACACAATTCCTCCCAAATCTCTCATTCGATCAACCCAACCGTTGATAATCACCACTTCTCCAATTAGAGAATCATTTATTTCGTTTAATTTATGGGTCCTCTTTAGCACTTGTAGATAGGCTCCCTTCAATTTGTTTGTAAGTTCAGAAAATTATACCATTTTTGCACATCTCTTTTAAGATCTTGCAAAATTTTTCGACCATTTTATTCCCAGTGCCACCATAAATATAGCAGTCACGAAAAACACCACAGAAGGCCCAGACGGAATGTTTGTGTAGAAAGAAAACGCTATGCCACCCAAAACAGCTGCCATTCCAAACAGAATTGAAAGTAAAATCACATTGGAAAATTGTTTAGATAACATCTTGGAAGCAGCAGCTGGAGCAATCATAATGGAACTCGCCAGTATAACTCCAACGAATCTTACAGCCACAACTGTTACCAAAGATGCAACAGCCATAAAAATATAATAATCAATATCAACAGGAATGCCAACAATTCTGGAAAAATCTTCGTCGAATGTTGAGTAAACAACAGCGCGACCCCTAAAAAAATACCACGTAAGAGTGATAAACAAGATAATCATAGAAAAATAAACATCGCTTAATGATATGGCGAGCAAATCTCCAAAAAGATACCCCATTATATCCGGATGATATCCTTTGGAAATATCGATCAGAAATATGCCAAGTGCCATGGAAAAGGCAAAAAAAGTTCCAATAGTAGCGTCTTCCGAAAGCTTTCCGGTTTTGCTAACGAATCCTATAAATAATCCAAGTGCCATGGCAAAAACTATTGCCGTCCACATTGGAGAAATCCCAAGAAGTATTCCCAAAGCAATTCCAGCAAAAGCGCCATGAGATATACCCACACTCATAAAAGACATTTTGCGAAACAAAAGTATTGGGCTTACAATGCCTGCTATCACAGCCACAAGTTCACCTCCAACAAGGGCACGTTGCATGAACGGCAAGCTCAGAAATTCAAACATCCTCTTCTTCCTCCGAGGACAAATGATGATGTTCCACAAGATGAATGTTAGGTCCATACAACTTTTTTATCTCGGGTTCTTTGAGCAATTTTGCTGCTTCGTCGTGTGGGACAAGACGTTTATTTATGCAAAAAACATTTTCAGCATACGCTGTTGTAAAACCTATATCATGGCTAGACATAATAATTGTCAAGGAATGTTTTTCTTTGATATGCTCAATCATTTCATAGAATCTTGACTGAGAGCGTGGATCCATGCCAGTCAAAGGCTCATCCATAATTATAAGTTTCGATTCAGTCGCCAAAGCTCGAGCTATCAAAACTCGCTGCTGTTGACCACCACTAAGATCACCTATAGGATGACTGGCAAGCGAACTCATTTTAACCTCATCGAGATATTGCATCGCGTGTTCCTTCCTTACCGCTTTCGATTCTCTGAAACGATAACGACCCATTTCCACAACTTGGAGAACGGTTAGTGGAAAAGATTGAAATTGCGCTCCTCGCTGTGCGAGATATCCTATAGAATACTTCTTCAAATACTTTTTCATATTCAAACCATCTATTTTGATCTGTCCCTCGTAAGGTATCAAACCTGCAATGGCTTTGATCAATGTAGTTTTTCCACCACCATTTGGACCCATTATGACGTGGAACTTACCAAGGGCAAGTTTTATGGATACCTTGTAGATGGCAACAAGGTGATCGTATCTTACGGTCACTGAGTTGATAAACAAGAACCCTTTGCTCATTTGAGCACCTCTACAAATTTTTCTGACACGGTTTTCATTAAATCGAAGTAATTCATTGTGTAAATAGGATTTACTTCAACAATTTTAGCGCCAGTGTCTTCAGAGAGTGTGTGGGCGATTTTTGCTGGTGTTACAGGATCGCCAATGATCGAGTTGATCTTATAACGTTTCATGATTTCGATGATCTTTTGGTACTCTCTAGGGCTCACCGTTTGACCAGAATCGTTCATAAGCGAATATTCTTTCCCAAGGCCATAAGCACGCGCAAAATATACCCAAGCAGGATGTTGTGCAACAAATGGTTTCCCGCGAAACGGCTTGAGTTTCTCTCTTATCTTTTCATCAAGAACGTTGAGCTTTGTCAAAAGATCTCCCAAATTGTATGAAAACTTCTTCTGACTTCTCGGATCGAGCTTTACAAGAGCATTGTAGATGTTAATACACAACAATTCATACAATCTTACATCAAGCCAAACGTGTGGATTGTAAGAACCATCTGTTCCTATCAAAAGATGGGTCATCCCATCGGTTGAATCAACCACTTTCATATTTGGGCTTACCGCTTCAACCCTTTGCGCTATCCATTTGTCTTGCGCAAGTCCAAGATCGATAAAAGCCGTTGCTTTTGATATCATCATTACTTGTCGAGGATTGAGACTGTAGTTGTGGGGATTATCCCCAGCTCTCACAAGCACTTCAACATTTACTAAATTTCCACCAATGTACTTAACTGCGTATCCCAATGGAGGTATGCTTACTACAATCGATAAAGAAGCAAATACAGAAGTTAACAAAAAAAACAAAATGGAGGTTAACACAAATATACTTTTCATTTTCATCACCTCAATTACATTATACCAACCTCGTCAAGTGGAAAATTTTTACTCAAGTTGTGCGCGAACATTACAAGGCGATCCAAAACTATAAAAAAAGAGGTTTTTCGCATCTTGCTCGAAGTTTTCATCAAGACATATGAGCTCGCCATCGTCAAGTTCACAAGATGTGAGGAGTGGGATTGCACAGTGTGCAATGTCTTTCCCACTTTCCTGTCCGAGGCGGTAGCCGAGTGGGATTGCACAGTGAGTGGAGTTGCCAGTGGCAACATCTTTTCCACTTTCTCGACCAAAGCGGCAGCTGCGACCAATGTCTTTCCCACTTTCCTGTCCG
>Ga0256840_1000827_pt1 | contig 30758 bp, 26 predicted proteins | sample 355202metaG_FD_185969 | JGI IMG/M metagenome (GOLD analysis project Ga0256840, IMG submission 185969) | Hydrothermal vent microbial communities from Mid Atlantic Ridge, Atlantic Ocean - 355-202 | ecosystem: Environmental > Aquatic > Marine > Hydrothermal vents | place: Atlantic Ocean: Mid... | reverse complement strand
TTGCGCCCATTCAACGGCATCAATACCGGTCTCTTTACGCCCGCCATGGGTGAAAATCTCCCAGCGATTCTCTTCATCGTCGGCACTGACTTTTTTGGCATCAATGGCGACTACGATGCATTGTGAACCAAAGGTATCGCAGGCTTCTTGAACAAAAGCGGGGTTAAAAATCGCAGCAGAATTGATAGCGACTTTATCGGCACCGGCATTGAGCATGGTTCGAACATCCTCAACGGTACGAATGCCGCCTCCGACGGTAAGCGGGATAAAGACTTGGCTGGCGACCTCTTCCACCATGTGTACGGTGGTGCTACGGTTGTGTGCCGTGGCGGTGATGTCTAAAAAAGTGATTTCATCCGCGCCTTGTTCATCGTAACGCTTGGCAACTTCAACTGGGTTGCCAGCGTCTCGAATATTTACAAATTGTACGCCTTTGACGACACGCCCGTTATCGACGTCTAAGCAAGGGATAATACGTTTGGCTAAGCTCATGGTGTGTTCCTAGCGTTTAAAAGGGGAAAGTGAATCGGAAAGTGCCTGCCCTTCTTTGAAGTTTAAGGTACCTTCGTAGATCGCACGCCCTGTAATCGCTCCCGTTACGCCATCGGCTTCAATCTTAGACAGCGCGGTAATGTCGTCTAGATTGGTGATGCCACCTGAGGCAATAATCGGGATGGAGAGTGCTTTTGCAAGCGCTTGTGTTGCTTCAATATTTACCCCTTTCATCATGCCATCTCGACCAATGTCGGTATAAATAATCGCTTCAACACCGTCGTTTTCAAACTGTTTTCCAAGCTCGGTGACTTCATGATCGGTAACATCCGCCCAGCCGTTAATGGCAACCATTCCCTCTTTGGCATCAAGGCCGACCATAATATGACCCGGAAAAGCTTTGCAGGCTTCGGCCACAAACTCGGGAGTGTGCACCGCTTGCGTACCGATAATGCAGTAGCTTACGCCCGCATTAAGGTAGGCTTCAATGGTGGCTAAATCTCGAATGCCACCACCGATTTGAATTGGTAAGTCTGGATGCGCTTCTCGTACTTGGTAAACCGCTTTGCTGTTGACGGGCTTGCCTTCAAAGGCGCCGTTTAAATCGACCATGTGTAAGCGGCGTGCGCCTTGAGTGACCCATTTTTCAGCCATTGCAACAATGTCACCTGAAAAGACGGTTGCGCCTTCCATAATGCCTTGTCGTAAGCGAACGCATTCACCGTCTTTTAAATCAATTGCAGGGATTAGAAGCATGTTAAATTTGCCTTTATTAACTTATTAAATGTTGTTTTGTGCTGTTTACTGGCCGTTCCACTGTAAAAAATTTTGGAACAGTTGTAGGCCATGATCTGCGCTTTTTTCAGGGTGTGCTTGAATGGCAAACAGGTTGTTCTGGCTTAATGCCGAAGGAAAAGGGGTGCCATGCGTGGTAGTGCCAGCAATCATGCTCGAATCGCTTGGTTGGACATAGTAGCTGTGCACAAAATAGAAGCGGCTGTCCTGCGGAATGTTATGCCATAGAGGGTGTTCTTGGGTTTGTCGGATTTGGTTCCATCCCATATGCGGCACTTTTAGCTCTGAGTTTTTTTCAAAATCGAAGTGTTGTACATCCCCTGAAAGAATGTCTAGACATGAAATACCATCGTTTTCACGGCTGTGAGACATCAGTACTTGGAGCCCCATGCAGATCCCTAAAAAAGGTTTTTGCTGTGTGGCATCTTGGATGGCATGAATCATTCCTGTTTCAGAAAGAGCGTTCATGCAGGCTTTTGCGGCGCCTTGTCCCGGAAAAATAATCGCATCCGCAGATTCAATCTCTTTTGGATCGTTGGTGACAATAATACGGGTATTGCTGGGGGCAACATGCTCGGCCGCTTTGGCAACCGAGCGTAAATTGCCCATGCCGTAATCCACAACGGCAACAAGTTTTTGATTCATTTATAAGCACCCTTTGGTGGAGGGCATTTTACCGCTCATGCGCTCATCTTCGGTCAGTGCCATACGCAGTGCACGCCCAAAGGCTTTAAAGATGGTTTCGGCTTGATGGTGTGAGTTATGGCCTCTTAAGCAGTCAATGTGTACTGTGGCATTGGCATGATTGACAAACCCTTGAAAAAACTCAAACACGAGTTCGGTTTCGAAATTACCAATTTTTTCTCGGGTAAAATCGGCGTTAAAAACGAGTCCGGGGCGCCCAGAAAGGTCAATAACGACACGAGACAGCGCTTCATCAAGTGGAACATAGGCATGGCCGTAGCGGGTAATGCCTTTTTTATCGCCAACCGCTTTTGAGATGGCTTGTCCGAATGTAATGCCGACATCTTCTACCGTGTGGTGATCATCAATGTGGGTATCGCCATCGGCATTAATCGTTAGGTCAATCATGCCATGCCGTGCAATTTGATCGAGCATGTGCTCAAAAAAAGGAACACCGGTATTAAGTGTGGCACTGCCGTCGCCATCAAGATTGACGGTGACGTTAATTTTGGTTTCAAGCGTGTTTCGCTCAACAGTTGCTGTTCGCATGCGGTGTTTCCTGTGTTAAATCGTGCCGATATGATAACTGAAAAGTTTTTTTTTTAATAGCAGTTAAGGGGGCTTTGCTTATGATGATCTCTGAGGGGGGTATCATCTAAGTGATTAATCTATAAAGTATTAAGTTCTCAATGGTTGAGTCATGTTAAGGGTGAAAAAAGTTGCCATAAGTAAGTCTTAAAAAGATCATAAGTTTTTTTTGGTGGGCAAAAGCCACGGTTATCTGGGATAATCCACGAGATTATTTTATAGGAGTCTTTATTTTATTGGTCTTAAAGAGAGCGTTAAGGAAGTTTCAATACTTGGTGTCTGTTCTTGACGTCGATTAAGTTTCCTTAGGGTTGTCGCTAGAAAAACGTAGAGTTCACAATGTATAATTCTGCATTAAGGAGTCTTCGTCTGGTTAGATTAAGATATGGATAAAGACAAAATGTTAAGACTAAAAGGGGAATCCAACTGATGGATACTACAGCAAAGCCACAATATGATGATGGCGTAGTTAAGTATTTAACAGTGGGTGCGGTAGTTTTTTTGGTGCTAGGTACATTTTTTGGTACTTTTGCAGCATCTCAGCTAGCATGGCCTGCGTTAAATTTTGATATTGCGGAAATTACTTTTGCTCGATTACGTGTTATTCATACGAATACCGTTATTTTTGCATTTGGTGGTATGACGCTAATGGCAACAGCTTTTTATACGGTACAACGTACAAATGGCGTAAGGTTGTGGAGTAATGGTTTAGCTTGGTGGACAGCAATTTTGTTCACGATTGGGTTATTGGCAACGGTAACAACCATTGGGTTAGGAATGACAACAGGTAAAGAGTACCATGAACAGGAGTGGCCCATTGCCATTGCTATTGCACTCGTTTGGACTATGTATACCTTTAACTTTATCCTAACCATTGCCTCTCGTAATAAAGAAACACATTCGCATGTTTATGTGTCGAACTGGTTCTTTTTAGGAATGATGATTGCAATCACTTATTTATATGTGATTAATGGACTTGCGATTCCTGTTTCACTGTTCCAGTCTTACACTATGTTTGGTGGTGTTCAAGGTGCGATGATTCAGTGGTGGTGGGGACATAATGCGGTAGGTTTCTTCCTAACGGCTGGTTTCCTTGCGATTATGTATTACTTTGTACCGAAGCAAGCGCAACGCCCTATTTACTCTTATCGTTTGTCTGTTATCCATTTCTGGGCGTTAATGTTTGGTTATGTTTGGTTAGGGGCGCATCATCTTCAATATACAGCGCTTCCCGATTGGACAGGTTCGCTTGGTGCGGTTATCTCTCTTGCAATGATCATTCCTTCTTGGGGTGGAGCCTTAAACGGAATGCTAACGCTTTCGGGTGCTTGGGATCGATTACGTACAGATTATATTTTACGTTTCTTAATTATGTCTTTAGCATTTTACGCAATGTCCACTTTCGAAGGGCCTGTTATGGCAGCGAAAAGTGTTAACGCTCTGTCTCACTATACTGACTGGACGGTTGGTCATGTTCACTCTGGTGCATTAGGTTGGGTTGCCATGGTGTCGATTGGTGCGATTTACCATATGGTGATGAAGCTATGGAAAACAGAGATGTACTCTATGCAGTTGATTAATATTCACTTCTGGTTAGCGACGATTGGTACAGTATTCTATATTGTTGCTATGTGGGTATCTGGAATTATGCAAGGTCTAATGTGGCGTGCTTATGATGAGTATGGAACACTTGCTTATACCTTTGCAGAATCCGTTGCTGCGATGCATCCTTATTATGTGATGCGTGCTTTTGGTGGATTTATCTTCTTCCTTGGTGCGGTGGTCATGTTGTATAACATTGTCATGACGATTCGAACTGCAGAAGCTAGATCGGCTAATAAAGTTGAGTCGCTTGCTTAAGAAGTGACCTTGAGTTAAGCCATAACTGTTGGTTGTGGCTTAAATTGAAAATTATGAGTTGAGGAGCACAAACTCATGTCAGATGATCAAAAACCAAAAAATATACAGGATATGTTGGAAAGAAACGTATTCGCTTTACTTACAGCCACTGCATTAGCGTTTTCAATTGCTGGGATTGTAGAAATTGTACCGTTGTTTCACCTTAAGTCCTCTGTTGACTATACGGAAAAAACGGATAAATATGGTAACGTTAAAAATGAGCGTTTTCCGGAGCTGGTTTGGGAGCGTACCTTTACTGAAGATGAGAATGGAAAACTTGTTTCGGATAAAGCATTGTACAAAGAAGATGCAAATGGGAACTGGGTATTAGCCGACTGGAAAGCAGGGGATGGCGTTCGTCCTTATACACCTTTAGAACTGGCAGGGCGTGATTTGTATATTCGAGAAGGGTGTTATGCTTGCCACTCTCAAATGATTCGTCCTTTTCGTGATGAGCGTGAGCGTTATGGTCATTACTCTTTGGCAACGGAGTCTATGTATGACTTTCCAATGCAATGGGGATCAAAACGTACAGGGCCTGATCTTGCACGTTTAGGTGGTAAGTATTCAGATGAGTGGCATGTTATGCACATGTTACGCCCGCAAGACGTTGTTCCTGAGTCCGTTATGCCAGCTTATCCTTGGTTAGCAGAACGAATGATTTCGGATGACTTTTTTGGCACAAAACGAGATATGGTAACCCGTTTGTCTGTTATGCGTATGTTAGGGGTGCCCTATACCGATGAAGAGATTGCGAATGCCAATAAAGCCATTGAAGGTTTCACTGAAATGGATGCAATGGTTGCTTACTTACAGGTGTTGGGAACGATGGTTAAGCTGGATGACAGCAAAGTCTATCGTCAATAATTATGAGTAGGTTAGAGCAATACTTAAGTACTGATTGGGCGTCAATGACGACCCATGACTGGGCTGGGCTGATCGTAACGGTATTGGTGTTCTTTGGTATGCTTATTACGTTTTATTTAGCATTGCGACCAAGTAAACGTAAAGAGCTGGAAGAGCAAAAATATAAAATTTTGAATGATGATTAATCGTTCTGAGGAGAAATAAATATGGCACATAAGAACCCATGGCCAGATGAAGGGAATACAGGTCACATCTGGGATGAAGACCTGAGGGAACTCGATAACCCGCCACCATTGTGGTGGATGTTATCGTTTTATGCTGGTTTTATTATGATTATCTTTTATACATTGTACTATCCAACCATTCCGTTAACGAATGCATCGGGTGAGTTTACAAAAGGGATGACAGGTTGGACTCAAATTAATGAGTATCAAGATGACTTTAAAGTACTTAAAGACTGGCGTACTGCAAAGTTTGCGGACAAAGAGGAGCAACTTGCTTCATTATCAGTTGAAGATATCCTTAAGGACGAAGAGCTGAGGTCTTATGCGGTTGCAACCTCAAAAGCATTGTATGGTGATTATTGTGCTGCATGTCATGCTTCTGGTGGCGCTGGAATCACTAATTTTCCTGTCTTGGCTGATGATGACTGGCTTTGGGGTGGTAGTATCGCTCAAATCGAAGCGACTATTGCGAATGGACGCATCGGTAATATGCCTGCAAAAGGTATGATGGGTAACTTGAGCGATCAAGAGATAAGTGATGTCACGGATTATGTGATCGCGCTTTCAGAAGGTAAAGGTGATGACGTTGCTTATGCTGCTGGTAAAGCGGTCTATACAAAAGGTATGTGTATGGCATGTCATGGTCCTGCTGGAACGCCAATGGCGCCTACAGGAGCAGCAAATTTAGCGGATGGTATTTGGCGCTTTGGTTCTGATCGTGATACGGTGCTTTCTGTGATTAAGAATGGAGTAAATGTTAAAAAGAATGGGGTTCATATTGAAGGAACGCGTCAAGCGGTGATGCCTTCATTTAAAGAACGTCTACCAAATGCAGATGTAAATATTAAGCGTTTAGCCGTTTACGTGCACTCTTTGGGTGGTGGTCAATAGTTATTAGATGTTAAAAAAGAAAGAGGTGACTCTTTCTTTTTTTAACTGAAGTTATAAGGAGTTTGTAATGAATGATTTAAATAATGACTGGGTTCTTTGGATGTCAATAGGTTCGATTGTGATATCAGCAGTTGTTGCTTTTTGGCTGGCTAAAAAAGTATTTGCTGCATCAGAAGATGATAGTTTAAAATAAATATTGAATTCAATGTCTATAAACCAAAATAGGCCTAACATGCGTGTTAGGCCTATTTTGGTTTATAGAGGTTAAAATTTTTTTTATACCCGCCCTAATAATATTAGCACTGTCTAATGTCCTCCACTGCTAAGAAGGTTTACTGATATGTCGGATTCTAAAAATAAGGTAGCACATGATTTTGGGCCAACGGGTTCTGTTTTAGAACAGATGGATACTCATAATAAAAACCTTGAAAATATTGGTGTTGAAATTTTGCCAATTCACACAGGGGGAACCGTTCACGCTAAGCGCATTCCTGGTTTTTTTCGTACCTTAAAATGGATCGTTGCTTCTGCTTGGTTACTGTTTTTTATAGGCCCTTATTTACGTTGGAATGGTCACCAAGCGATTCTGTTTGAGTTAGAAAGTCGACAGTTTCATATCTTTAACTTAACGATTCTTCCTCAAGATATTTGGATGTTAACCTTAGTTTTGCTTTTTTGCTCAATGTTGTTGGCGGCATCAACAACGGTGGGAGGGCGCTTGTGGTGTGGTTATGCTTGCTTTCAAACCGTCTGGACGGATGTTTTTACTTGGGTTGAAGAGAAGATAGAAGGGCAGCCAAATAAGCGTATTAAGCTTGAAAAAGCACCCATGAGCATAAATAAGTTTTGGATTAAGTTTAAAAAGCATGTGGTTTGGTTGTTTTTAGGTTTTTTGACAGGATTTACGTTTGTCGCTTATTTTGTTGATGCCTTTGATTTGTGGGGTCGATTATTTCACTTTGAGTGGACATTGGTTGAAACGGGTATTATTGTTGCGCTTGGATTAGCGACCTATTTTTTTGCAGGGGTTTTAAGAGAGCAGACGTGTATTGGCTTTTGTCCTTATGCCAGAATTCAGGGAGCTATGATTGATACTCAAACAGAGCTACCAACATATGACTTGGAGCGTGGTGAGCCTCGTGGACGTTTAAAACGTGTTAAGCCTGGTGAGAAAGCGCCAGAGCTTGGAGACTGTATTGATTGTAATCTCTGTGTTGCTGTTTGCCCAACAGGTGTTGATATTCGTTATGGTCAGCAGTTCGGTTGTATTACATGTGGGTTATGTATTGATGCTTGTAATTCTGTTATGGAAAAGCTTAAAAAACCAAAAGGTTTGATTCGTTATGCTTCTTTGGCCGAATTTGGTGGAGAGGAATTACCTGCTTTATGGAAGCGTCCTCGTGTGATTGTGTATGTAGGAATTATGTTTGCAGCATTAGCAATGCTCGTTTGGGGGGCTTTTAATATGGCAGCAATTGATGTCAAAGCATTGCATGAACGTTCGCCACTGTATGTACAAATGAGTAATGGCACGATTCAAAATAAATGGACAGTTAAGGTGGTTAATAAGGGGAATGAACCCATGAAGGCTGAGGTAACGGCAACGGGTCCACAAGACCTAACCTTTAAGTCTGGGAGTATTTTAAATATTCAACCAGGTAATGTTGGATCTGTTACGCTGTATGTTCAAATACCAAAGAAAACCTTAACGGATGCGAGTACGCCAATTGTTATTAAAGTGGTTGATTTAAATAACCCAGTTGTGTTCGAAGAGTACGAAAGTAACTTTATAGGGCCAAAGGTTCCGTAAATATTTGAAATAAAGTAGAATTTTAGCTTGTTGCACGGTAATATTAGTGCAGTTTATTATAGCCCTTTATTTAGAAAGGGCTTTTTATTGGGAGATTTAAATGTCAGAAACAAGCACGGATAAGCGTAATTGGAGTGTTGCTTGGAAAAACCCTTTTGTGATTATTTGGTTTTCCATATTAATTATTGTTGTTTGCGTAAATTTTTTCATGGTGAGTATGGCGATTGTGACCAATCCTGGGCTGGTGATTGATGATTTTTATGAAAAAGGTAAAAATATGGATAAAGTGCTTGCCGCACAAAAACGTATGGATGAGATGGGCTGGCAGCTGGAGGTAGACCTACCTGATTTAAAAGAGGGGAGATCAGCGAAAGTCACATTAATGGTGTCAGATAAAGAGGGTGAGCCACTTAATATTGATACTGCGGTACTGTACTACTATCGCCCATCGGATCGAAAGTTAGATGGTCAAAAAGCGCTGGCTCCGACTGATACACTGGGTCAATTTGAAACAGAGTTTGTGCTAAATACCAAAGGTAAGTGGGATCTGATTATGGAGGTCACTCAAGGAGAGCTAGTCTATAACATTGGACGATCTATCATGGTGCAAGATCCAGAATGAGTTTAATCAAAGCCTGCTTTCATTGTGGGCAAGCCATTCCAGATGGCGATTTAATTTTTAAAAAAATTAATGAACAAGAACATGAGTTTTGTTGTCACGGTTGTGCTTCTGTCTGTGAGGTGATCTATGAAGCTGGCATGGAAAGCTTTTATCGACGAACGCCTGACGGTGAACTACTTTCTCCCCCTCCTCCTCCCAATAAAGACATTGATTTTTTTGACTATGATGAAGTGCAATCTCAATACGTAACAGATCTGTCTGATCGTAGAGAGATTACTTTAATGTCGGACGCGATTCACTGTGCCGCGTGTGTTTGGCTAATTGAACATACGATGGCAAAAGTGGATGGTACTTTATTGGCAACGGTCAATTTCACCAATAAACGTATTAAAATTCGTTGGGATAATAGCCAGCTTAAGCTGTCGGATATTATTAAAAAACTGAATAGTATTGGTTACGATGCGACCCCCTACGATGCTTCCGCCAGTGAAGAGGCTTATCGAAAAGCCAATAGAGATCTTTTGTACCGTTTAGGCTTTGCTGGCTTTGCGATGATGAATGTTACGTGGTTTTCGGTGGCGCTTTATACGGGGGCCAGTGAAGATCAAGAGTTTAAAGTCTACTTTTATTGGTTGCAGCTGATTATTGCAACAGCAACACTTTTATACTCTGGTCTGCCTTTCTTTAAAGGAGCATGGACATCTATTAAAGCCAAAACGGTGGGCATGGATGTGTCTATTGCTTTGGGCTTGCTAACGACCTATTTCTATTCGTTATGGGTGATGGTGGATGCGAGTGGTGATGGTTATGTTTACTTTAATACCTTAATTGATTTTATCTTTTTACTGTTGATAGGCCGCTATTTAGAAGCGATCTCTAAAAATAAAGCGCTAGACTCCACTCGTCGTTTAATGGATTTACAGCCTAAGGTGGCACGACAATTGATCGACAATGAGGAGCATATCGTTCCTGTGAGACGTTTAGTGAAAGGAGATCGGGTGTTAGTGAAGCCTGGGGAGCAATTTCCAGTGGATGGCTTAGTTTTATCGGGTGAGAGTTCCGTCAATGAGTCGATGCTTACGGGAGAGTCACATGATATTGAAAAGTGTATGGGGGATCGAGTATCAGCAGGCACGATTAATGTGGATGGTACGTTAACCGTATCGGTTGAACAAATTCTACAAGAGACGCAGTTAGGTCATATTGTGCATATGGTTGAAGAGGCACAAGGCTCGAAGGCGCCGATCCAGAGTGTGACCGATAAAATTATGCCATGGTTTGTTAGCGCAACCCTTTCATTAGCTTTAGCGAGTTTTGTATTTTGGTATTGGAATGCCGATCTTGAGTTTGCGGTGATGACGGCAACGGCAGTTTTAATTATTACCTGTCCATGCGCCTTTGGTTTGGCAACGCCAATGGCGGTTGCCGTCGCAACCGGGGTGTCTGCAAAAAATGGTATTTTGGTTAAAAATGGTACGGTACTCGAAACCTTGCAGGCTATTGAACATTTTGTATTTGATAAAACGGGCACCTTAACCAAGGGAAAAATGAACTTGGTGGATTATAATTTCCTACCTGATCAGGATGAAAAGCAGTTGTTAATGGAGATCGCTTCAATTGAGCAGTTATCAGAGCACAGCTTAGGGCAGGCGATTGCAAAAAATATTCAGGAAACTTTGCAGATTTCGCGAAAATCTTTAAAAGAGATCGAAGGGTTTAAAGCGTTGTCGGGTAAGGGCGTTCGGGGAAGTTGTGAGGGTGTTGAGTACCATATTGGTACGGCCAAGTGGTTGGTTGAATTAGAGATAGAGATGTCAGAGTCTTTATTTTCTTTAGCGACTGAGCGTGCTAAGATGGCACAAACCGCCATTTGGATCGCTAAACAACACACCTTAGTGGGCGTGCTGTTTTTAGAAGATGAAATTCGTCCTGAGGCCGCAGAATTAATTCAACGTTTAAAAGACAAAGATAAACAGGTCACGTTGTTGAGTGGCGATTTACAAGTTGTTGCGGATTGTGTTGCTAAGCAGCTGGGTGGCATGAATGTGATTGCAGAAGTCTTGCCTCAGGATAAAAATCGTGTCATTCAAGAGCTGCAAGCGCAAGGTCAAAAAGTGGCGATGATTGGCGATGGTGTCAATGATGCCCCTGCTTTAGTGCGTGCCGATGTTGGGATTGCGTTAGGTTCTGGTACCGATGTTTCAATGGACAGTGCCGATATTGTATTAATGAATAATGAGCTGATGGCTGTCGATACGGCTGTTGAGTTGTCTGCCCGAACCTTAAAAACCATTAAGCAAAACATCATTAGTTCATTTGCTTATAATATTATCATGGTACCTTTGGCGGTAGCGGGAACCTTAACCCCGCTTATTGCCGCTTTAACGATGCCTTTAAGCAGTTTGGTTGTGATTGGAAATGCAGCACGTATTCGTAGTTTTTTTAGTCAGAAGGCGATTAATAAACGTAGAAAAAGGACTGAGTAATGGATGTAATATATGGGTTAATCCCAATGATGCTTGTCTTTGGTTTTTTTGTTGTGGTGGTCTTTATTTGGATGGCTAAAACGGGTCATTTTGATGACTTAGATGGAGCGGCAAACCGCATTTTTATGGACGATGAATACCCAGAAGATTTAAAAAAAACATCGGATAATGTGACGAAATCCGAATCAAATTCAGATGAAAAGGCTATAGAACAAAAGGGGGGGGAGAAAAAATTGGATTAACTTTGTCTCCCGCTTCTTCCTATTATTTTATCCAAAGCATATTTCCAAAGAGCTTGAATACATTACTTTTCTAGTCAATACAGTACGATAATAAACCGTGTTACGGCAATGCTTTAATTGTTGGTGAATATTGCAATGCCTCAGGTCCTTCCTCATCAATAATCATCTCTAAGCCCTTCTCATAGAAAAACCAGTGGGCAAGGTTGTCAGATTGAATCTCTTTGTGATCCGCTTCCCCAAATCGTTTTTGGATGGCTTGTTCCGTTAAATGTTTTCTTGGCAGTAGTGTGATGCTGCTCAGTGGATGGTCAAAATACTTTGCAATATTGCTTGAGTAAAGTGACACTTCACGCGTTCCTGAAGGGTTTATTTTTATAGATTTCCCTTCGCTATAAGCTTGTTCCAGTTCCTCTGGTGTTAACTCTATTTTGAGTGCGAGAGCGGCCTTAATTGCGCCAATATACATGACAGGAAAATAGGCTTCAATGGATTTTTTCTCTTTGTCAGGGTCTAAAAATATTTTGACCTCGACATCTTTTCCGTATAAGTCCATTGCATCTCTTAAGGTTGATTTATTGAGTATGAGTCCTAAGGCGTGTAGTTGTCCTATTTCATCATAGTATGCATTCCAAGGTAGGTGGCTTGCTTCCGTTTTCTCTCGCTCAGGTTGAATCATAATCAGAAGCGCAAGGAGTAGGGTGGAAGCGATAAAAATTAACCAAAAAACAGATCGTTTTTTTTGAGTCGTTTTTTTTGTATTGGAAGTATTCATTATCGTTTATGGGCTCACATTATTTTTTGTAGGCTTTTTGTTTTCAGGAAGTTCTTTATTCGAACTCTCATTGCGTGGAATATATTTAGTAATAGAAGAGTCAATAATGCCTTTACCCGCATCGTAAACAGAAATCCCTTCTTGTAAAAACATTGCGAGTAAAGTAAAAAACACGATGACGGCTGCTAAAAACATCGTGATTTTTTCATGGATTGGGGTAGAGCTTCCATCTGTCGAAAAGTCATTCATCATCATCCCGCCACCAAGTAAGGATCCGATGAGTGTCACAATGATAAAGATGGTAATGGCGATGATATAGGAGATAATTAAGATACGACCGCGGCGCCAAGCAAGTGTCCAGTTTGCGGCAACAAACCAGCTGTCCTCTAATGCTTTTTGTTTACTTTTAAAATACAAGTAACTAATAATGATGACTGAAATAATCGGGATTAGAATGAAATTAATCGGGTTGCCATTGCCAATTTCCAAAGCGACTTGGGACATGGCTAAGTGCGTTAAAATAACATTTAAGTTAAAAATATGATGGGGGATTTTCGCCGCAGAGGCTTCTTGTTTTGTAATACTATAAAGCATGAATAGGTACTCTTTTCTTGATTAGAATTTATCTATTATCCGTGGTTCACTCTTGGATTGCTAGTTGTTCGTTGTAATTGGTGGGAAAGTACTATTTTGAGTAAGCCAATTAATAAACTGTGTACTTGGCATGGGTTTGCCGTATTTAAATCCTTGAAAAATAGCGCAGTGTTTGTTCTTAAAAAATGTGGCTTGTTTGTCAGATTCAATGCCTTCTGCAATGACTTCTAAATTTAGACTTTCTGCCATGGCTAAAATGGTTCGGGTAATGGACTGTCCCTCTTGGGTCTCAAGGTTGTGGACAAACGATTGATCTACTTTAATGGTATCAATTGGAAAGCTTTGCAAGTAGGCGAGTGAAGAGTAACCCGTACCAAAATCATCAATGGCTAAAGAGACCCCAAGTGCTTTTAAGCCTTTTAGAATATCAAGGCTATTTTCGGCATCATTCATCGCAAGGCTTTCGGTAAGTTCTAGATCAACAAATTGTGGCGGGAGAGAAGTTTGGCTTAATACTGTTTGCACGTCTTTCATTAAGTTTGATTGGGTAAACTGTCGACTGGATAGATTGATTCCAATTCGCATGGTATTAAAGCCCATATCATGCCATTTTTGAGCCTCAAAAATCGCACTTTTCAAAACATAACGACCAATATCAATGATCAATCCAGTGCTTTCCGCTAAAGGAATAAAAACCGTTGGGGAGATGATGCCATGCTCAGGATGATTCCAGCGAACAAGTGCTTCTGCTCCCGTTGGTAAGAGGGTTTTTGCGTGCACTTGTGGTTGATAAAAGACCTCTATTTGATGATTGACTAACGCACGACGCAAATCATTTTCTAAGGAGAGTAGCCCTTGTGCTTTGGCGTTCATACCTGAGTGGTAGAAGATAAATTGATTGCCGCCTTGTGCTTTGGCAATTGAACGAGAGATATTTGCATGGTTGAGCAAGGACTCGACGCTCTCCGCATCATTTGGGCAGACGGAAACGCCAAAGCTATAGCTAATGAATATCTCTTGATGGTTGAGTATAAAAGGCTTGGAGAGGTCGTACATAATGCGACCCATTAATAAGTTAAGCTCATTTAAGTCTTGTACATTTTTGACTAAAATTGCAAACTCGTCACTGCCTAAACGTGCTGCAAAGTCCGCTTCTCGAATGACTCGCGAGACCCTTTGGGCTAAGTTTCGCAACAAGTGATCGCCCTGTTCTTGGCTTAAATTGATATTGATCTGTTTGAAGCGATCAATATCAAAAATAATCACAGCACTTAAGGCCGAGGAGTTGCGATCCTTCAAGAAGGCTTCAAGCGTTTGACTAAACGAAATTCGGTTTGGCAGACCTGTAAGCACATCATGTCGGTTTTGATACTCAATCAGCGATTCGTCTCGATGCAGTCGTGTAATGTCTTGAATAGAGCCCGAAATTTTCTGTAATTGACCAGTACTGGAAAAAAAGGTTTTTCCTAAGCACTCAATATGAATGGTGTTTCCATCTAATTGCATGACTCTAAAGTGAATGGCAATGTGTGATAATCCTTGGTTTGCATCTGAGATCGCTTGATGAATGATTGGTGTATCTTTAGGTAAAACATGACTGATAAATTGTTCAAAAGAGAGCCCGTTCTGTTTTGGAATGCCTAATAACTCAAAGGAGAGATGAGAGCCAGAGACATGATCTTCAATGGCGTCCCACTCCCAGACTCCAACTTTAGCCAATTTTTGTGTATGCTCAAGCTGTACTAATTGTTTACGGAGTTGTTGTTCCGTTTTGGCAGAGCGTAAGATGTATTTAATTCGTTGTGAAAGGTGTTTTAAGTGGTTAGAGTGAATGGTGAAATCGGTTGCACCCGCATCAAAGGCATGCTCCATGGTCTTAATATCTTCGGACTCTGTCAGAATTAAGATTGGTACGGCACGATTCTTATCAAAGTTTTTAATGGCCTGAATGAACTCATAATCATCTTGAGTCGACATAGGAGTATCGATCAGAACGAGATCAGGCTGTTTTTCCATAAAAAGCGAGATGCCTTGGCGGCCATCATCAGTATCAAGGGTTTGAAACTCCGCATGACGTAACACCTTAACAGCCATTGTACGAGTTTCAGCATCCTGAATGATAACGAGAATCAGTGGTTTTTTAGGAAGATCGGTTTGCATGTGCTGAATGACACTTTTATCTTTAGCAAAGAATTAGTTTAAAGGCTTGGAGATTAAATTCAATGTTAATTGTAAAGAAAGTTAATTTAATGCAGAAGGGGGGAAGAAAAATTTTAAGTTTCCAGCCAAAAGGTAACAGGGCCATTATTGGTTAAGGTCACTTGCATGTCGGCAGCAAACTCTCCGGTTTGAATGGATGGATACTGTGTTTGTATTCGAGTCGTGAACTCAGTGAATAACGTTTCTGCTAGGCTTGGAGGTGCGGCACTGGAAAAACTTGGTCTCAACCCTGATTGAGTGTTGGCGGCTAAGGTAAATTGAGGAATGAGTAACAGCTCGCCTTGTATTTGCTGAATATTGAGGTTCATTTTGCCTTGTTCATCAGGGAATACTCGATAATGCAGTAGCTTGTGAATCATTTTGGTGACGTTCGTTAAGGTGTCGTTGGCTTGAAAGCCAACCAAAACGACTAAGCCCGTTTGAATGCTACCAATGGTTTTTTGTTGTACGGTAACGCTGCCTTGCGTTACGCGCTGAATTAAGCAGATCATAAATCGTGTTGTTTGGTGGCAAAATAGTCGGTTGCACTGACCAGCGCGTGTGCAATTTCAAGCTCCATCGCAGAGTGCCCAGCATGATTACAAATGGTTAATTGTGCTTTGGGCAGTTTATCATGCAGCTCCATAGCCTGATTGATCGGGCAGATCATATCGTAACGCCCTTGAATGATTTGTATGGGAAGGTGGGCAATAGAGGCGATATTGCTTAAAATTTGATTGTACTCAATAAAGGCGTAATGATGAAAGTAGTGGCACTCAATGCGCGCTAAGGCAAGCGCATGATAAGGGTCACTAAATTGGTCAACGGTGTTCGGATCGGTTTTCAAGTGTGAGGTTCTTCCCTCCCAAACCGACCAAGATTCAGCAGCGCGCATTCGAGCAATTTCATCGCTACTGGTGAGCAGATTATAGTAGGCATCGACAATATTGTGACGGTTCTCTGGGGCGATAGGGGCAATAAAATCTTCCCAATAATCGGGGAAAAATCGGTTGGCACCCGATTGATAAAACCAGTGAATATCCTCCTCTCGACAGAGAAAAATACCGCGTAAAATAAGGTTAAACACACGCTCAGGGTAGGTTTGTGCATAGAGTAGTGCAAGGGTTGAGCCCCAAGAACCGCCAAATAAGAGCCATTTATCAATTTTTAGATGACGGCGAATTTTATCCATGTCTTCAATCAGGTGTGCCGTGGTATTGTTGGTAAGACAAGCGTGGGGTTTGGATTGACCACAGCCTCGTTGATCAAATAAGATAATGCGATAGGCGGAAGGATCAAAGAATTGACGGTGAATTGCGTTGTAACTTGAACCTGGTCCGCCATGAATAAAAATCACGGGAATGCCGTTTGGATTACCGCACTCTTCAATGTGCAACACGTGGGTGCTGTCCACCTGCAAGCTGTGTTGTACAAAGGGCTTGATGGGGGGGTAAAGAATTTTAGCAAGTGACATATGAATTCCCTATCATCAGTTGCATACAGTGTACCTGAAAAGCACTTTTAGAGAAAAGACTACTGACATAAAAAAACCAGCCGAAGCTGGTTTTTTTATAAGAGACATCGTGTGAATCTTTATTTTTTACTGCGTGCTGCTTGTTTACGTCCATTTTCCGTTAGAATTTTTTTACGGATACGAATGCTTTCAGGGGTAACCTCAACCAGTTCATCGTCATCAATAAACTCAAGTGCTTGCTCTAATGAAAAACGAATCGGTGGTGTAAGGGTTAAGGCTTCATCGGTACCAGAGGCACGCATATTCGTTAACTGCTTTCCTTTTAATGGGTTAACGGTTAAGTCATTTTGACGACTGTGTAAGCCGATAATCATCCCTTCATAAACTTCATCACCATGACCAATGTATAAACGTCCACGATCCTGAAGACCAAACAAACCAAAGGCTAAGGCTTTACCTTGACCAATTGAGATTAAGACACCATTGGTACGATCGCCTAAGGTTCCAGCAAACTTGGTTCCGTAGTGTGAGAAGCTTGAGAAAATTAAGCCATTTCCTTGAGTCGCCGTCATGAACTCAGTACGAAATCCAATCAGTCCACGTGAAGGGATAATGAAATCAATTCGAACACGACCATGTCCATCAGGAACCATGTCCTGTAGTTCAGCTTTGCGTTCACCGAGCTTTTCCATAATCGCACCTTGTGCTGTTTCGGGGATATCTACCGTTAGGTTTTCGTATGGCTCTTGTATTTCACCATCCACTTCACGGAAGATAACTTCTGGACGAGAGATACCCATTTCAAACCCTTCACGGCGCATGGTTTCAATCAATACGGAAAGATGAAGTTCCCCACGACCTGAAACTCGGAACTTATTGGCGTCTTCGGTCTCTTCAACGCGCAGAGCCACGTTGGTTAATAATTCTTTATCTAGACGTTCACGAATTTGACGAGACGTTAAGAGTTTGCCCTCTTTTCCAACGAAAGGAGAATCATTTACTTGGAAAGTCATGCTGACGGTTGGCTCATCAATGGTAAGTGCCGGCAGAGCTTCTGGATGGTTTGGATCGCAAAGGGTTTCTGAAATGTTTAGAGGATCAAATCCTGAAAATGCAACGATGTCACCCGCATGGGCTTCATCAACGTTAACACGCTCAAGCCCGTGAAAACCAAATAGTTCGCCCACTTTACCGTTGCGAGTATTGCCTTGGTCATCTACGATTTTAACTTGCATACCGACTTGAACCGAACCACGTTTAATGCGCCCCGTTCCAATAACGCCTTTATAGGTGTCATAATCCAGTGAAATACACTGCAACTGGAATGGCCCGCCCATATCAACGTCTGGTGGGGAAACTTTATCTACGATCGTTTGGAAAATAGGTTCCATATCCCCTTCGGTAACGGTTTCTTCATAGCCAGAGAAACCATTGAGACCAGACGCATAAAGTACGTCAAAATCCATCTGCTCATCGGTTGCGCCTAAGCGATCAAACAGGTCAAAGGTTTGATCCAGTACCCAATCAGGACGTGCACCTGGACGGTCAATTTTGTTGATAACGACAATGGGCTTTAACCCTTGGGCGAGTGCTTTTTCGGTAACAAAACGTGTCTGAGGCATTGGGCCTTCAACCGAATCAACCAATAACAGTACCGAATCGACCATCGAAAGAATGCGCTCTACTTCCCCACCAAAATCGGCATGGCCAGGAGTATCAACGATATTAATTCGGTAGTCGTTCCACTTTACGGCAGTATTTTTAGATAAGATGGTAATACCACGCTCTTTTTCAAGATCGTTAGAGTCCATCATTCTTTCGCCCATCTCCTTGTGCGAATCCATTGTTCCAGATTGCTTTAAAAGTTGGTCTACCAAGGTGGTTTTACCGTGGTCAACGTGGGCAATAATTGCGATATTGCGAATATGTTGGGTTGTCATGAATAATGCTCTCTAAAATTGACGAAATTGTACCGAAGTGTAACCATCTATTGAATTACTTGTTTGGAAGTAAACTAGGAGGAGGTTGCGCGCTAAGGAATTGAAAAAAAAGGTATTATAATGGAAAAGATAAGAATTGGTAGCTTAATCTTGTTGTTAAGTTAGAAGAGGGGGAGAAAGTTTGAATTCAATTTTTTTTCTCTCCTCCTTCTGTTTTAATATCTTGAGATATCGTGCTAGGTTGCAAAATCTTCAGGATCATACCCTAAGTTTGGTGCAAGCCATTTTTCAGCTTCTTCAATACTCCAGCCTTTACGTTCCGCATAGTCCTCTGCTTGATCTCGACCAATGGAACCGACGCCAAAATAGCGTGCGTTAGGGTGGGCAAAGTAGGTGCCTGAAACGGCGGCGGTTGGGGTCATGGCAAAGCTTTCGGTGATCTCTAGGCCGATGGCGGTGTCTGGTTTAAGCAGTTGCCACAGCGTGCCTTTTTCGGTGTGGTCTGGGCAGGCTGGGTAGCCCGCCGCTGGGCGGATGCCTTGGTAGTGTTCTTTAATGAGTTCTTCGTTGCTTAAGGTTTCATTGGGTGCGTAGCCCCACGCTTTGGTTCGAACCATCTCATGTAAGGTTTCGGCAAAGGCTTCGGCAAAACGGTCGGCGAGGGCTTTGAGCATAATGGCATCGTAGTCATTTAAGTCTTTTTCAAAGCGTTCAATGTGTTCATCAATGCCAATGCCTGCGGTGACAGCAAAGAAGCCAATGTAGTCTTGAATGCCCGTTGCCACGCCTTCAATCTCTTTGGGGGCGATAAAGTCGGATAGACAGTTATTTGCCCCCCCCCGTTTTTTCTCGGCCTGTTGTCGTAGGTGATGAAAGCGATAGAGTACCTCTGTGCGAGTGTCATCGGTATAGACTTCAATGTCATCGCCAACACGGTTGGCGGGGTAAAAGCCATAGATCGCTTTGGCGGTGAGCCACTTTTCATCAATAATTTGTTTGAGCATGGCTTGTGCATCGGCAAAGACTTTTTTGGCCTCTTCGCCTACCACTTTGTCGTTTAAGATTCTAGGGTATAACCCGTGCAGTTCCCAAGACTGGAAAAAAGGTGACCAGTCGAAGCGTTCTAATAGCGTGGTGAGTGAGAAGTCTTCAATGACTTTTACGCCTAAGAAGGTAGGTTTGACAGGGGTGAACCCCGCCCACTCCTCATCTTTAATGGCTTTGTTTTCTCGTGCTTTAGAGATCGGAATGCGTTTGACTTGTTTGGCGCGGGCTTTGCGTTCTTCGCGTACTTGCTCATATTCGATTTTAATTTTAGCGGCAAAGTCGGTTTTGAGTTCATTTGAGATTAAACTTTGTGTCACGCCAACCGCACGTGAAGCATCTTTTACATAGACCACAGGGTGCTGATATTGAGGCTCTATTTTAACGGCGGTATGGGCTTTGGAGGTGGTGGCGCCACCAATCAGTAGCGGTAAATTCATGCCGCGTTCTTGCATTAATTTGGCGACATTGACCATCTCTTCGAGTGAGGGAGTAATGAGGCCGGAAAGCCCAATAACGTTTGCCCCTTCGGCGATGGCAGTATCGAGTATTTTTTCAGCAGGTACCATTACGCCTAAATCAATGACATCAAAGTTATTACACTGTAAAACAACACCTACAATGTTTTTACCAATGTCGTGCACATCGCCTTTAACGGTCGCCATGATGATTTTACCGCGAGGTTGGCCAGAGTCTTTTTCGGCGAGTAGGAATGGATCTAGATAGGCTACGGCGCGTTTCATCACTCGAGCAGATTTCACGACCTGTGGCAGGAACATTTTACCTGCACCAAATAGATCGCCTACCACGTTCATGCCATCCATTAATGGACCTTCAATGACATTGATTGGCGCGCCCAGTTTTTGGCGTGCCTCCTCGGTGTCCTCATCAATAAAGTCGGTAATGCCTCGAACCAGAGCGTGTTCAATGCGTTTTTCAACGGAGGCTTCGCGCCAGGTTAAATCGGTTTCTTTGCTGGCGGCAGTGCCGTCACCCCGAAATTCTGCTGCGACATCTAAGAGTCGTTCGCCCGCTTCGGGGTCGGTGTTGCGAATCACGTCCTCTACGGCAAGGCGAAGTTTCTCTGGCAGGTCATCATAAATGGCCATTTGTCCTGCGTTAACAATTCCCATGTCCATTCCCTCTTTAATTGCATAGTAGAGAAAGACGGTGTGAATCGCTTCGCGTACGGGGTTGTTGCCACGAAAAGAGAAGGAGACATTGGAAACGCCGCCCGAAACTTTGGCATAGGGTAGGTTGGCTTTAATCCATGTTACGGCATTAATAAAGTCCATACCGTAGTTGTTGTGCTCTTCAATTCCGGTGGCGACGGCAAAAATATTGGGGTCAAAGATAATGTCTTGCGGCAGAAAATTGACCTTTTGGGTTAAGACATCGTACGAGCGTTTACAAATTTCAATTTTGCGCTCAAAGGTATCGGCTTGTCCATCCTCATCAAATGCCATTACGATCGCGGCAGCACCGTATTTTTTAACCAGTCTGGCGTGGTGAATAAAGGCTTCTTCGCCCTCCTTAAGCGAGATGGAGTTGACCACCCCTTTACCTTGAATGCATTTTAAACCCGCTTCAACCGCTTCCCATTTTGAAGAGTCAATCATGATGGGCACACGGGAGGCTTCGGGTTCGGAGGCGAGCAGGTTTAAAAATTTATGCATACAGGCTTTGGCGTCTAGCATGCCTTCGTCCATATTGACATCAATGATTTGCGCTCCGTCATTGACCTGTTTTACCGCAATGTCGATGGCTTCTTCGTAGTTGTCTTCAATAATAAGGCGTTTAAATTTGGCAGAGCCAGTGACGTTGTTTCGTTCGCCGACATTGACAAACAAGCTGTCATCATCAATGTTAAGTGGTTCTAATCCCGAGAGTCGACAAGCAGGGGGGATATTGGGCTTTTTGCGGCATGGGTACTGTTGTGCTGCGTTTGCCATGGCTTGAACATGATCTGGCGTGGTACCACAGCAGCCTCCGATAATATTGATCCAACCTTTTTGTGCCCAAACGGCAATCTCTTCCGCCATCTCTTCTGGGGTTTCGTCGTATTCGCCAAACTCATTGGGCAGTCCTGCATTGGGGTGAATGGAAACATACGTTTCACAGACACGACTGAGTTCTTCGACATAAGGGCGCAACTCTTGAGGGCCTAAGGCGCAGTTGAGTCCAACGGAGAGAGGTTCGGCATGAGCAATGGCGTTGTAAAAGGCTTCGGTGGTTTGTCCTGAAAGGGTTCGCCCCGAGGCATCGGTGATGGTTCCCGACAGCATGATGGGGACTTCATAACCGATCTCTTCTTCCACTTCTTTGACCGCAAAAATGGCGGCTTTGGCGTTTAACGTATCAAACACGGTTTCAATCAGAATGGTGTCTGCTCCGCCTTCAAGCAACGCCACGGTGGCTTGTTTAAAGGCCGTGACCAGTTCATCAAAACAGGTGTTTCGATAGCCAGGATCATTCACATCGGGCGAGATAGACGCGGTACGGTTGGTAGGGCCAAGTACGCCCGCAACAAAGCGAGGCTTACCATCTTCTGCTTCGGCAATATCACACGCTTCTCGCGCAAGTTTAGCGGACTGGAAGTTGATTTCAGTGACGTAATCCTCCATGTCGTAATCGGCTTGCGCAATGGTGGTGGCATTAAAAGAGTTGGTCTCAAGAATGTCGGTGTCTTGACGTAGAAAAGCTAAATGGATGTCTCGAATAACATCTGGTTTAGTCAATACCAAGATGTCATTATTGCCTTTGATGTCCATGTGATAGTCGGTAAAACGATCCCCGCGAAAGTCCTCTTCGCTTAAATGCAGGTCTTGCACCATGGTGCCCATGGCACCATCCAGTACGACGACGCGTTCATTTAGTAAGGTTTTTAAGGCATTTAAGCGTTGGGTACGTTGGGTCATTTAAGCATCATCATATTCGGGTGAGGGGGCGATATTTTAACGGAAAGCGTTGAATTCTTAAATGTTTCTAGTGAATAAAATAGGGGGGGAGAAAATTTTAGCGCACTTTTTTCAAGGTGGCTTGGGTGATCTTGTACCGAGAAAGGGGGCTAAATTTCGCCTATTAATCTTGAAAATTTAGTAAAATATCTGGCTATTATAATTATATCGTTACTCCACTCAAATAATGATATGTCATGCCTAACCTTCCTCAAGTAAAAGAGATCTTTCATGAAGCAGAAAATTGCGCAAATATTAGCCGATGTTGTTCAACAGTTAAAAGAGCAGAGGGTGATTCCTGAATCGCTGAACCCGAGAGTGAATGTTGAAAATACACGAGATAAAGCGCATGGTGATTTTGCGACCAATTTGGCGATGATGCTCACCAAAGCGGCGGGTATGCCGCCAAGAGCGTTGGCTGAAAAAATTGTTGCGTTGGTGGCCGATGAGGCGGTGATTGAAAAGGTTGAGATTGCGGGGCCCGGTTTCATTAACTTTTTTGTCAATGACTCGGCTAAGTTTGCCGTCGTTAAGGTCGTATTTGAGCAGCAAAAGGATTTTGGACAGTGCAATGTGGGGCAAGGACGTTCAGTCTTAGTCGAGTTTGTCTCTGCCAACCCAACGGGCCCTTTGCATGTAGGGCATGGTCGAGGTGCGGCTTATGGAGCCAGTGTTGCGAACTTATTAGCCGTGGCAGGATTTAAGGTCTCTCGTGAGTACTATGTGAATGATGCTGGGCGTCAGATGGATATTTTGGCGACCTCTGTTTGGTTGCGTTATTTATCGTTGTGTGGCGAAACGTTTGTTTTTCCAAGCAACGGCTATAAAGGCGACTATATCTATGCGATCAGTGAGTCATTAAAAACAGAGTTTGGCGAGACCTTAAAACGAACTGCTTTAGAGGTGTTTGCAGGCGTAACACCAGACGAAGGTTGTGAAGCGGGTGATAAAGAGAAGCACATTGATGACTTGATTGTTAAAGCGAAAAACTTATTGGGTGCGACCCATTATGAAGCGGTCTTTAGTGCTGCAGTCAACAGTATTTTGTCAGATATTAAGGCCGACCTATCCGGATTTGGCGTGACATTTGAAGAGTGGTTTTCAGAACGTGCGTTAATGGAAACGGGCGTGATTGATGCGGCGATTGAAAAGTTGCAAGCGGCCGATAAAATTTATGAAAAAGGTGGCGCACTTTGGTTCCGATCGACCGATTATGGCGATGAAAAAGATCGTGTTGTGGTGCGTGAAAATGGCTTAAAAACCTACTTTGCCTCAGACATCGCCTATCACTTCAATAAGTTAGAGCGCGGCTTTGATCTGTTAATTGATATTTGGGGTTCCGATCATCATGGCTACGTACCACGGGTCAAAGCGGCGATGCAGGCAATGGATACCAACCCTGATGCACTCGAGGTATTGTTGGTGCAGTTCGCTATTCTGTATAAGGGGGGGGAGAAATTAGCGATGTCAACGCGAAGTGGTCAGTTTGTGACGTTGCGTGAGTTGCGTGATGAAGTTGGACGGGATGCCGCGCGTTTCTTCTATGTGCAACGGAAATCAGAACAGCACATGGATTTTGACTTGGATTTAGCGGTCTCTAAATCCAATGAAAACCCAGTCTATTATATTCAGTATGCCCATGCGCGAATTTGTCGTGTACTGGTGCAGTCGGAAGAGAAAGGCTATGTCTTTGATGCTGAAGTAGGATTGGCTTCGTTGGGTCTTCTTGAGAGTGAGCAAGAGGTACACATTGCCACGGAATTGGCAAAATACCCAGAGATTGTGGCACGTGCCGCTTTGGTTTATGAGCCACATCAGATCGCCTATTATTTAAAAGATTTAGCACACGCACTGCACGCTTATTACAATGCGAGCCAGTTTATTGTGGAAGATGATGCCTTGCGTCAAGCACGTTTAACGCTGATCTCTTCGGTGCAACAAGTGCTCAAAAATGGCTTGGCAATTTTAGGTGTGTCTGCGCCAGAGAAGATGTAAGTGACTCGGGATTATCGCCATGGTCATGGCCAGAAACAGTCGTTTCAGCGCCGGTCTCAACAAGAAGCGCCGAGTAAGGAGGCCTCCTCTGTCGGTGCAATCTGGTGGGCGACCATTATTGTTTCTACTGTATTAATCGCTGTTTTTTTTATTGTTAAACACTTCTTGATGCAAGAAAGTGCGCCTTTAAAAATAACGGATCAAGTGGTGCTTCAAGAAGAGAGGGAAGAAGAGTCAATCGCGTCGCCTGAAGCCGTGGTTGAATCGTTATCGTTGCAGGCAACTGAGGACGTATTACAAGAGGACGAGTCTGAGAGTGTCGACACAAAAGTTTTGAAGCACTACTCTTTTTATCATGGCTTAAGTCAAACGGAAGTGGTGGTTGAGGCGGAGTTGATTTCAGTCGCGTTAACGCAACCTTATTACATTCAGGCGGGCTCTTTTGGTTCGGAAAAGGTTGCCAAGCAAGAGCAGAGGCGTTTAGCAAAGCATGGACACGTTTTAACGGTTTCCGCTCTAACCAAGGGCAGCCGAACTTATTATCGTTTACGGGCGGGGCCTTTTACCGATCGGCTTGTTATGAATAAACAACGTAATGAGCTACGAAAGTTTGGTGTGGATACGTTGTTAATTAAAGCGACCAAGTGATGGTACGATAATTTTTTAAATCCAGTTACTTGCTACTCTCTGGGGGAATTTGTGTTTCATCAATCACACAGTTTCGACCGCTGTTTTTGGCTTGATAGAGTGCTTTGTCTGTACGCTCAATAAAGGACTTTGCATCTTCATAGTCTCCTCGGTAGGTCGCGACACCAAATGAGGCGGTAATGGTTTTAAGTGGCTCGGATGAGTTTTTCCGTTTTAAGTGGGCGGACTGAATCGCCTCTCTAATTTGATGCGCACGTTCGACGGCTTCGTCTAAACTGGAGTTTGCGAGTAAAATAGCAAATTCTTCCCCCCCATAGCGACAGATGGTTTCATTGTCCGTTTTGTCTTTTTGCATAATACTGGCAAAGTAACGCAGTACACTGTCACCGACCAAATGACCATAGGTGTCATTGAATAACTTAAAGTGATCAATATCACAAAGAATCATCGCGAGGCTTTCAGGGGCATTTTCCGCTTCCAGCATGAGCTCTTCAATGGCATTATTAAACGCTTTTCGATTGCCTATTTGGGTTAGTTCATCTTTTAAGGCTTCCGCTTGTGCTTCTTGTAACTGTTTACGAAGCTCTTTCACCGCTTCAGCATTGTGAATCATCTCATTCTGAATATTGAGAGAGCCCTCTTTAATTGAAGAGGCGGCGCTGATTACGGAGTCTGTGATGCGTTTAATATCTTCACTGTTTAAGTCTGGATTGGAGAGTTCACTGGAGCACTCATCAAGCTGCTGGGTGTGACTTTCTAATTTGTCACTCCATGCATTCATTTTTTTGACCATCGCATCAATTAAGCGTCGAAAGGCTCGGTCAAACTCAGAAGTGCTATCTTCTTTTTCTGCTAGGTAGGTGTCATAAAGTCGTTTACCAACTCGATCATTGTAGCCAAAAGGGTCATTTAAAATTGCATCCATCTCTTGGCGTAGGGCAGGGATATTCCCTTTAACATATTGATACCAAACATAGTAATTTAGCGGGCTGGGGTTGATGTTTTGCTCTTTAAAGGTCTCAACGAGCCTGTCAAAAATACGAATGGCTTTTTGGGGGGCATCTTTTACATCAACGATCATAATGAGTTTAGACCTTTTTTTGAACAGAGAAAATTTCTGAGTGTGTTCGACAATTCTAACATGAATAAAATAGGGATAGTTAATGTTGAAAACAGCTCTATTTAAAAAAGGGGTAAGGGGTCTATGTTTCTTTATTTCGAGTGGTATAAATAAGGAGAACAGAGTATAGTTTGGCGATAGAAAAAAGATGTTAAACAATCGATATAGGAGTAGAAAATGCTGAATGCAAGTCAATTAGACGAGATGGCGAGAAAGATAGCGGGCGTGATTCCACAAGGGGTGGGTGGGATTCCTTCCGAGGTTCAAGCACAAGTTAAAGTCATTTTAGCACGCACATTTGAAAAAATGGATCTAGTGAGTCGAGAGGAGTTTGATATTCAGGTTGCGGTGTTGGCGAAAACACGACAAAAGCTTGAAAAACTTGAGAAGACGGTGGCAGATCTTGAAAAATAAGGGCTCATTATGAACCTTGCAGAGGTGACAAGTCGGGCATTAAATGGCATTCACTCGCCAAAAGTTTTGGTTGAGGTTCATGCGAGCAATGGGTTGCCCTCGTTTTCGATTGTGGGACTGCCTGAAGCCTCGGTTAAAGAGAGTAAGGATCGAGTTCGCAGTGCGTTATTGAGTTCAGGGTTTGAGTTTCCAGCAAAAAGAATCACGGTTAATTTAGCCCCCGCGGATCTTCCAAAATCTGGTGGGCGTTATGACTTACCGATTGCGGTGGGTATTTTGGTGGCAACCGGGCAACTAAATGCGGTGAATCTCTTTAATTTTGAATTGATCGGTGAGCTGGCATTAAATGGAGAGATCCGTGCTGTAAAAGGGGCGTTACCCAGTGTTCTTGCGGCTAAAGAGGACGGTAAGTTTTGTATTTTACCGGTGAATAATGATGAGGAGGCGATGGTCTCTTTACTGGATGGACAAGAGCAAGCACACTTTGTTCTGGTTAAAGACTTAAAAGAGGTGTGTCAGGTTTTGCAAGGGGAGAGGATCTCTCAACCCGAAATGTATGCAGGAATTCACTCAATAGCATCGTTGCATTATGACCGTGATTTGTCTGATGTGGTGGGTCAATATCAGGCCAAGCGAGTGTTGGAGATTTGCGCCAGTGGACATCACTCTTTAATGATGGTTGGTCCTCCGGGTTCTGGTAAAAGTATGCTGGCTTCTCGTTTGGTAACATTGCTGCCACCATTAACCAATGAAGAGGCGATTGAATCTGCTGCGATTCATTCAATTTCAAATGCAGACGTTCGGGTTCAGGGGTTTTATCAGCGACCGTATGAAAGTCCGCATCATACCTCATCGGCGGCGGCCTTAATTGGCGGTGGCTCTTATCCAAAACCTGGTTCGATCTCTTTGGCGCATCACGGAATTCTATTCTTAGATGAGTTACCAGAGTTTAATCGTAATGCGTTAGAAGCGTTGCGAGAACCATTAGAGACAAAGCATGTGGATATCTCTCGGGTGAATCAACAGATTCGCTTTCCCGCGGATTGCTTGCTTGTCACGGCAATGAATCCTTCGCCATCTGGATTTTTTTCGGACGACCCACTAGGTCGTTGTACGGATACGCCTGATCAGATTGCTCGGTATCAGAAGAAAATTTCAGGGCCTTTGTTGGATCGAATAGACCTTCACTTGGAAGTTCCGCCTGTTGATATTTCTGAATTACAGGGAGAAGGAGAGCGGGGTGAGAAGAGTGCGGATGTTCGTCAGCGTGTGATGACAACACGAACTATTCAATTGGAGCGTCAAGGGTGTTTAAATTCTGCATTAACGGTACCGGATTTACAGCATTATGTCTCGCTAGATAGCATGAGTAAAACCATTTTAGAGGGTGCGGTTAATCAGTTAGGGCTCTCTGCACGTGGCTATCATCGCGTCTTACGTATTGCTCGAACCTTAGCCGATATGTCAAATTCAAAGACGGTAGAGAGCCCGCATATTGCAGAGGCTTTAAGCTATCGCGCTTTAAATCGGAGTCGTGTGTAATGGATCCTATTTTAATTACGGCTTTGGTGGTTGGTTTTTTAGGAGGGGTGCACTGTTTAGGCATGTGTGGTGGCGTCGTTGGTACTTTGACCTTTAGCTTGGACTCAAAAGTACAAGCCAGTTGGTGGCGAATGTTGCCTTATCAGATGGCTTATAATTTAGGTCGCATTTCAAGTTATGTTCTGATTGGGGCGCTATTTGGCTTTTTGGGCGCATCCATTGGTTCAATTGCAACCTTTCTCCCGATTCAGCAAGGGTTGCAGGTGGTTGCTGGGTTGTTTATGATTGCGTTAGGGTTGTACTTGGGCGGTTGGTGGTTCGGTATTGTTGTGATTGAGCGCGTTGGACAGGTGGTTTGGAAAAAAATAGCCCCTTACACCAAACGATTAGGAGCGGTTAAAACGATTCCTCAAGCGTGGTTATATGGTCTTATTTGGGGCTGGCTACCGTGTGGGTTGATTTATAGCATGCTGATTATGGCAATGAGTTCAGGGAGTGCAATGGACGGAGCTTTGATTATGTTTGCGTTTGGTCTAGGAACTTTACCCAATTTATTGTTGATGGGAGTGTTTGCCTTTTATTTTACTAAGTTGGCTCAAAACCGATGGGTTAGACGATTTGCGGGGATAAGTGTTATCTCAATGGGGATTTGGCAGCTTTATCTTGCTTTTTCAGTGAGCGTTTAGATGCGTGCTATCCCCTGTATTTTTTAGGGGATAGTCGTGGATGGATTACTCTTGTGAGTAGTCTTTATCGACGGTTGCGTAGTTAATGTTGATATTCAGCGCCTCAATGAGTTTTCCCATGGCGTTGAGCGTTCGATACTGTGCGGTATTGAGCTCCGCTTCGGTTTCAATTCGAGTTAATTGCGCACTGATATACTCATTTTCGGTGTTGAGCAGATCCAAGAGGGAGCGACGTCCTAAATGGAACTGTTTACGATAACCCTGTAAGGTTTCGTAGGTCAGTTGAATGTGTTGGTCAATATAGATCATCTGCTCTTCTAAATATTCATTCGCTGCCCAAGCGTAGCTTAGATTTTCAATGGTTTGTCTGCGAGAGTTGTTTCGGATCTCTGTTGCTTGCTGTACTTCACTGGCGGCGGAGTCTCGTTGTGCGATATCTTTTCCGCCATTATACAAGTTGTAACGGAGTCGTAACATCGCTTGTAAGTTATGATTCTTTCCTTCAAACCCATTGATATTATTGTCGAGTGTTTTTTGAAGTTCTAAATCAATTCGTGGGTAATAAGCTTGCGCAGCCGTCGCATGTTGTGCTCGGGCTTCCGCAATGTCGGCATTAGCAGAGCGCAGTGTTGGATGATCTGTTAACGCAATATTAATCGCTTCTTCCAACGAAGATGGGAATTGAAATTGCATGGTTGGTTTGATTAACTGTGTTTCGGGCATGCGACCGAGTACCCGTTGAAATCGAGAGCGGGCATCAATGTAATTGTTACGTGTAGAGATTAAATTTGAGTTCGCAAGCGCCAGTCGTGCTTTTGCTTGATCGACTTCAACTTGGTTTCCAATACCGGCTTCTGTGCGCTGTTTAATTTGATCTAAAATTCGTTCATGTGTCGCTTTGCTTTCACGCGCTAATCGCATTGAGTCTTGTTGTTTTACCAACTCAATATAAGCGACAACCATATCGATGGCAATTTTATTTGCTGTCGCTTGAGCATTGTAGCCTGCGGCATCTAAACGTGCGGTTTGACGGGAAATCTCATTAACCGTGGCATACCCTTCAAAAAGATTTTCAGTCAAACGCAAGCTGGCTTCGGTTCTCGTTAAGCTGGTTTTGGGGGAACCTTCGCGTTCAATCTCTTCTAAGCCAATGCCTGCATTGAGATCAATTTTAGGATACCAGCTACCTTCGGCACCCTTTAGGTCGGCCTGTACTGCTTGATGTATTTTAAGTTGTTCACGAAACTCTGGATTATGCAGTATGGCATCTTCCACTGTGGTTGCCAGATCCATGGCATAGCTGGTATTTGTCATGCTGAATAAAGCAACAATACCACTGAGTGTGACTAAAAATTTAGGGCGTGAGAATGGTCTATTCATAGATAAGTTTCTTTTGTGTAGTAGGTAATTATCGGTATTCTACCAGTTGTGTATCTTTAAAGCCAAGGCTAATCGGTCAGATACTTGAAGTTTTTCAAAAACATTATGTAGATGTGATTTTACGGTACGTTCTGTAATGCTTAATGTCTCGGCGATTTCTTGGTTACTTTTCTTGTTAAGCACTTGTTCAACCACTTGAATTTCTCTAGGGGTTAGTTCCTTTTTCCAATCACTGCTTTTAATCGGAGATTGACCAACTTGACCAATCATTGCTTGCATGATCTCTGAGCCTAGCCAAATGCTTCCTGAGTTAATGGTTGTGAGTGCTTGCTGAATTCGATCGGCTGTTGCATGGGTATTCAGATACCCTTTTATGCCTTTTTTAAAAAGCTC
>Ga0256840_1000826_pt1 | contig 30762 bp, 28 predicted proteins | sample 355202metaG_FD_185969 | JGI IMG/M metagenome (GOLD analysis project Ga0256840, IMG submission 185969) | Hydrothermal vent microbial communities from Mid Atlantic Ridge, Atlantic Ocean - 355-202 | ecosystem: Environmental > Aquatic > Marine > Hydrothermal vents | place: Atlantic Ocean: Mid... | reverse complement strand
ATATTCAATCGTAATGTTTTTGCTTTAGATGCTAACGGTGGGGTGAAATGGCAAATTACTGAAAGTCCGCATGGTACAGAAGTAGACAAGCCGTATACTTACATAACCATTTCAGAAGACAATCAACTCATTGCAGGAAATTGGAACGGCGTAGATTATGCTGTTACTTTAGATGATGGCAGTATAACTCCAATATCTTTTATTAAATGAAACCGGCCTTACCCTATTAGGCAGAAAAATAGATAAATATTTTTATGAACATACCACCGGCAAAAGCCGGAGGATTGCCCAAAAGTAGTGAAGCTGTGAAATATAATGTATATCACATTCTGGGTGAAGCCGTCGAACAAGTCGGTGGGTTTTTCACAGGAATCGGTGAAGTGGCCTATGAAACAGGAGCAGAACTGGCTTCTCTTGGCAGCAGCATAAAAAGGACATCCATAATTTAATCACCCATGAATTTGGCGTAGTTACCCAAATAACCGATGAAGATTCACGACATCGGCAGTAGTGCTGAAAAGTGGTAAAGTAGTGGAACAAGGACTAACAGAGGATGTTTGTGGTAATCCGCAAAACCCGTATACTCAAAAGTTAATAGAGGCAGTTCCACGACTTAACTCCTAAAGGCACATTGATGAAAACACTATTCTTCGGCTTACTACTTATATCAACAACGCCAATTAGTGCTAAAAGTCTACCCAAAGACAAAAACCTAGGCATAGCCGTAAACCCTTTTTACCTTTTTGTAGTAACACCATCGGGAAAAGGGGAGCAGTATTTAAGTGCGACCATTTCTCACTTTAATCATAATAAAAAAGTTGAAATTGCGATGCCCTTACACCGAATGCGTTTAGGTAGTTTTCAGCAAAAAACGCTCGACTTGCATTACCGAAAATATTTGAGAAGCTCGATTAGCGGCCCTTACATTAGTGGCTTTACCCGCTTTGCTAAACTAGAAAGAAATTCTGAAAGTGAATTTAAAGTAGGCTTTGGTGCAGGTGTAGGCTTTAAGTTGTTTCACTCTAGCGGTGCCTACTGGGGAGCTAGTTTAAATGGTGGCATCTACCCTAAAGCCAGCCAGAAATTTACCACCAGCGACTTGTTTGTCATCACTGATAATAACCGTTTTATTTTTGATGTGGAGTTGTTTAAATTTGGTTATGCTTTTTAGCATGCTTTGTTAGATTTTACACTCTAAAGAACTTTTCTCTAAGTCAGCTCAACATTTCTTTCAGCACCAGTATTATCAAGTATTCTAATGAAGTATAAAGTTGCTAATGGTAGGTAAAATGGGAAAGTGTACATGACGATTCGCCCTATATTAAAAATGATTGGGGCTAGTATGTGTCCAATAAAAAATAGAGAAAGCAATACCAGTACATCAGTATTACTAAAGTAAGTGCTGTTATTTATGAGAGGTCGTTTATTTTCCTCTCGTGCCATAAAGTAAAGAACTAATAAAAACATGAATGGCAATACATTTAATATTATTCCTTTGATTGAAAAACTTCTGGTTATAGCCACTTTAAAAGTATCTAAAAACATAGAGGTATCGGTAAGCCCAGAACCACCTGCATGAGGGAAAACATATTTAATCATTATGAAGTAAATAAGCAATGCGAATGTTGTAATTACGAGTTGTAGCAAAAGTCTTCTATCGTGATTAAAGATAAAACGCGCCCATAAAAGTATAAAAAAGATCATGACTACTTTTTCGTTGAGCCCAATTGACAATAATATGAGGGTCGAATAAATAAATTTATTGTTAATATAATAAAGAATAAGACAAATAAGCATAACTGAAATAACGTCAATGCCTTGAATCATAGTATGACGAAGCAATATCATAGTAATAAATAAGACGACTATCGCAGTACTTTCACTGGCATGAAATCTAGATCTAGTGATTTTGTAACATAGAATGGATGTGATAATAGCGGCTACATATGTAACAAAAGAAAGTGCTTGAATCGCCTTCAGATGTGCATCACTAATATCTGCTGGTAATGCACTAAATTTAAAAAAAGGCAACAGATCAACTAGAGGCAGGGCAATTAAAACTGAAATTATTCGATAATAAAAAGGGGACTCAGGCGGAGAAGTTAATTCCCCCATAAAATAAAGTATATATTCAACATAGTTGGAGTCATGCGGGGTTATGTTAAATGCAGCTACACGATAGGCATCAAAAAAAAACTCTTCGCTAATAAAGGCAAAAAGGAGAATTAAAAAAATATTTTTTAATACCAATAGAGTGTGTGTTCTTAGCATGATAATGTCATTATTGCAGTGTAAAAGCGGTTAGTTCATCAGTATAGATTATCAGCTTTTTAAAATCTCTTTAAACCAGATAGAATGTAACAAATTCCGTCTAATTACCTATGAAACTCTGAATAAGAGTATTTAATTAATGATTTATTCAATTCAAGCATACAGAGGCTTTGCTGCGATATTAGTTTTGCTTCATCACTCTACTTTACTTGTAAGTGATTATTTCAACATTAAAGATCCGTTTCTATCTATTTTTTATGGTGGCAATAGTGGTGTCCAATTTTTTTTCGTTTTAAGTGGTTTCATCATCTATTTTATTCATAAAAAAGATATTGGTAGACCTTCTACCCTCTTGCTCTATCTAACAAAAAGATTTGTACGCGTTTATCCGATTTATTTTGCCGTTACAATCGTAGTAGTGAGTTTATATTTCATAATCCCTTCATTCGGCGAAGATTACTACAGAACATTTAAAAGTATTATTGTTAGTTTTTTCTTAGTTCCATATACCAAGAGCCCTCATGTGGATGTTGCATGGACACTGGTTCATGAAGTTTTTTTCTATCTAGTCTTTGCAGTTTTAATTATTAATAAAAAAATTGGTTGGGCTTTAGTTTTTTTATTAGTTTTTTCTATATTAATTAATATTCTATATTTGGGTAGCCTTAGCTATCCATGGTCTTTCCTCTTATCCCCTTATAACTTATTATTCTTTCTCGGAATTTTTGCTGCATTTTTGATAGAAAGACAAATGTATAATGTTAACAGGCATAAAATTGCTCTTCCGATATTTTTCATCAGCAATAGTATTATGATCGTGTCGATATTTGTATATGGCCTATTTTATTTTTATTTGGAAAAGGAAATTAATACAACATTAATGATTGTTTGGTTTGGACTAGGCTCATTTTTTATTATTTTACAGTCCGGCAATAGTAAACTTGAGTCCTATTTTAAGAAGAAAAAACTTCTTTTGTTGATAGGTGAATCCTCTTATTCTCTCTATTTACTACACTACCTAGTTATTACTTTTTTAATGAAAATATTAGTTTATTTGAATATTAGCAACTATATATCAATTTATTTAGTTTATGCTTTTTTAATTATTTCCGGCGTGGTTTCGGGAATCTTATTACATTTATTTATTGAGAAGCCTTTACTTTCAATATTTAAAAAATCTTTGCTGAAGTAGAGAAAGACTTTACCATTAGGTTGTTCTCTATATCAGTAGTACAGCTCTAAATTAGACGCTTATTCTTGCTATAAATCATTTAACCCAAAGCCTTTCCAACGTTGAACCATCGGTAAACGTATAGATGAAAAATCTCGTTTATCAACAGTGAGTACTCTTCTTATTTTACTCTGCTCTGCTAAAGCAATCAGTGTTGCATCCGTAAAATCAGGGTCATAGGCTACAACCTATATTATCTCCTTCAAGTACTCACCCGTAAACGAACCCTTGGTTTTAGCAATATCCTCAGGTGTGCCTGTGGCAATTATTTTACCACCGCCGCTGCCGCCTTCTGGGCCAAGGTCAATAATCCAATCAGCCGTTTTGACAACATCCAAGTTATGCTCAATAACGATAATAGTATTACCTTCATCACGCAGGCGGTGCAATACGGTTAGTAGCACATCAACATCATGGAAATGTAGCCCTGTAGTGGGTTCATCTAAAATATAGATGGTTTTACCTGTACTGCGTTTGGATAGTTCTTTGGCGAGTTTGATGCGCTGTGCTTCTCCACCTGATATGGTGGTGGCTTTTTGCCCTAGCGTTATATATGACAAACCGACGTCGACCAACGTTTGCAGTTTTTGTTTGATGCCAGGGATTTTTTGGAAAAACTCCAAACCCTCTTCTACCGTCATTTCTAAGACTTCAAAGATATTTTTACCCTTGTACAAGGCGTTGAGTGTTTCTCGGTTGTAACGCTTGCCGTCGCAGACATCACAGGTGACGTAAACATCGGGCAGAAAGTGCATTTCTACTTTGATTACGCCATCCCCACGGCACGCTTCACAACGCCCTCCTTTGACGTTAAAACTAAAACGACCGGGTAAATAACCGCGTGAGCGTGCCTCGGCGGTGGCTGCAAATAGCTCTCTTATTGGCGTAAAAACGCCCGTGTAAGTAGCAGGATTTGAACGAGGTGTGCGCCCAATAGGGCTTTGATTAACATCGACGACTTTATCAAAAAAGTCTAAACCTTCAATCTTTTCTAACGGCGCCATTTTTAAGGCAGAGTTATGCAAGTGATGTGCAATATTTGGATAAAGAGTCGCATTAATAAGCGTTGATTTACCCGAGCCTGAAACACCGGTAATACAGGTCATCAAGCCGACTGGGATTTCTGCGGTTACGCCCTGTAAGTTATTGCCGGTAGCACCTATTATTTTGAGCATTTTTTTCTTGTTAATCTTAACGCGTTTTTTCGGGATTTCTATTTTACGTTTTCCTGACAAGAACTGACCCGTCATTGACTCAGCGACTTTTTCAATATCCTTCGGTGTGCCTTGTGCAGTGATGTAACCGCCATGGTCGCCTGCCCCTGGGCCAATGTCGACCACATAATCCGCCATGCGAATTGCATCTTCATCATGCTCTACCACGATGACTGTGTTGCCTAAATCACGTAAATGTTTCAGCGTTTTTAATAAGCGGTCATTGTCTCGTTGATGCAAACCAATCGAAGGCTCATCCAGCACATACATCACGCCGACCAAGCCTGCACCAATTTGTGAGGCGAGGCGAATCCGCTGTGCTTCACCGCCTGACAAGGTTTCTGAGCTTCGGCTTAGGGTTAAATAATCCAAGCCAACATTGACTAGAAACTCTAAGCGCAATTTTATTTCACGAATGATTTTATCGGCAATTTTGGCTTGCTTGCCTTTTAAAGCAATCGTCTCAAAAAAATTGAAACATTCACCAATCGCCATATCGGTAATACTGGATAGGTTCAAGTCGGTGATAAAAACATGGCGCGCGGCCTCATTTAGGCGCTGTCCGTCACAGCTGGTGCAATGTCGAATCGTCATGTATTTGACCATTTCTTCACGAACTGAATTTGAATCGGTTTCTTTATAACGACGTTCTAAATTATGAATAATCCCTTCAAAAGCGTGAGTGCGCTGAAAAACTTGCCCTTTTTTACCTTCATAGGTAAAGTGGATTTTCTTTCGTCCACTGCCATATAACAATACCTTTTGGACCTTTTTAGGCAAGTCTTGAAAAGGCGTTTCAACATCAAAATCATAGTGATCTGCCAATGACGTAATCATATGAAAATAGTAAAAATTGCGTTTATCCCAGCCACGTATTGCACCATCAGCTAAACTATTTTGTGGCTTAGATACGACTTGTGCTTCATCAAAAACCTGTTCTACGCCCAATCCATCACAGGTTGGGCAAGCCCCAGACGGGCTGTTAAAAGAGAATAGACGTGGCTCTAATTCTTGGAGTGAATAACCACATTGCTTACAGGCGTAGTTTGCCGAGAAAACCAATTCATCATTTTTCTTAGCATCACCTTCATCCATCCATGCAACTACCGCCAAACCATCGGATAAGCGTAGCGTCGTTTCAAAGGATTCTGCTAAACGTAGCTGTAAATCATCGCGCACTTTTAATCGGTCAACCACCACTTCAATGGTATGTTTAATACGCAACTTAAGCTCAGGCACTTCATCCAAATCATAAACCACGCCGTCGATGCGTACCCGTAAGAACCCTTGTCCTTTTAGCTCTTCAAACAGCTGTATATGCTCGCCTTTGCGGTTACGCACCACTGGCGCAAGCAGCATTATTTTACTACCTTCTGGCAATGCCATCACTTGATCTACCATCTCGCTAACCGTTTGCGCGTTTAACTCGGTATTATGTTCTGGGCAACGTGGCTCACCTGCACGGGCATACAGTAAACGTAGGTAATCATAAATCTCGGTAATCGTACCAACCGTTGAACGTGGGTTATGCGAGGTAGTTTTTTGCTCAATAGAGATAGCAGGTGATAAGCCTTCGATATGATCTAAATCAGGCTTTTCCATCATCGATAAAAACTGCCGTGCATAGGCTGAAAGAGATTCAACATAGCGGCGCTGACCTTCTGCAAAAATTGTATCAAATGCCAGTGATGACTTACCAGAACCAGACAAGCCTGTGATCACAATCAACTTGTCGCGAGGGAGATCAAGGTCGATATTTTTAAGGTTGTGGGTACGCGCACCGCGCAGAGATATTGTTTTCACTAGGTTTCATCCAATTATTAATTATCAATTTATCCATAAAGCGAATCTGCTATTATCCACGCCTTAAAACTCAAAATCCAATGAATACATCAAAATGAATTCAATTGAAATCCGCACCGCAATTTCCTTATCGGCAGTATTCGCTGTGCGTATGCTTGGGCTATTTATGGTATTGCCGATTCTACCGTTATTTACCCAACACTTAGAGCATGCTACACCTTTTTTAATTGGTTTAGCGATTGGTATTTATGGCTTAATGCAGGCCATTTTTCAAATCCCTTTGGGCTTATTATCTGACAGAATTGGTCGTAAGCCCGTGATTATTGGCGGTTTAACCGTGTTTGCCATTGGTAGTATGGTTGCTGCAAGTAGTGACAATATTTATATCGTCCTCATAGGCCGAGCCATTCAAGGCAGTGGTGCGATTGCGGCAACAACGATGGCGCTTGCCGCTGACTTAACCCGTGAGGACCACCGTGCTAAAGTGATGGGCTTTATTGGCATGAGCATCGGTATTGCCTTTGCTGTGGCGATGGTACTTGGCCCTGTCATTAGTCATCTTGCTGGATTGTCGGGCGTATTTTGGACAACAGCGCTCCTCGCGATAATGGGTATTGCCTTAATACTATTCGCCGTCCCAACACCTAAACACACCAAGTTACACCGCGATGCAGGGATTATGGGTGACTATATCAAGCCTGTTTTACAACAAAGCACTTTGCTGCGCATGAACGCTAGTGTGTTTATTTTGCACCTTTTAATGACTGCTAATTTTAGTGTTTTACCGTTGATTTTTAGAGATCATTTACAGTTAGAGTCGGCACAGCATTGGAAAATTTATCTCCCCGTGTTGGCGGTGTCTTTACTGTTTTCATTACCGATGATTATTATTTCTGAGAAGTATCGAAAAATTAAACCTGTTTTTATTATTGCCGTGACCTTTTTGATTATTTCCCAAATTGTTTTAGCGCTTTCACCTTTCAGTTTTTATCCCTTATTAGGCGCATTTTTATTATTTTTTATTGGCTTTAACTACCTAGAAGCAGTGCAACCGTCACTGGTTGCCAAGTATTCTGATGTAAACAACAAAGGAACAGCGATGGGAGTCTACTCTAGCTCGCAATTTTTAGGTATTTTTGTGGGTGGACTCATCGGCGGGTTAGTCTTACAAAACTGGGGAATATCCGGGGTATTTATTTTTAGTGCGTTTATGGCACTTTTGCTTCTCATCGTAGCAATCAGTCTGCCACAACCGGATTTTTTCAAAAACCAGCTAATCAAACTCAAGACTCATTTATTAGAAAAGCCAAGGGAAACTACGCAACAGTTACTCGCTATCAAAGGCGTTAAGCAAGTGGCAATTTCGGTCGAAGAAGGTGTCGCTTACTTAAAAATAGATAAGCAACAATTAGTAGAAAAAGACCTTAAAGAATTTAGCCCGCTCTAATCACTACATAACTACTTTTCAAGTTTTAATACTAGGTAGCCTGCATTACCATGACCAATAGTAATATTTACTTGGCCATTATTAACGCTACTTTCAAAAGATGTTCCTAATATTGATTTAATGCTTTTAGGCTTTATTCCCTTAAAGTTAACGCTGATCGTTTCATCATTATCACTATGGTTAGAAATGATTAAATAAGAAAAATCCTTATAGTCCCGAGTGCCAACATTAACGTATTCACTGCCTGTAAAATTCGCTTTCCATGTTGTCCAGTGTGGGCGTTTTATAATAGGTGCTATTGTGTCTAACTCTTTAAAAACACGTTTAATTTCAGGCGCCCAAACTTGGTTTTGGAACGGCTTAGGGTCAAGAATATTACTACCATCACCATTACCATCGCGCCAAACCGATATTACTTTACCGCCTTGAATAATGCCAAACCAAAGTGAGGGAATAAATTTGTCTCCCAAATACGTTTGTAACTGAATCACATTTGCGGGAGCATGTTCAGCCTGTGTTACTCCCATAATACCCAATGTTTGCTTAGGTGCGCCTTGAGCTGGTGAGCCTGCACTACCTAGTCCCACGTATGCTCCCGTCATATCCATTAAGTGCTTATTATACATTCGGGCTACACCAAACTGACCATTCAGATAAAAGATCGGTCGAGCACGCCTACCGCTACCATCTTTATCATTAGCATTAATATAATCCGCCCAGACTTTTTTAAAGGTGTATTCCTGTAGTTTTTGATTTTCATTGTCTAAGTAGTGAAACAAAAATGCGTAGGGCTTCCCCTTAGACTTCACATAGCGGTGCATATCTTTCATACGGGTAACTTCATCCCCCACTACTGAACTGTACGGCCCCTCTTTTCCATTAGGTTGCGTATTGCTCGAGGCGCCCATACCGACCAAATATTCGAGGCCAGCATCGAAGGCTTTAATAACGTGACTGCGATCATACATACCAATCACACCATTGAAGCCGTGCGTTTTATACTGCTTTAATTGCTGTTTAAAATAGCTATCATCCTCAACGCTACCTCGTGAAATTAGTTTTGGAATGATAGGCGTCCATTTTCCGTTCTTTTTAACACTGAAGTTACCTAGTTTATCAACACGAATATAATCACTACTAAAGAAACTCTTATCCGCAACAGGCTCTCTGGGAGTCACTTCATTTTTAATTTCAATAATTTTAAAATCATCTAAAAATACTCGGGCAACACGCTTCAAATTTGAACCATTTTCTTTAACAGCTTTCGGTCTATAAAGAGCAATAGGTTGACGTCCTTCAACAGGTACATCTTCATACTTTTCAATATCTGTGCTAAACGCACGTGTGGTTGTAAACGCACGCCAAGTAATGTTACCCGACTCTAGTGGAATGAAAGGCAACAGGATTTCTTGCCACTGATTACTTTTAGACACATTCCAATCAATGCCAGCTGAACCAGAAATATCATAAGGAAATAAATCGATTGAAATATTTTGCCCATGCACTTGACCTTTTTTAAAGATCATTTTCACATAGGCACTAAGTAAGTATTTTTTGCCTTTTTCTACAGGAAACTCGGGCGAAACTAAAGCATTGGTATAGTGGTGAGTGGTTAGCTCAACACTACCACTGCCGTCCTTGGCATGGGAGTCTTTTGAAAAACTATGCTTATCGGCATTAATATAAAAATCTAAATTTATAAAATTTGAATTCCTACCTACTAATAAGTTAGGGCTACGGCTATCAACCAAGCGCTCAGGAAAAACTTCTGTGTTAATAGGGTCATCGCTCTCACCGTTACCCCCTCCGCCACAACCAAATAGAGCAGATGTTGTTAAAAACAGTAAAGTAAATAAAGGTTTTTTCATAATTATCCAGTTGAATAAATGACCTTTGAAGTCAATTCTTTTTAAAGCGAAAAAATGTACAAAGCTATTATATTGAGACAGCTATTTGTTCAAACAATTCAAGTAAAAGAAAAAATAGCTATCAAAGAAAAGAACCTTGACATAAATCCATGGCTTTTCCGAGATTTACTTCTATATTAAAGATAAGCAGAACAATTTAACGGAGTAAACGTCATGGGCACTAAAACCGTACAGAAAACTCTGCAAGAAGCTTATCAAAGTATGCTGTCGCATGTTGAAGAACTTGTTGATAAAGATAAAAAGCCACTTAAAGAAGCCTTTGCAGAAGCCGAAGAGAAACTCAGTGAATTGCGTGAGCTTAGCCGAGAAGAAGTTGAGCACATCAGTAGCGAGATAAAATCAAACTTGTCTGATATTGGGGAAGCCAGCCACCAGTTAAATCAGAGTTTAAAAGAGAATTTATCTTATGATGCCACTTATTTAGCTGATAGCATTTGGAATAGCTTATCAAAAGTTGCCGATAAAACACGCGTTGAATTAACCGAGTTTAGCCAAGAGTTGCGTGAACGCATGTCAACGGATGCAAGTAGCCAGTCTGATCAGCAACAACGCTGGTTTAATGATGCTATGCAGTGGCAAGGGGATTATGAATCAGCCTTAAAGCAGCTCGATTCAATACGAGCCTTTGTCCGTAAAAATATGAGAGAAACTACAAAATACAGTCAATCAGTTATTAAAAATACAACCGAGCAAAATGAGCATGACCAGTTGGCTCAAAAGAACCAAGAGATTTGTGATGCTGTGCACGAATTCCGCAAAAATATATCTCATCAGATGTGACCCGTAACTACTGACTAAGTATTCAGCAAGGAGAATATCATGATTACTGAAATCCCCATTAATGAAGCACATATTTTTGCTTTTGAAGTCAGCGGTAAGCTGGTCGAAGCTGATTATGCCGAATTTCGTCCCAAGCTTGATCAGCTACTTAAAAAAGAACGACCTTTATCGTTGCTAATCAAATTAAAGGACTTTGATGGTTGGACTGCAAAGGCTGCGTGGGAAGACCTAAAGATCGGCTTTAACCACGATGATGATTTTTTGCGTATCGCTATTGTTGGTAAATCGCTATGGGAACAGGTAATGGCTGAACTGGGTAACCTTTTTTTAGCAACTAAAGTGCGTTATTTTGACGATACCTCAATAGCCTTATCTTGGCTTAACGAAGTTAAAAATAAAGCAGAAAGAGATGAATACAAAGGCTACAGGCATATTTTAGTTGCCAATGACTTCTCCAGCTTTTCTCAAGATGCGTTAAAAAAGGCTACTGAGTTAGGCGCACCCTTTCAATCAAAAATTACAGTATTACATGCAGCAGAGCTACTTTCTGTGGATATTTACCCAAGCCTTGGTGAGCTAGCAGTACCGCTAATCACAGAAAATCCCGAATTCGAAAAGAAAAATTTAGCAAGAATAAATAATCAGTTAGATCAACAACTAAAAACCATTGACTACTCTAAAGAACTCATCTCAACAGAAATAATTTCTGGTCACCCTGTCGATCATATTATTGAGTTTGCAAAGCAGAATAACGTCGATTTAATCGTCATGGGGTCACATGGTAAACGAGGACTTTCTCGTTTATTAGGATCTGCCACCAATGGTGTTATTAATCACGCACCTTGTGATGTGTTGACAGTGGTTTAACAACTCTGGGAATCCAGAGTTACTGGATTCAAAGTCAAGACTATATCCCATATGTTATACTTGGATTTAATTATAAAAATAAGCCTTCACGTTTAGCGATGACTAAATTTAAACGGATAAGAAAAATCTAACTTTATCCTTACTAGTCGCACCACATTTTTTATAAAAACTAATAGCCCCAAAGTTATTGTCGGGGGTTTGCCACTGAATATGGGAGCAGTGTAGTTGTTTAGCCAACCCTTTAATACTAGCCATGAATCTAGTGCCTAGCTTTTCACCTCGTGCTTGCTCCAAAATATACAAACAGTCCATATGTAAAAAGTAATCGGCATCCCATGTTGATAGCTCTTTTGTTGCTGTTGCATAGCCAAGTAATATTCCGTTTCTTTCTGCAACTATACAATTCAATACTGGGTTTTCCTGAAACAAACATTTGCTAAGTTTTGCTTCTTTTCCATCAACGTTATACTCAACACCTTCGAAATTGGCATGAAGTTCGCAAAGTTTAATGATGTCTTTTATATCATTTGGCTTTGCTTTACGAATATCAATTTTAGACATATTTTAACTTTTTCCACTGGAGGAACTTGTTATGTGACTTCTGATTGCAGGTAAACTTTATTTTCCTACCGGAAAACTGATTAAAGAGCTTATCATGCGATAACTTTGAAAAGGAATCATCTCTTGAATAATAACCCAGTATCCAACTAAGAAGCATAGTTAAATTATTATCCTGAACCTCTTTTTAATCGTATTCGTGAGGCTCCTATGCTCAATTTCGTGCATTCTTTTGACAAGCTTCTACCGGCAAATCTAAGAAAATCATTTCATTAGCAATATGCAGAAACTCCTCAAAAATATCAGCATATCCTCCTTCTATAACCCAAAAATGACTCTGAAAACTCTGATATTTAAGCAGTTTTAGCTCTACGCTCGTATTGAGTCGCATTGTCATGCTGAACTCTAGTTGAACGCTTGTAGTTTTAAACTTATGCTAGATTGAGACTTTTCAAGAATCGGATTGCTATAATTTTACTTCTTGAGCGCAATGGGGAAAACAATGGATTCACATAAACTTCATAAGCATATCTTCGATACTTATATCTCACTTAGGTATGAGATAGCAGCACTTGCTTTTTATACCCTATTCTTCTTTATGCGGTTGGTCGTTTTGTATATGGGATTGAACTTGAAAATACATTGAGTCACTACTATTTTTCGTTGGCCGCAGACGATCCAACCATGAGAACTTTTCCCATGCGAGCTTGGTTTGTGGGATTACTTTTTTCCATCGGCGTTTTATTATATTTATACAAGGGTTTCACAGTTAAAGAAAATATCGCGGGGCTTAGTGCCGTTATTGTTGCGCTTGTACCGATGGATTATGAGTGTTGGCCAAACTGTGGATCGATAAATTTACATGGAGTCAGTGCCGTTATATTGTTTCTTTCTATCGCTTATGTAAGTTTGGTATGTACAAAAAGCACATTGACTTACCTTAATGATAAGCAGTTGGAAGCTAGCTTTCTTAAAAAGTATAGAATGCTTGGAGCACTATTGGTGGCCTCCCCCGTTGTTGCGCTTATCATTACTTTTTTCACGCAAGATATGGAAAAGTATGTTTTTTTTGTAGAGCTTGCAGGTATTTGGGCTTTTGCACTGTACTGGCTGCTTAAGAGTCAAGAAATGTCAATATCTAACGCAGAGCGAATAGTTCTGATGGGAAAACATAACGCTAAGTAGTATGAACAATAGGCGGCTACTCGCCCCATTTCGGCATCAAATCATGCGATATATCCAAATGATCTAATACCCGCGCGACCATAAAATCAATAATATCTTCTACGCTAGCAGGCTTATTATAAAAGCCCGGATTGGCAGGCATGATCACCACGCCCATGCGCGAGAGTTTGAGCATGTTTTCTAAATGAATATCTGACAGTGGTGTTTCGCGTACCACTAAAATTAATTTTTTACGCTCTTTGATTGCGACGTCTGCTACACGCTCTAACAGGTTTTTACTGCTGCCCACGGCGATAGATGACAGTGTGCCTGTGGTACATGGACAGACTACTGTAGCGTCTGCAACACCGCTTCCGCTGGCGATAGGTGCCATCCATTGCTCTTTTTCAAAGACTTGGATTTGCCCTGTTTTAGCTGCGTATTTTTTTGTAAAAAACGCTTCAACTTCGCTAGCCCGTGAAGGCAGTTTTAAATCAGTTTCCATATTAATAACGATTTGCGCAGGGCGTGATAATAGCAGGTAGATTTGTCTTTCTGCCTTAACCAGATCTTCTAGTAAGCGCAAACCATATTGTGCACCTGAGGCTCCTGTCATGATTAAGGTGACACTTTTATTTGTTGAATTTTGCGTATCACTCATACTTGGTATTTCTGCTCCAGTGCAATCAATAACTTTTCATGAATACCACCGAAACCGCCGTTACTCATCACCAAAATTTGATCATTAGGATGGGCGCTCATAACTGCATTGATCACGAGTTCATCAATATTACTGGTAATGCTGGCGTTTTCTCCTAGCGAGTCCAGCACGTCATTCATATCCCAATCCATGCCCTCAGGTTGAAAGAGGAAAACTTGATCCGCTTCTTGTAATGAATCTGCTAAGGCTTTTTTATGTGTTCCAAGGCGCATAGTATTTGAGCGTGGTTCTAAAATGGCAATGATTTTTTGCGGGTTATTCTCTTCATCCCTGCCCTCTGCTGAGATGCCAGCTAAATTTTTGCGTAAACCTTTTAAGGTAGTTTCAATAGCAGTCGGGTGATGTGCAAAGTCATCATACACGCGAATACTATTGACCTCGCCACGTAACTCCATACGGCGTTTAATGCCTTTAAATTCTGCTAAAGCTTTAATCGCATGTTCCACCGGCACACCCGCATGACGAGCCGCTGCAATCGCAGCTAAGGCGTTACTAACATTGTGCTCGCCGAGTAAATCCCAACTGACAGTGCCTTGCGCTTCACCCTTAAACAAAACCTCAAACTCACCACCATCAGCGTTAATGTAATTCGCTGACCAGGCTGATTGATTGGTAGCATCACTTTTGCCTGAAAAGCCTTCTACCGGTGTCCAGCAACCACGTTCTAATACATCGTCTAAATTCTGCTCATCAGTATTACTCACCACCAAGCCTTCACTCGGTACCATACGCATTAAATGATGAAATTGGACTTTAATCGCTTCTAAATTAGGAAAAATATCTGCATGGTCATACTCGAGATTATTCATTACCAAAGTCTTTGGATGATAATGCACAAACTTAGAGCGCTTATCAAAAAAGGCCGTATCATACTCATCCGCTTCAACCACAAAAAACGAGCTATCACCCAAGCGTGCCGACACGCCAAAATTCTCTGGTACGCCGCCGATTAAAAAACCAGGTTTTAAACCCGCATACTCTAGAATCCATGCAAGAACACTAGCTGTGGTAGTTTTACCATGAGTACCTGAAACCGCCAGCACCCAGCGATCTTTCAATATATTTTCATACAACCATTGCGGGCCAGATGTATAAGGTAAGTTGCGATTTAGCATGTGTTCGACTACTGGCTTGCCACGGGTCATCACATTGCCTACAACAACTTTATCTTTAGTTTCATCAAAATTATTTTCAAGGTGCTCGGTTTTAAAACCTTTGAGAATTTCTACGCCTTGCTCTTCCAGCAGTGTACTCATGGGAGGGTATACATTCTCGTCGGAGCCACTGACAATCACCCCAGCTTCACGCGCCAATAGCGCAATACCGCCCATAAAAGTGCCACAGATGCCGAGAATATGAATGCTATTTTGTTTGCTGCTCATGCTAACGATTACTCCGAATCCATGTCTTCAAGCGCATCAATCATATCATCATCCGCTTTTTTATCGACCTTGCCATCACGTATCAAGCTTATTCGACGTTGTAACCATGCATCACGCAACACACTATACTGGTCATCTGAAAAGACCTTAAGCACATCTTCGGCAGAAAGTAGATCAGCACGTTGATCCAGCTTATCTACGACTAAAAGCTGATATGGGTATTTGCTATACGCTTCGGGTTTAGTCAGCTGATCAACCGTCAATTTTGCGGTTGCATCCCGCAAGGTTGATGGGCCTAGTAAAGGCAACATAATATAAGGCCCAGCAGGTACACCCCAGCGCGCTAAGGTTTGCCCAAAATCTTCATGGTGCTTGGGTAAACCCATTTCTGTTGCAATATCAAAAATACCGGCAATACCAAACGTTGAATTGAAGATAACCCGCTCCGTATCTTTAAGCGCATCACCTACTTTCAATTGCAGTAAGTTATTAATCGCGTTGCCAACATCATCAAAGTTAGCAAACACATTGGTAATAGAATCATCAACAATTTGCGGCGTAAAGCGATTATATACCTTGGCTACCGGCTTTAATAAGGCGTTATCAATCGCAATATTAGCGCGGTATATCTTACGGTTTAGGTGTTCAAAGCGATCATGTGCGACACGCTGATTGTTAGTTTCTTTATTTCCTAAAGTCTTTTCAACATCAGTGAGCGTCAATGAACTTTCAGCAGACTTTTTTGTAGTCGTACTGCAAGCAGACAGACTGATAACCACAGTTGTTAAACATAAAAAAGTTAGCTGTGGAATTATTTTTTTTTGTAGAAGGCGCATATTAATTTAATCGAGTTTTTTGACACGCCAAATTATACCTTATCCAATTTTGAGTAAACAGATAATTACTAATCCAAGTATTCCAAGGCCTGTTCTAGACGTTGCGCCGTCATTATTTTCATGCCTTTAATTGGCGATTGCGGCATATTCCCTTTGGGTATAATGGCGCGTTTAAAGCCATGCTTAAAGGCTTCTTTGAGGCGTTCCTCTCCATTGGGAACGGGGCGAATTTCACCGGCAAGGCCGATCTCACCAAACACAATTAAGTCCGCTGGATGTGGCCGCCCTCTAAAGCTTGAAAGCGCCGCCAGTATCATCGGTAAATCAGCGGCTGTTTCGGTTATTTTCATGCCACCGACAACATTTAAAAAGACGTCTTGATCAAACATAGAAACACCGCCGTGACGATGTAGTACCGCCAATAACATGGCGATTCTATTTTGCTCCAACCCTAGCACCACGCGCCTTGCTTGCTGCCCGTGACTATCATCAACCAGCGCTTGCACTTCTACCAATAATGGGCGAGTACCTTCGCGGGTAACCATGATAATACTACCCGGCACAGGCTCTTCATGACGAGATAAAAATATCGCTGAAGGATTGTTTACACCGATCAACCCCGTTTCAGTCATCGCAAAAACACCCAATTCATTAACTGCACCAAAGCGGTTTTTGACTGCACGTAAAATGCGATAGCGCCCACCAGGATCACCTTCAAAATAAAGCACTGTATCGACCATATGCTCAAGCACTCTTGGCCCTGCCAAAGTACCTTCTTTGGTCACATGCCCTGCAATAAACAGCGAAGTGTTAGTCTGTTTGGCAAAGCGTGTCAGCCTTGCGGTGGCTTCTCGCACTTGGCTAACAGATCCCGGTGCTGAGGTTAATTCTTCCGTATGAATCGTTTGAATCGAGTCAATCACCATAACATCAGGTTTTTCATGGCTAGCATGTTCGATAATGCGTTCGACACAAGTTTCAGTCAGTAGCCGTAGCGGATCAGTATTCAGCTTTAAACGCTTAGCACGCATCGAGACTTGTTGTAAGGATTCTTCACCCGTTACATACAAGGATCGCATTTCACCAAGACTCGACATCGTTTGAATTAAAATAGTGGATTTCCCAATACCGGGGTCACCACCAATCAAGGTAACAGAGCCTTGCACTAAACCACCTCCAAGCACCCTATCCAACTCAGATATACCGGTAGTAGCACGTGGAATCTGCTTTAAATCAATTTCGCTAATGGATTTAATTTGGCTAACATCACCTGAGTAATTTTGGAAACGACTGGTTTGCGCATTAGCGATAGCATTGGCCGAGGTACTTTTTGCGACACTTTCTTCTAGCGTATTCCATGCCTCACAATCACTACATTGACCATTCCATTTATTGTGTACCGCGCCACAATCACGGCAGGTGTACTGGGTTTTAACTTTGGCCATTTTGTTCCTTACTGTTACTTTTCTGATTACTCTTCTTATAATTAATAGTCGGATGAATGATGAGTGTTTTAACCGCATTATTCTGAGTTTTTCTAATTTCCATCGGGATATTGTCAACTAACAGAGAAATACCCGGCACAGGAATCTGCCCTAAATAATCAGTAACTAAGCCATTAATCGTTTTCGGCCCACTTGTATCAAGTTGTAGCCCAAGTTGACGATTAATATCGCGGATATGCATAGCGCCATCCACCCATACACTACCATCTTCGTGAGTGCGGATTTCATAATCAAAGTTTGCTGGAGAGGTTGAAAATTGACCAACGATTTCTTCTAAAATATCTTCCAGTGTGACCAAGCCCTGCACGTCACCGTACTCATCAACCACTAAAGCCATCCGACGCTTATCTTCTTGAAAGTTGATTAATTGCTGAGTAAGCGCTATTCCTTCTGGTGAAAAATAGGCGGGGTGAATTGCGTTTTCTAAATGTTCTCGTTCCATTTTATCATCATGAAAAAGCGGCAGAAGTTTACGCAAATGCACAAAACCTTGCACATTATTAATGCCACCTTTGTAAATAATCAAACGGGTAAAATTACTGTTTAAAATTTGTTCTTCTATATCATTCCATTCATCATCTAAGTCGATACCATTTATATCAATCCGAGGAATCATAATATCGTCAACGGTGATAGTTTCCATATCCAGCACCCGCAACAGCATATCTTGATGATTGTCTGGAATTAACCCTCCCGCTTCATTAACCACTGACTTTAACTCTTCATGGTTGAGTGATTGCAGCACATTTTTACTTGGGTCTATACCGAGCATACGGATTAAGCCATTTGAAAATAAATTAATCAGCCAGACCAAGGGGTAAGCGATTTTTAATAAAACGATATAAACATACGATGCAGGAAATGCAATTTTTTCAGCTTTTAAAGCGGCTATGGTTTTTGGTGTGATTTCAGCAAAAACCAGCAACAACAAAGTTAGTACACCAGTTGCAATAGCTACGCCGACATTACCACCAAGTCGAAAACCGATATAAGTCGCCAGCTGAGTAATAATAATATTAACCAAATTATTACCCAGCAGAATGACACCGATAAGCCGATCAGGCTTTTCTAGCAACTGTACCGCATATTGAGCCCCCTTATTTTTTTTAGCAAGGTGTTTGAGTTTATAGCGATTAAGTGCCATTAAAGCGGTTTCGGTGCCAGAAAAAAACGCTGAAAATAAAAATAAAATGAGCAGTAGAACGAATAACCATGCTATCGAAATTTCATTTATATTCATGGCTTAATAAAACATCTAAAGAACAAATTCTTGAACAAACTTAGTACCAAAAAACGCCAACATCAATACCGCAAAGCCGACTAAAGTAAAGTTAATCGCTTTACGTCCGCGCCAGCCGTATTTCCAGCGCCCTAACAATAAACCACTGAAAATAAACCAAGAGATAATTGAAAGAATGGTTTTGTGCGCGATATGCGAGCCGAAGAGATTTTCTAAATAATAAAAACCAATTAATAAAGCTATACTTAAAATCACCACGCCAATGTTAATGAAGCGAAACAATAAGTGCTCCATATCCTCCAATGACGGCAGGCTTTTCATCAGACCAGAAACTTTATGCGTGCGTAGTTGTTTATTTTGAAACGCCAATAATAGGGCCTGAAAAGATGCCAGCATCAGCAAGCTATAAGCCAACAATGAAGTGAAAACATGTAAGCCCAGACCACTTTTCATGTCGATCAAGGGTCCATTTTCACGCCCTAGCAATACCTCAAGTATTATCGTAAGCATGGTAAACGGTAAAACAAAAAGCGCCAATGATTCTATCTTTCTACCTAAGGTAGTAATAAACAGAATTAAACTAATAAACCAAGTGACGTAAGAGGCTAGTGAGAAAAAGCTTAAACTTAACGGCTTACTGAGTAACAAAGGGTAATGAAGCACCAGCAGATGAACCACTAAAGCCACCACCCAAAACAACAAATACATTTTTGATTGCTTGATTTGACCTGATTTAATTTGAGTACGTACACGCATCGTTATCAACAACCAAGTGATAAGATAAAAAATAACGGCAGCGGTGCTCAATAATGAAGCAGTCATGTTTTGGGTATTTTCTCAATTAATTAACGTCAATTTATTATAGAGTAATGCAAGGTAATGTTATACTTTTCTTCTTTTATACCCTATCTAGAGCCTTAAAAATGTTTGAGAATCTTAGCGACCGCCTTTCCACTACTATCAAAAAGCTAAAAGGACAGGCGCGCCTTACTGACGAAAATATTAAAGATGCGATGCGTGAAGTACGCATGGCGTTGCTTGAAGCCGATGTTGCGCTTCCGGTTGTACGCACCTTTATCGACAAAGTTAAACAGCGTGCTGTCGGTGAAGAGGTTTTAAATAGCCTATCCCCAGGCCAAGTATTAGTAAAAATCGTTAATGATGAGTTAGTTGACATCATGGGGCAAGCGAATGAAACGCTTGAACTAAATGCCCAGCCTCCCGCTGTTATTTTGATGGCAGGTTTACAAGGCGCAGGTAAAACGACCACCGCGGGAAAGCTTGCAAAACTACTCAAAGAGCGCGAGAAAAAATCCGTCGCCATGGTTAGTTGTGACGTATACCGACCAGCCGCAATTAAACAACTTGAAACACTCGCCAACCAAGTTGATGTAACTTTCATTCAGAGCGAAATTGGCCAAACCCCAGTTGATATTGCCAAGCATGCTTTAGATTTTGCAAAGAAAAAACATATTGATGTGTTATTAGTCGATACCGCAGGTCGTTTACACGTTGATGCCGAAATGATGGATGAAATAAAAGCCATCCACAATGCTGTCACACCCGTTGAAACGCTGTTTATTGTAGATGCAATGACAGGCCAAGATGCCGCCAACACCGCCAAAGCATTTGGCGACGCCCTACCCTTAACTGGCGTGGTACTCACCAAGGCCGATGGTGATGCGCGCGGTGGCGCTGCATTATCAGTGCGCGAAATTACCGGCAAACCGATTAAGTTTATCGGTATGGGCGAGAAGATTGATGAGCTTGAACCTTTTCATCCTGACCGTATGGCATCACGCATTTTGGGCATGGGTGATGTTCTCTCACTGGTTGAAGAGGCGCAGCGTAAAGTTGACCATAAAGATGCGCAAAAACTAGCCAAGAAACTCAATAAAGGCAAAGGCTTTGATTTAGAGGATTTACGCTCGCAAATGCTTACCATGAAAAAAATGGGTGGCATGGGTGGTTTAATGGATAAGATGCCCGGCATGGGCAAAATGTCACAAGCGATGCAAGATGGTGCAGGTGATAAAGAAGTCGATCGCATGGTAGCGATTATTAACTCAATGACACCACAAGAAAGACGCTTTCCCGCTGTTATTAAAGGCTCTCGCAAGAAACGCATAGCGGCGGGATCTGGCTTACAAATACAGGATGTTAACCGTTTGCTCAAACAGCATAAACAAATGAGCAAAATGATGAAAAAATTCAAAGGTGGCGGCCTCAAAAAAATGATGCGCGGCATGAAAGGACAAATGCCTCCTGGAATGGGTGGCGGTGGTGGTTTCCCTGGAATGTAGCAAAAAACGTAAATTAAACATAAAATGCTCACTAATCGCTCTGATTAAATAAAAAAAGACCCTTTCTTTTTTATTTAAAGAGCGTAGAATTGCGCGACTAATTTGACGAGCTGAATTTTAATTAATTAAAAGCTCTCAATAATATACTTGTTGGTTAATTTATTTTTTAACGAGTGTAGATAAAATAAACTATTAAAAGCATTAGGCATTCCTCAGTTAGAGTGCCGTATTAGGAAAAAATTATGGTTACTATTCGCATGGCACGTGGCGGCTCTAAAAAACGCCCTTTTTACAAAATTGTAGTTACTGATTCACGTAAACCGCGTGACAGCGGTTATATTGAACGTTTAGGTTTTTTTAACCCGCGCGCCAAAGGTCAAGAAGTTCGTCTAGAACTCAAACAAGATCGTATCGACCATTGGATCGCACAGGGCGCACAGCTTTCAACTCGTGTAAATACCCTATTAAAAGATGCCGCTAAAACAGCCGCCGCTGCTTAGTAGACTTTAGGCCAATGAGCCAGTCTGACTATATACTACTTGGTGAAATATCAGGCGTATCAGGTGTAAAGGGCTGGGTTAAAGTTTTCTCGCATACTGAGCCTAGAGAAAAAATTATTGCTTACAAGCAGTGGTTTTTACAAAGCAAAGGTGAAGCTTGGCGAGCTACTAAGGTTACAAACGGCAGAAAGCAAGGTAAAAATATTGTCGCTCAGTTAGATGGTATTAACACGCGCGAACAAGCTGAAGCACTAAAAGGTACGCAAATTGCAATCCACATAGATCAACTTGCTCCACTCAGTGAAGGAAAATACTACTGGAAAGACCTCATTGGTTTAAAAGTAGAAACCACCGACGGCGTAAGCCTCGGTAAAATAGATTGGATTTTTAATACCGGCAGTAATAACGTATTAACCATCAAAGAAGAAACTAAAGAAAAGAAAGAACGAATGGTGCCTTACCTCATGGGTGATGTTGTCATTTCAATTGATCTCGATGCAGACTTGATGATTGTTGATTGGGACCCGGAATTTTAAAAAGGTAATAGTTGATGCGTTTTGACGTAATAACACTACTACCCGAGTTAGTTGAAGCCGTTACGAAAGTTGGCATTACTGGTCGTGCTAAAGATCGAGGTTTGATTGACTTACACTGCTGGAATCCACGTGATTACAGCATAGATGTACACCGAACTGTGGATGATCGCCCTTATGGCGGTGGCCCCGGCATGGTAATGAAAGCTGACGTACTGCTAAAAACAATACGTCATGCAAAGCAACAAGCACCTCAAGGGGCTAAGGTCGTTTACCTTAGTCCTCAAGGGAAAAAGTTAGACCAAAGCACTGTGCGTGAAATGTCGCAACTCGAAGGTTTAATTTTAATCTGCGGTCGCTATGAAGGCATCGACGAGCGCGTAGTCCAACTCGAAGTTGACGAAGAATGGTCACTTGGAGACTATGTATTAAGTGGCGGTGAGCTTGGTGCAATGGTAATGATTGATGCTATTACCCGCTTACAGCCTGAGGCTTTAGGGCATAATGAATCAGCTTTACAGGATTCTTTTACAGAAAACTTGTTAGACTGTGAACATTATACAAGACCAGAAGTTGTAGAAAATTTAGCTGTACCCGCTGTTTTGATGAGTGGAAATCACAAATCAATAGCCCGCTGGAGACGCAAGCAGTCTTTAGGTAAAACTTGGCAACGTCGCCCTGATTTACTTAAAGAAACAGCCTCCAGAATGACAACAGACATTAAACCATTAAGCGATGATGATAAAAAATTGCTTGATGAATATTTACAAGAGCATTGTTTGCAGAAACAATTTCTACCAGAACACGAAAAAGATATTTAGAGGATTTAATTATGAGCACAATTATTCAAGCATTAGAAGCTGAGCAAATGACGAAGGAAATTCCTGAGTTTAACCCTGGCGACACGGTTGCAGTCTCACTAAAAATTAAAGAGGGTGAGCGTGAGCGTATTCAGGTTTTTGAAGGTGTTGTTATTGCTATTCGCAACCGCGGTCTTAACTCTGCATTTACGGTACGAAAAATATCTTACGGTGAAGGTGTTGAGCGTGTATTCCAAACTTACAGCCATGCTATTGCAGGCATTGAAGTTAAACGTAAAGGTGCAGTACGTAGAGCAAAGTTATACTACCTACGCGGCCTAACCGGTAAAGCGGCGAGAATTAAAGAGAAAGTTTAAAACGCTACAACTTACAGTCAATAAAAAAGCCACAATTTGTGGCTTTTTTATTGACTGTAAAAATCTCCTTATAATATTCAGCTAAAGTTCACACTTAGTATGAGAAAATAATATTCTCATTGAGAAATTTTATCTCTACTAAATAATAACTGAACCTGGAAAATCGTGATTGATTCTATAAGCCTTTATGACATCATAATATTCATTGTGTTGCTCTCCTTAGTAGCCACAATCGTTGTCATGTATTTTAAAAAGAAAGATCTACTCACCGCACTCAACACCCCCATTGAAGTGCCTGCACCGAGCACGCCACAATACAATTGCCACGAAGACGCCTATAAACTATTACCCGAAACAATAATTATACTCAATAGTGATAATAAGATTGTTTACTTAAATCCTGCAGCTGAAAGAATGTTAGGTTGTAAGTTACGCAGCGTAATGGGGAGACCCCAAGAATCAGTCTTCAATCTATTACACACTAAAACATCTACAACACTTCAAAACATATTGGACAGTAAAGCACAAGAATCAGAAAGGGAGTGCATCCTACAAACATCTGCGAATCTAACTTTCCCAATTAAATTGAATCATATTCCTTTAACACCAGAAAGTAATACTAACCCTGAAGAAACACAATCACTTTTAGTGATAAAAAACATTTCTGAAACCAGAGCCTTACAATCTAAGTTATCTGATATAGAAAACTATGACGCTATAACACGTATGTTAAACCGTCGCTCCTTTGAGGCATCTGTTAAACAGCTTATTGATAACGCACATAAGCATAATGCTAGCCATGTACTGGTTTATTTCTCCATTGATCAGTTCCAGCTACTTAATGAAACCATTGGACATGCAGGCGGTGACTCTCTAATCACTACAGTTGGGAGCATTATTGATAACTTTGTTGTCAAAAACAGAGACTTTACAGGTAGAATGGGCGGTAGCTCCTTTGCCGCAGTATTTCGCGACCGTAAACTCACTAATTGCATTAAAGACGTCGAAGGCATAATCGATACGGTTAATGATCATAAATTTATGTCTGCAGGAAAACAGTACCCTGTAACTCTCAGCGCCGGCTTTATTATCATCGATAGCCAAACAACCTCTCATTTACGAGCGATATCAGAAGCTACAAGAGCCTGTCGATTAGCGAGTGAAACAGGTGGCAACCGCGTATCAGCTTACATTGAAGAAAAAGACAAACGAAATGAGCAAGAAGGTAACCTAAAATGGGTGATTGTGCTTAAAAATGCAATTCAAAATAATTTATTTAAAATGTATGCGCAGCCCATCCATCGACTAACACCAGATGAGTATAAAAAGCCCTTTTCACATTATGAACTATTAATTCGACTTTTTGATGAGGAAGGTAACTTTATTTCTCCCGATGAATTTATTTCAGCTGCAGAATATTATTCTATGATGCCGGCAATAGATCGCTGGGTTGTTCATAACGTTTTAAACCAAATCAATAAGATACCAAAACAATCACCCTTGCCAGTCTTTGCGATTAACTTATCTGGGCAAAGCCTTAACGACTCACGCTTTCTTGAGTACGTACTTGAGGAAGTAAAGCGTTCTAAGGTAGATCCTCAAATGCTCTGCTTTGAAATCACAGAACAAGTAGCTGTAGAAGATATAGAACTAGTAAACAGCTTTATCGCAAGCTTGAAGGAGCTCGGCAGCAGCTTCTCCTTAGACGACTTTGGCACAGGTATGAGCTCTTATGGATTTTTAAGGACACTTGATGTGGACTACCTGAAAATTGATGGTATTTTTGTTAAAAACATAGCCACAGATGAAGTCGCCAAAGCGATGGTACAATCAATCAGTCAAGTCGGACACACCATGAACCTAAAGGTGATTGCAGAGTATGTCGAAAATGCCGAAATTGTTGAAATACTTTCTGAAATGGGCGTTGACTATGGGCAAGGCTACCATATATCCAAACCAAAACCGCTAACAGACATGCTAAAGCCACACTTACAAGCCGCTAAAGAAGCAATTGAAACGGTTACACTCGATTAATAAAGAACCTCTGAATAACCTAGCTACATTCTAGCAACACCAATTTTCGGCATCAAGCATGTAAGCGAGCTTAGTACAGAAGCTGATAATTTGGTTAAACTGCGCTAACTAAAGCTACTTACGCAATAAGCTAACACCCAAAAGTACCAATAAAAGGCCAATAATTTGTGCCCAACCGAAAGGCTCGCCAAGTAAATTAACCGCCAACAATATCGTCATTACTGGCCCTAATGTTCCCATAATACTGGTACGTGTTGCACCAATTCGGTTGATCGCCTCGCTAGTAAAAAAACTGGGGATCAAGGTACTAAATACCGCTAATAAACTAGCTAAAACCCACAGTTTTGGTGATACGTTTAAGTCACTCATTGTATGTGTCGCAAAAAAATGGATGAGTATAAAGACCAATGAGGATGACATTGCAACACTGGTAAAAATCAAACTACCTAATCGAGAAATAAAGGCTTTACTGAAAATCACATAAATAGAAAAACTGAATGCCGCCATAGCTACCAAGGCTGTTCCTAACGCGACGTTATCATCAACCAGTGAGGCTCCTGCCGGTGACTCATTAAAAAACAAAAAGCTCACCCCAATATAACTCACCACTAATGAAGCCAAAACTTTGAGTGTTATTTTTTCTGCAAAAAAGAACCAACTTAATAATGCCACCATAATAGGATAAGTAAATAAAGTTAAGCGCTCTAGCTGTGCCGAAATATAGGATAGCCCTTCAAAGTCCAAATAGGACGCCAAATAATAGCCTAAAAAACCCAGACCAAAAATAGCTAAGCCATCTTTCCTAGTAAATGAAGCGGCTTTTTCTGGACGTGTTTTAATCGCGTAAAGAAGCACCAACACATAAAAAGGAAACGCAATGATCATACGTAACGCAAGAAACGTGGTTGCATCTATACCCTCTTGAAAAGCCAGTTTAATAAAAATGGATTTTAGGGAAAATAAAGCCGTGCCTGCGATAGCAAAGAATATTCCTAATCGAAAGTCTTTTTGATTGGTCGTGATTGGCATTTTGATTCCTTGATTTAATAATAAACAACGGGAATCAAGCTTGCTGAGGGAGATTCCCACAGCGTTAGAAAAATTTAACTTACAATAATTCGCTGGCTGTGTGTGATTGAATAATCAGCCAGAGTTTCAGTGAAATTATAAGATGAAGAATTTGCATGATCGAGAGTTTAACAGTATTTGAGAGAGCGACACAAGCCCCCCTGCCCTATTAAATCGAACAAACCCCACCCTCATAAATAGCCATTACTGACGCCAGTTCTTGATGGATATATTCTTGTTCATCGCTCGTCAATTCAGACAGAAGTTCTGGTATTTTACCAGCATCCAACTGAGCCAATATTTGATTCACTTCCAAACATCCACGTTGTGCAACTTTTTCTAACAGTGCATCAAGGTCTGTCATATTCAGTTTTTTCTCAGCTTCTTCATACTCAGTATCTGCACCAAACCAAAACTCTAAACCACGACTTAAAAACTCATCATAAGTTAAGTAATGTGTACCGTCGCAGGAGAAATTTAAACCCGTAAAACCATTAACCAAATTTAACGAACCAGAACGCAAATACACCGTTTCATCTGCAAAGCGCAATGCACTAAACTGTTTAAATACATTGCAAATATCTTTTTTAGGAACAATATTTCTCTCAAAATACGGACGTTGAGGATAGGCTAAACAAATCTCAGAATCAGATAACTCATCCATGGTTAAGATACGGTAGGTATACGGATCATCCACATGCCAGATCGTCACTCGGCTACTAGAATAATGAACTTGACAGTGATACACGCCATGCTCAAGCATCAGCTCTTCAAGTATCGTCATCACATCACTAAGCTTTTTATCCATTTGGCTTTCAGCGCGTTGCTGTAAAAACAAGCCACTGCGTATTGCAGGATCACCTTTAATTTGCCTCCATTTACGTGGTTCTTCGTACATTGTGTCATCGCGAGGAAGCTCTCTTAAATCATAATCTACGCCTAAAAAGCCAAGACGGTTACCCTGCTTATCACGGATTAATTGAATCCCTGTTACTGAGGGCCGCTTGGTATTTTTGGTAATATAAGCCTTGGATAACTCAAAATCCTCACCTTCGCGTGGTTTAAATAAGTTTTTCATATAAGGTCGTGACGATCGATCACGTCCCATTGAGTAGATGTTTTTCTCTTCATGCGAGACTGTCGCACTGATCTGGACACCTTTTACATCCAATACATAAATATATTTACAATAGGGTAAGTTATTGATTGCTTTACTCAAGTGCTCATCTAATTCATCGGGATTATTCAATATTGCGGGTAACTCCAGAACTAGTTTCTCTAAACTATTACTCAGATGTGTGGTTAAAAACTTACGCAATTTTTTGACCGTTTTTGTTACCGTTGAATCCATTTGTAATTCTCTCTCGTAATGGTTATGTTATGCCCATATTAACATGACAGGAATCTTTGGCGATGACTAAGAAACATCTACAACAAGTAGTAACTATACTACTTTCTTTTTTACTCTTAACTACGGTTAGTGCTAATGAAGTAGAAGTCATCAATGTCAAAATACATCAACAAAAAGATAGAACCTGGACCTTTGCTGTCACTTTAAAGCACGACGATAAAGGCTGGGATCACTATGCCAATGAATGGCAAATTATTGACTCAGATAACAAAATACTGGGCACCCGTACCCTGTATCACCCACACGTTAATGAGCAGCCGTTTACCCGTAACTTATCCGGGGTAAAAATCCCTACCACTGTTAAAACAGTCCGTGTCATTGCGAAAGACACGGTTCACGGTTTATCACATAAAGCAGTTGAAGTTAATCTATCTAGTAAAGAAATAAAACAGATTACTTTAGACTTAAAAAAGGCAAAGTAGCATGTTTAAAGACTCACTTTCTTCGCTCTGGATAGTTCTTATAAGCATATTTTTATCAAGCCCTGCTTTCAGTACATCCAGCCAAGTTTCACCGTCTCAATGCCAATCAAAACGGGTAAAGCTACAAATTCTCGGCTCGCGTGGCCCTGAGCTACTCGATGAGCAAGCCTCTACAGGCTACCTAATCTGGCTCGACAATAAAGCCCGTGTCATCATTGATGCTGGCGCAGGAAGCTTACAACGCTTTAAACAAAGCAAGGCTAACTTTGAAGATGTTGAGTTATTCTTATTCAGTCACTTTCATGTCGATCATAGCAGTGACTTCCCTGCCTACATCAAGGGAGCTTTTTTCACTAAGCGTAGTAAACCACTGTTTGTTTATGGCCCTACGGGTACCAAGTTTGTTGCATCAGCCGAACAGTTTGTAGAGCGCGCTATCGGCAGCCAAGCCGGGATGTACCCATATTTAGGCAATGTACTTGATAAAAACTCACCGAGTGCCTACAAAATTAAGAGTGCTAATATTCAATGGTCATACAGCGATTTGACTATTAAAACCATCTACAACCAAAATGGCATTCTTGTTAAAACCGTATCTACCCATCATGGGCCATTTCCCTCGCAAGGTTACCGAGTCGAACTAGCCGGTTGCTCAATAACATTTTCTGGTGACATGAGTGGTCGCCTCGGCGCGATGCCAGAGCTAGCGAAGAACACTGATATCTTCGTCGCACACAATGCCATCCCTGAGGATGCAACCGGTGTTGCTGCCCTACTTCATATGACACCCACAACAATCGGCAAAATTGCTCAACGTGCAAATGTTAAAAACCTGTTATTGACACATTTAATGGAACGAAGCATCAATATCAAAGACGAAACACTCAAACTAATTAAAAAGACGTACCATGGTGCTGTCAGCTTTCCGAATGATTTAGATTCTTTTAATCCATAAGGATTCTGTTCAAACGTAACGACTGGTGCTTTAATACGGCTTTAACTTGCACACCGAGCGACCACATGCCTAACGCATCCTTCTCTTCCCTACCTTTTTCAAAAACATTACTTAATAACTTAGATTCTCTGGCTTATAAAACAATGACTCCTGTTCAGTCGGCAAGTTTACCCGCCATTCTTGAAGAAAAAGATCTAATCGTACAAGCTAAAACAGGTAGCGGAAAAACAGCAGCATTTGGGCTGGGTTTATTACAAAAGATAAACCCTAAATTCTTTGGTCTACAAGCTTTGGTTTTATGCCCGACCCGTGAGCTTGCCGACCAAGTCGCCAAAGAAATTCGCCAACTTGCGCGTTGTATTCCCAATATAAAATTAGTGGTTTTATGTGGGGGGAAACCCTTAGGGCCGCAAGCAGATTCGTTAGAACATGGTGCACATATTGCCGTGGGAACACCAGGAAGAATCAAAGATCATTTAAGTCGCTCTACCCTTGATTTGAGCAGTGTTGACACATTAGTACTAGATGAAGCTGACCGTATGCTGGATATGGGCTTTTATGATGAGATTACAAATATCATCCAGCAAACACCAAGCAATCGACAAACTCTTCTTTTCTCAGCAACTTACCCTAATACCATAAAAAAAATGTGCCGCTCTATACAACGCGACCCTGTCGTTATAAAGGTGGATGAGACACATGCAGAAAATACAATCGAAGAAAATTTTTACCTCACAAACAACTACCAGCGCAAGGAAACACTGCTTAACCTACTGGCTCACCACCAACTCAAAAGCACCGTGATTTTTTGTCACACCAAGGTTCAGTGCCACGAGATATCTGAATTTTTAAAAGATAACAAGGTGCAAACACTAGCGCTTAATGGTGATTTAGATCAGCGCGACCGTGATCAAGTTTTGGTTCGTTTTAGCAATAATAGCTGCCCTGTTTTAGTCGCCACGGATGTTGCTGCGCGTGGTTTAGATATTAAATCATTGCAAGCGGTAATTAATTATGAGCTACCTCACGACCCAGAAATTTACACCCATCGTATCGGTCGTACAGGTCGTGCGGGGGAAACCGGTCTAGCCCTAAGCCTTTATACCGAATCAGAAATAGAGCGGATTATTTCACTCGAAGATTATTTAGGTAAACCCTGTAATAATGAAGCAACCGACTCTTTAAGCAAAGCTGCGGATTTTTCTCTGCAGTCTAACGTATCAACCTTACAAGTTGATGCCGGCAAAAAGAATAAAATACGCCCAGGCGATTTATTGGGCGCACTAACGAAAGATGCTGGGCTAGCAGGCAGTCAAATTGGTAAAATTAACATTTTTGATCAACTTAGTTATATTGCCATTGAGCAAGACGCGCTACCCAAAGCACTTAACTATTTTCGACAAGGTAAAGGT
>Ga0256840_1000825_pt1 | contig 30776 bp, 28 predicted proteins | sample 355202metaG_FD_185969 | JGI IMG/M metagenome (GOLD analysis project Ga0256840, IMG submission 185969) | Hydrothermal vent microbial communities from Mid Atlantic Ridge, Atlantic Ocean - 355-202 | ecosystem: Environmental > Aquatic > Marine > Hydrothermal vents | place: Atlantic Ocean: Mid... | reverse complement strand
CAACATCACTTTTTTAAAGACTTCCACTATAAGTACCTTAAAAATGCTGTCAAAGTACAAGCCCCACTTTTTGAAGAGATTACACGAAACTATGAAACTTCTCAAGTCAAGCTTGTCTCTCTTGTCAAACAACGCTACATTGAGAGCCTTAATTTACTGGAAAATAGATTTTCATTGTTGCTTGACAAACTCATTGTGTTTATCGCTAACATTGATGTAGCCATTTCCAATGCAAAATGTTCAAAAACTATGAACCTCTCACGCCCCATTATTGAAGAGGGCTCATTTTATGAAGCTATCGGCTTACGTCACCCTATCATAGAGTCCAATGATGAACGTGGTATCTATGTACCCAACGATATCTTTTTGGGGAGCAATAATCAAACAGAGCATAATCATATCACGCTCAATGCAAGTGATGGAGAAGATGTATTAGGTACACTACTTTATGGCATCAACTCTTCAGGTAAGTCCTCTCTCATGAAAAGTATAGGGATTTGTGTAGTACTGGCACAAGCAGGATTTTTTGTGCCTGCGGTAGAACTTCGTTTTGGACTGTATGACAAGCTCTTTACTCGCATCGTTTCACAAGACAACCTCTATAAAGGATTGTCAACCTTTGCTGTAGAGATGATGGAACTCAAAAATATCTTTAACCGTGCCAATGAACGCTCTTTGGTTCTTGGAGATGAGATAAGTCAAGGCACAGAAACAGAATCTGCCCTTGCGATAGTCTCCTCTGCGATTCTGAAGCTTATCTCTCTGAAGTCGACCTTTATCTTTGCCACGCACCTACACCAGCTAGGAAGCATTCCCCAACTACAATCGTTAAAAAATCTTATCTTTCTACACTTAGGCATCAAGTATGATGAGAGCAATGACTCTCTTATCTACAATCGTGTACTGCAATTGGGTATGGGAGATAGTCTTTATGGGCTAGAGTTTGCGAAGTCTCTGCATATGGACAAAGAGTTTTTAACCATGGCTCAGACTATACGTGAAAACTTAAATCATGGTGGCTCTGAGATGAAAAAATTACGCAAACAAAAACGTAGTAAATACCATAAAGATTTATATTTGAGTAAATGTGCGTTATGTGATGAGAGTGTTGAAGATGTACATCATATTGCAGAACAACATGATGCAAGTGATTCAGGACATATAGACCATTATCATAAAAACCATAAATACAACCTCATACCACTTTGTAAACATCACCATAAATTGGTGCATGACAGCAAAATAACCATTTCAGGATTTGTGATGACAAGTGAGGGATTGAAATTACATTACGAAGAGAAAGGATAACTACAGAGGCTATGCCTCTATAGTTAAAAATCGTAGGTAACCCCTGCAGAGAGGATATCCATATCTGGTATATCTGAATCAATAAGTAAACGCTGATAGTCTACAAAAAGCCCCCAACCCATCTCTTGGTCTGCTTGCCCATCGAAGCCTTCTGGATAATATATATCAGGGTCATAATCATCTCTTTTATCAGAGAGATCGTATTCAAGTCCTAAACCTGCGGAGAAACCGTTATCGTTAAACGTGCCACTTGTGCTAGTCTGCGTCCATCCATAACCAAGTAAACCATAAAGATTAAAGTTTTCGTTAAAAGGTAGCATAGGTTTCATAAAAATTCCAAGGTGTTCTAATTTTTGTCCATTCAATACACCCTCAGCCCAATATGTCCCAATATATCGTGCTTCAAACCCTATATACTGATTAAATTCATAACCCAAACGTACCATTGCACCATATGTTACATCTTCATAACTAGAAGAATTATATCTACCCGAGACGAATCCAACACCTACATATACGGGGACAGCCAGTTGTTTTACCTCAATAGGCTCAACTGGTACAATTTTGGGGGCAATATTTCCTCCCCCAAATAATAACGATGATAACCCACATATTACAATAGAAGTACATAACAAAGTTTTCATGGATAAAACTATTCCCTTTCTTTCTTATTTTTTCAAAGGAGTGACATACATGTTTATATAACGCCCTTCTTGCTTAGCAGGACTTTCTAAGTTTGCTATATCTTCAAGCATAGGCCAAACACGGTTGAGGACATCTACTCCCCACTCTGGGTTTGCCATCTCACGTCCTCTTAGGAAGACACGTAGTTTTACATGTTTTCCTTTTTCTAAGAACTCTCTGGCATGTTTTACTTTATATGCGATGTCATTTTCGGCTATTTTACAAGAAAACTTAACTTCTTTAACTTCGATTTTCTTTTGGTTTTTACGGGCTTCTTTTTTCTTTTTTTCTAGCTCGTATTTGTGTTTTCCGTAGTCCATGATTTTGGCAACAGGAGGTTTTGCATCTGGGGACATAAGCACAAGGTCTAGTCCTCTTTCATTTGCTATGTTCATCGCTTCCGCACGGGTTATGATACCAAATTGCTCACCATCGTCACCAAGAACTCTTAGTTCCATGATGCGTATAGCATCATTCATGATGGTGTCGTCAGGCTTCTTTCTTCCTCTGTTGTTTCTATCGTTTTGTCTACTCAAATTGTTCCTTCTTGAAGTTGTTTGGTTAATTTTACCATAAATTCATCTTGTGTAAGATTATACTGTTCTTTGTTACGTCTGTCTCTTATCGCTACTGTTTTGTTGGCAACTTCTTCGTCTCCAATGATGACTACGTACGGTACACGCTGCTTTTCAGCGTTACGTATGCGTTTGTTGAGGCTGTCATTTTTGTCATAGACCTCTGCGTCTATGCCTTCTAGTCTCATGCTTTTCTTAAGCTCATAGGCATAGTCTGCATGACTTTCGCTTATAGGTACAAAGATGATTTGCACAGGGGCTAAGAAGAAGGGGAATTCTCCTGCATAGTGTTCTATGAGTATGCCTATAAAACGTTCAAATGAACCTAAGATAGCACGGTGTATCATCACAGGTTGTTTACGTGTGTTGTCTTCACCTACATACTCCACCTCAAAACGCTCTGGTAGGTTAAAGTCTACTTGTATCGTACCACACTGCCATTTACGCCCTATGGCATCGGTGATTTTGATGTCGATTTTTGGTCCATAAAATGCTCCACCACCTTCATCTATAGTGTAAGGCAAGTTGTTACCATCGAGTGCCTCTTTTAGACCTTGCGTAGCAAGCTCCCATACGTCATCTTCACCGATGGCTTTTTCTGGCTTGGTTGCTACTTCCATAGTATACTCAAAGCCAAAGAGTTTCATAACTGAGTCTACAAACTCTACCACCTCTAGTACCTCAGCTGCTATCTGCTCTGGCTCACAGAAGATATGTGCATCATCTTGTGTAAACTCACGTACACGTAAAAGTCCATGCAATACACCTGACTTTTCATGACGATGCACCACGCCGTATTCATAGTACTTCAATGGTAAATCACGGTAAGATTTTGGTGTTTGCTTAAAGACTTGTATATGCCCTAAACAGTTCATAGGCTTGATACCGTACTCTTGCTCATCTATGGTAGTCAGATACATGTTGTCACCATAACAGGCATAGTGTCCTGAAGTTCTCCACATGTCTGCTTTTAGTATCTCAGGACCTCTTACTGGCTCATAGCCACGCACGAGGTGAGCTTTATGCAAGATACTTTCTAGTTTGTAGCGTAGCTTCGCTCCTTTTGGCATCCAAAAAGGTAGCCCTGGTCCTGCCGCGTCGTTAAACATAAAGAGTTCCATCTCTGCACCAATCTTTCTATGGTCACGTTTTTTCGCTTCTTCTAACATAGTAAGATGTGCTTTAAGTGTCTCTTTGTCTGCAAAGGCTACACCATAAATACGCGTAAGCATTTCTGCTTTTTCATCACCACCTAGGTAAGCTCCCGCCACACGAGTGAGCTTGAAGTTATGCAAAAAACGTAATGCTGGAACATGAGGTCCACGACAAAGGTCTTCAAAGTCACCTTGCTTGTACACCGAAAGTGTATCATCTTCTATGCGTTCCATCACTTTTTGCTTAAGGTCATCGTTTGCAAACTTTTCTAAAGCTTCAGCTTTGCTCATCTCGTACTTTTCTATTTTGTACTTTTTCTTGATGAGTTCTTTCATCTTCTTTTCGATGGCTTTGAGGTCAGCTTCGCCTATGGTCTCATCTACTCTGAAGTCATAGTAAAAGCCTTCGTCTACTACAGGACCTACAAAAAACTGTGAGTTTGGATAAAGTTCTGTAATGGCTTGTGCCATAAGGTGTGCTGTAGAATGACGTACTATCTCTAAAGATGTTTCAGAGTTGTCATACTCAACAGGAGTAGCAGTACAGTTTTCACCTGCTGTTTGTGTGTCTAAAATAGTGCCTTGGTCGTCGATGTAACCTATAATGTTTTCGCTCAAATTATGCCTTTGTATGTCATGGCTTACTTTGTCATGACTTAAAATGCTGTGATTATAACCAATTTATACTTTTATGATAACTCTTTTATCTCGCTATAAAAAACATAACTTCTATTTTCGTCCTGTTTGGCTATATACATTGCCTCATCTGCACATTTACGCAAAAATGTTTCTGAGGTACTGTCTTCTGGGTAGATACTAACACCTACACTTAAAGAGATAAAAATATCTTTATTCTGCACTATAAAACCACCTATAGTTTCTGATACCAACTTTTGGAGAAATTTATCTAAAAATGCCTTTTTTCTTTTGGTGATAATGACAAACTCATCCCCCCCCAATCTAGCAATAAAATCTTCTTCCTCCAAACTGCTAGACAACCTTTTTGCCACTTCTATGAGTACCTTGTCTCCAATATCGTGTCCATAGGTGTCATTGATAGGCTTAAATTTATTGAGGTCGATGAACAAAAGTGCAAAAAATGCTTCTTCAGCAAAAAGTTCTTTCATGTAGCTATGATACTGTTTACGGTTTGGTAAATGTGTTAATGTATCAAAATTGGCATCATAGGTTGAGTGTTCCAATGTCTCACTTAGCACCTCTTGCTCCTCATAGAGATACCATAAATGTTTACTATAAATAAAAGAGACTATAAATGCAGTAAGTGCATACAGGGACACGATATCTGAATGCACATCCCAATAGAAAGACACCTGTACTAAAAATACCCAAGAGAGTGAAGCAAACAAAAGGCTGATATAGAAATACATAAATCCAAAGTTTGCACTACTAAGCATAATAATGATGATATAGATAGGGAATAGAAACAGTCCAAAAGACTTTAATAGTAGTATGACAAATGTAAGAAAAGTAAAATCAAGTAAAAGAATAAAACTTTTCCGTATATCCACCATAACATCTGGAAATTTAATAATAAAACGATAATAAAACATAGAAAAGAAAGTTAAAGAGACAAGGCTGATTTTTAATACAAGTTCAGAAGAGTTAATGCCCTTAGATTGAAACCCTAAAAATAAAAATGTCACAATTGTAATAACAAGAATAAACCAAAAACGTATATAGATATAACTTTTTTCTTTCACGAATGTGTTATCATGCATTTTTAACCTTATCTTTGAATAGCTTTAGTCTATCATAATTAAAATAAATATAACTTTTAAGTATCTCTTGGTTATACTTCCACCCTATTTAAACTGTACAATCTAATGCTCGATTAACTCAGCGGTAGAGTGCCTCCATGACATGGAGGTGGTCACAAGTTCAAATCTTGTATCGAGCACCATTTTCATTGGCACTTTTGCCTTTACTCTTCGTCTCTGCATTCGTCACATACTAGTAAGTATGCTTCCTTATTTGTTCCTAGATTAAAACCAAAATTGCCATGAAAACATTATTACCAAAAAGCTATCCTCTAGCTACTCTAAAAACCCTTAGTCTTTACAGACCCATGCACTTTCTTGACAAAGTTTATCAAGATATGGGCTTGCTGCACTTTGTCCATTTTTTAGTGCTTTTTTTAAATTTTCGTATGCTTTCATCTTATCGTGTGTTGTGCTTTCCCCCCATGCAAGGAGCAAAGAGACATTTACTTGGGCTGCACTGTCTCCTTGCTCTGCACCTTTTTGGAAAAATTCAAAGGCTTTTTGTTCATTTTTTTGCGTGCCTTTTCCTTCAAGATAGAGGGTTCCTAGGTTGTTATATGCCTCCTTGATACCTGCTTCAACAGACTTTTCGTACCAGTATTTTGCTTTTTCGTAAGCATGTTCATCTTTTAAACCCTCCACATGATACATTTGAGCGAGGTTATACTGAGCTGCCCCATTACCCTGCTTTGCTGCTTTTTCATACCATTTTTGGGCTTCTAGTCTATCTTGCTGTACACCTTCTCCGTTAGCATAGAGTAGCCCTACATTGTATTGTGCTTTTGCGTCATCTTCTTTTGCTAGTTTAAAAAAAGTGTTCAGAGCTTTGATGTAGCTCTTGTTGTTGTAGTCCTCTACTGCTTGGTTAAATTCGTTTGCACCCAATCCCACCATTCCAAATATAAATAACCATAAAATTATAATTTTGTACATACCATGTCCTTTTATATGCTCTTATATAAATGTCTCTGCGACAAATGTTTTTGTCACTTTACCGCCAAATCTGTAAATACCCTCTTCATAGTTTACATACAGTTCATCACCACTTTTAGGAAAAACTTTTACTTGGTTTGAGACTTTTTCTTCTTGATGATTACGTATGAAACATGCAACTATACCTGTGCCACAGGCAAGTGTTTCATCTTCTACGCCACGTTCGTAGGTACGTACATACATAGTGTCACCATCAAGTTTACAGATGTTTACATTACAGTTGTACTTGTGTCTTAACGCACGCATTTGTTCTATGTCAAAAGTGTCAATGCTGTCACGCACAGACACCAAATGTGGTACGCCTGAGTCTATGAGCCACCAGGTATGTCCATAGGCTTCTATATCTGTGCGTATAATGTTGGGGCTAACCATGTCAGAAACTACATATAGCCCATTAATCGTAGCTCGTATGACACCAGCTCCCGTTAAAAACTCTGCCTTGTTGTCTTTTGCAATGCCTTTTTCATGGGCAAAGTGTGCAACAGCTCTTGAAGCGTTACCACACATCGCTGCTCTAGATCCATCTGCGTTGTAAAACTCCCACTCAAAATCATACTCACTATGTGGGATGACCACCACTAAGCCATCTGCCCCCACGCCATTTTGTCTATGACATAACGTTTGAGCAAGTACAGATCTGTCTGCTTTTTTGTTGGCGGTTATCATGACAAAGTCATTGCCATTGGCAGAATACTTTGCTACTGTCATCTAAACTCTCCTAAAATCTCTTCTTTAACACGTGTACATTCACGCTCTAATTCTGCAAGTGTACCACTATTATCTATAACATAATCAGCTTTTTTACGTTTTTCCTCTATGGAGATTTGGATATCTATACGTTTTTGGGCTTCCACTTGGTTTGTCCCCTCTCTTTGTATGAGCCGTTGTAGCTGTAAATCAAAAGGCGTATAGACTACCAGTACTTTTTCAATGGGGTAACGCTTGCCTTCAAAAAAAAGAGGGATGTCTACTAAGTAAGGTTTTTTCTTCTCATCGAGCATAATAGCAAGTCTCTCAATGCGTGCATAGATAAGAGGATGAAGGAGTGATTCTAGCTGTTTTCTTTTTTGCTCATTGGCAAAAACGATGCTACCTAATGCCTTTCTATCTACTTTTTTCTCTTTGACAACATCTGCACCAAACAGTGTAGCGATAGCCTCATGTTCTTCATTGAGTATCTCATGAGCTATCTTGTCCGCATCAATAATCTCAAAGCCAAATGCGTAAAAGCACTTCATAACCGTACTTTTACCTGTGGCAATACTCCCCGTAAGTGCTACTGCATATGTAAATGCCATATCTACTCTTTTACTACCATTGTCTGTAAGATTGCAACTGCATTTTATCATAGCCATAGATGTCGTCTCTAAACTGTAGCACACCCTCGTAGTCTACATAGGCCGTGAGATACACAACATCTACAGGTACTTTAGTTCCAAGTTTTAGGTAGGCTTTTTTCTTACCTTTTAACCTCTTTTGAGATTTGTCAAAATCAATGTTATCATTAAAGGTAGAAAATGTTTTAAGAAGTTCTCTTGGTTTATGTAAACGTATGCACCCATGAGAAAAAGCCCTTACGTTACGGTTAAAGAGTTTTTTATTTGGGGTGTCATGCATATAAACAGCAAACTGGTTGGGAAACAAAAACTTTATTTTACCCAATGCATTTTTATAGCCAGGTACTTGTGCAAAACGAAAAGGCATACTCTTGCTGTATCTGTATTTACTCCAATCTACGGAACCTCCATCTATCTTAGCAGCATCTTTGCCCCAACCTGTACGTATTTCTATGCCTTTTTTTGCCATAGCATTTGGGTTTTTCATCAATTTAGGAATCATCTCCTTTTGGATGATGCTTTTAGGGATGTTCCAGTGGGGGTTAAGTACAATGGTCTCTACGGTGTCTGAAAAGATAGGTGTAGGGTTTTTACGTTTTCCTACGATGACGCGCATCTCTTGATGCAACACTCCCTCTTCTTCAAAAGAAAGACTAAAAGCAGGGATATTAATAATGATATGTCTTTTCCAATCTCTTTGATGTAACCATTTGATACGGTCAAGGTTTAAACGTATTTGCTTAATACGAAGTTCTATGGGTACATTGAGTGCTTTTTTTGTCTTTTGCCCTAGTACCCCTTTGGCTACCAAGCCATGGCGTTTTTGAAAGCGTATAACAGCTGTTTTTAAACACTTGTCATAGACTTTCGTTTCAGGAGTACCACAGGGCTTATAGTCAGCACTTTTTTGTAAACGTTCACGTATGTTTGGTATGGTTTCATAGCTCTTTCCTGCTCTTAATGTACCTTTAAAATCAAGGTGTTTCCATCCTCCTTGTTTTGACATCTCCATATAGCTTAAAAGTTTTTCTTTTAGTGCTTCATAGCGATACGCTTTAGGACTTACTTTTGAAAACATATTTTCTAAGCTTCCTGAAAGTACGGCCGATTCCAAAAGTGAGACAGGACTAAAAGCAGGTTTGTAGGTCACCCAGTCTGCTTTAATCCCATGTTCACGCAAATTGTAAAGTCTTCCTTGAAATGCTCCCCAGTTTATGCTTCCATAGAGTGCATAGTCTGCGTAACCTTTATAGAGCTGTGCAATTTTAAATTCCAGAGAGACTTTCTCTTTCAGTGAGGCATAAGCAGCATACATTTGTTTTGCAGATTGAGCTAACTCTTTTGCGTCTTGTTTAAGTTTTGAACTCTCTTTTAGTGTCTTGTCGTTACCAATATGTTCAAAAAGCTCTTCGCTAAGCGTGGAGAGCTTCTCTTCTTGTATCCATACTGGGACAAAAAAGAGTTGGGTATAGAGTTGTCTTAAAAAATGTTTTTGAGGGAGTGCCTCAAGTGAGTTCATCATCACAGTAGATGTGACATCATGAAATGTTGCTTCTGCCTTTACTGAAGCAGGGTATGCTGTCAAAACCATGAAAGCAACAGCTACCCTAAGCCATAAAAATTTTAATGTTTCTTTTATCATTCTTTCCCCATTTCCTACTTGCTTGGTAAAAAGAGTATATCAAAATAACATAACAAAAGTGTATATTACAAGATTTTCATTACTTCTATCTTCTCTGCTTCATCTGCACGAACGGCTATGAGTGTGGAGCCTACCTCTATTTCCATCGTCTGTTTAGCCAGAGAACATCCTTTAACCAAAAGTACTTCGCCACGCATAACACCAAATGAGGTGAGCCTGTCTCTCAGTGCCTTGTCTGCATCTATCTTGATGATTTCTGCTTTGTCGCCTTTATGTAAATCTTTTAGAACCATCTTACCCTCCTGTGAGGACTTGCGTCACTCTGTATGCTATAAAACTCAATATCCAAGCCGTTGCTGTCGTTGAAAGGAAAAGGTACAGTAGATACTTCCACCCTCCAGCTTCTTTAGCAAAGACCATAGACGCAGCTAAACAAGGCAAATAAATCATCACAAATACGATAAATGCAATGGCTGAGGCAAAAGGGATATTTGCTTTTATTTGTGCTATGAGTCCTGCATTACTTTCATCTACCTCATCTCCAAGTGCATAGAGTACTCCCAGTGTTGAGACTACCACTTCTTTAGCTGCCAAGCCCGTCTCTAATGCCACAGCCATACGCCAATCAAAACCAAGAGGAGCAAAAAATGGCTCTGAAGCATGTCCTATGATGCCCAAGTAGCTGTGTTCTAGCTCGTAAAGCTTCACCTGATTGACTTCTAGGTTACTTGGTGCATCTACTTTAGGGTAGTTCGACGCAAACCAAATAAGAATAGACGCTGCTAAAATGAATGTACCTGCTTTTTTCATGTAAGACTTTGCTTGTCCATAGACTGTGTGCCAGATGAGCTTGAGTGAAGGCATACGATACTTTGGCATCTCCATCACAAAAGGCTCATCTTCACCTTTAAAGACAAACATCTTTAGCACTTTAGCCGCAAGTAAGCCTAACATCGCTCCAGAAATGTAGATAATAAACAATATATTTCCAGCTTGCTCTTCACCAAAAAAAGCCCCTGCAAATAGTACATAGATAGGCAACCTTGCACCACAAGACATAAACCCGATGATAAACAGCGTAATGAGTCTGTCTTTTTCGTTTTTCAGAGTACGGGCTGCCATATAAGCGGGAACAGAACACCCAAACCCTGTCACTAAAGGGATAAAACTTTTTCCGTGTAAGCCAAACTTATGAAAGAAACCATCTAGTAAAAACGCTACACGGCTCATGTATCCTGTCGTTTCTAAAAGGGCGATACCTAAAAATAGGATGACAATGTTTGGTAAAAACATTACCACTGCTCCCACTCCTGCTATCATCCCATCTGCCACAAGTGAACCTAGCTCCCCATCTCCGAGTACTACTTTGGCTTGTTCTCCTAGCCATGAAAAGGCTACATCTATGTAATCCATAGGGATGCTTCCTAGCTCAAAAGTAAGCTGAAACAGTCCCCACATAAAGAACAGAAATAATGGTATACCTAAAAATTTATTGATAAGCAGGTTATCTATCTTTTGTGTCAAGTTTTTAGCTTTCATACTTTTAACTTCCATAACCTCCATTTTTGCACCTTTGGCAAAAGCAAAATGTTCATCGGCAAAAATCTCATCTAGGTCTTTTGTTGTACTGTGCAAGTAGATATGCTCTAGCCCCTCTCTTACAATAGGCAGAAGCTCTATCCAGATAGGCTCTTCGTGCATTTTTTTATAGACCTCAGCATTTTCTTGTAGTAGCCGTACTGCCAGTTGATGGTAGGGTATCTCAGATTTATACCGTTTCTCTTCAAGAAAAAGTACAATCTTTTCTATCTCTTCTTCTATAGGGTCTGAGTACACTACCTTTGCCGAAGTCTCTTCTTTTTCATACGCCTCGATGATAGCTTGCTGTAGTGCTTCTATACCTGTTTTTTGTGAGGCAGAAGTCTTGATACAGGGCACTCCTAAAATGGCTGAAAGCTGCTTTTCATCTATCTTGATACCCTCATTTTGGGCTTCATCATCCATGTTTAGGGCTACTACCATTTTTTTACCTGTTTCTAAGAGTTGCGTAGTAAACAGTAGGTTTCTTTGTAGATTTGTAGAATCAACGACATTGACGATGACATCATAGTCATCTGAAAGTAAAAAACTTTTAGTTACTTTCTCTTCTATGGTGTACTCTGTTAAAGAGTATGCCCCTGGTAAATCAATAATATGTACTTCATAGTTTTTACAAGAGACTTCATCGCAAAGGGTAAACTCCACTTCAGTTTTGTCTACAGTTACCCCTGAGAAGTTACCTACTTTGAGTTTAGCATTTGAGATGGCATTGATAAGAGAAGATTTCCCTACATTGGGTTGCCCTGCCAATGCTATGACTATTTTTTCCACTATGTTTCCTTTATATCCAACAGAAGACTCTTAATTAAGAAATAGATAAATGATAATTGTTATCACTCTATAATTTGCGAAGTATATTCTTACTTCTCTTAAAAATACGTTAATAACTTATTGTTGGCTCTACACTCTACCCTTAGATCCTAATAAAAAATACCGCACCATCGTGTCTGTTTTCGACCCATATCTTACCTTGCATATTGTTTTCTATCACAGATTTTGCGATGTATAGCCCTAACCCAGAACCATTTTTCTTACTTGTTGTATAGGGGGTAAATATTTCATCTATATTCTTCTGGCAGATGCCTCCTGCATTGTCTCTCATGCTTACCAAAGAATACTCCTGCTCCTGTCTCACCTCTATCTGTACATATTTATTTGCCTTCTCCTGTTTGGCAAAAGCATCTTTGGCATTTTGAAGAAGTGAGAGTATCACTTGGTTGTACTCGTTGGCATAGCCTTTTACCATAGCCTCCTCATCACCTTCGATACTCAATTCAATGTTACTGATGGCATAGTCCATCTTTACTAGTTCTAGTGCGGTACGAATCGTTTTTTTCACATTGAAAACTGCTCTTTTTTTTGAGGGCGTAAAAAACTTTTGAAAGTCATTGACCGTTTGACTCATGTGGTCTGCTTGCTGAAGTATATTTTCTATTTTCTCTACAGCAAGTTCGGAAGATAACGTACCTAACTCATATTTCATTTTCAGTAACGTACCTAGTGTCTGAATGACGGATAAGGGTTGTTTCCATTGATGGGTAATAAGCGAAATCATTTCCCCCATTTGTGCATGGCGTGTTTGCAGTTCTAACATGTGTTGTTTTTCTATGTTTTTAGAGACTTCTTTTTCAACGAGTTTTTGCATCTCTTCGTTAAAAGATTTCAGTTGTCTGTTTTTATTTTCAATTTCTGCAAGCAGCAGTGCATTTTCATTGGTTGATTGAGCAAGTAATCGATGCTGTATCATCACATCACTTACATCTTCAAGCAAGATAAGTAACGAGTTTTCAACCTTTGTTCCAAGGGAGACATGAATATTGACGCAAGTAGTGTCATCTTTCCATACATGAGGAATAGTAAAATGTTCTTGTTTACCATGAAGGACATCCAATAAATCTGTTTCTGTGCCAACAAGCTCAGGCATTAATTCAAAAATGTCCAACAGAACATCTATCTCTTCACACTTTCCTACATAAGTTTCTAAACCATTTGAACAATTTAAAAATTTAAATTCTTTATTGAGTAAGACATACTCATAGGTATGATTTTTACAAATAATATTAACAATCTCTTTTTTATACATCTCATTACCTTTTCATCCTTAGAAATTATAGCAAATCTCTCTAAGCTCTTGTTAACGCTAGCGTGTTAAAATATTTAATGCACTTTACATTTGGCTCTGTTTACTTCCTCTTTTTGTTGTTACTTTTACCCTGCTTTGTATGGTGTAAACAGTTTACACACCCTTTCTACTTCCCAAAACTAGACTGGGTGAGCAGGCAAAGTGCTTTTTTCACCTGGGAGCCTTGGCTCAAAATGTTTCTTTTTACACTTATGGTCTTTGCTTTGGCAAAACCCTTTGTCTATGATGATACACTCAATACCCATAAAAAAGGTAGAGACCTCATCTTAGTCTTAGATGCCTCAGGTTCGATGGCACAAAGTGGCTATGCGACTGATGACCGTCTCAAAAACAAATTTGAGCTGAACCTTGAGCTTGCTTCAGATTTTATCAAACAACGCCATGATGACAACATGGGTGTTGTCATTTTTGGTACTTTTGCTTACACGGCTTCACCTTTAACCTATGACTTAGAAGCCTTAACCCAACTTCTTTCTATGACCAATGTTGGTATAGCAGGTGAAAGTACCGCCATTGGGGATGCTCTTATGCAGGCTATGCGTTCGCTCTCTTTTGGAGAAGCTAAAAACAAAGCCATCATTTTACTCACAGATGGCTACCATAACGCAGGAGAACACTCTCCTAAAGTAGCTGTGGCACAAGCCAAAAAACAAGGCATAAAGATTTACACCATAGGGCTAGGGAAAAAGTCTGACTATGATGCTACTTTACTTGAGACCATTGCCAGAGAAACTGGAGCAAAATCTTACCCTGCAAGCTCTGCTAAGGCCCTAAAAGACATCTATGCCGAGATAAACAAACTCGAACCCTCAGCCATACGCAGTGAAAATTACCTCAATCAAAAATTGCTTATTGCTCTTCCTTTAGGTGTTGTATTTATTTTACTTCTACTTTGGGTACTTTGGGTCATGAAGGAAGATACCAAATGATGTTTCTCTATCCTAGTCTTTTATGGATGCTTTTACCCTTGGGACTGATGCTTTGGAAAAGCCCTAAAAGAGCCACCATTAGGGTACACCTCATTATCCTCATGCTCCTTGTCTTTGCCTTGGCTCGTCCTATCCAAAAACAAGCCTTACAAGAAGCAAGTATAGAAGCAAAAGATATCATCATCGCTCTTGATGTCTCCTACTCCATGCAAGCAACAGACCTCTTGTCTACGCGTTATGACTTTGCAAAAGAGACCATACGGGCATTACTAGAAAAAAACCCATCAGATAACATCATGCTTATAGCTTTTACCTCTAACCCTTTACTCCTTTCGCCTCCTACAACTGACCATAGACTTATAGATGTTGCCTTACAAAGTTTAAACCCTGAGTACATACTCACCAAGGGTACTTCCCTTAAGGCACTCTTTAAAAAACTCTCTTCTATGCAGACTGAAGACAAGCATCTCATCATGCTTAGTGATGGAGGAGAAAAAGAGGAGATAGAAAAAGACTTTGAAACACTCAACAGACTACTTTTAGACACAGGTACCTTTGTGCATGTCCTAGCTCTGGGAACAACGCAGGGGACAACCATCATGAGTAAAGAAGGCGTGAACTTAAAAGACAAACAAGGCAACCTTGTCATCTCACGCATCAACCCTCTACTACAAAAGCTTGCCAATGCCGTGAATGCTACATACATGACAGCTAGTTCTACGCCTCAAGCAACAGCAGAAACATTAGACAAACACTTACGTGATACACACAGCAAAACACAACACATTCAAAAGATGCAGTATCACTACAAAGAGTGGTACAGTCTACCTTTAGCGTTAGCCATGCTGTTTTTCTTACTGCTACATACCCGTGGTGTCAAATTTCTTCTTCTACTTTTTACCCTTTTAGGCTTGCCCTTGCAGGCTTCTTTCTTTGACCTCTACTTTCTACAACAAGCTTATAAAAGCTATGAAGACAAAACCTACCCTTTGGTAGAAAAACATCTTAAAAAGATAGAGACACCCTCTTTGCAGAGTCGGGTACTTTTAGCAAATATGTATTACAAACAAGAAAACTATAAACAAGCTATTTCAACCTATAAGTCTATCTCTACCCGCTCTGTTACAAAAAAACAGATGCTTTACTACAACATTGCTACTGCCTATACACAGATGCAAGCATATGATAAAGCCAAAATTTACTATACTAAAGTCTTGCAACTACAACCCGATGAAGATGCACAGTTCAACCTAGCTCTTATAGCCTTGAAGCATGACAAAAAAGAGGCATCTTTGGGCATTGCACACCCTAAGTCTCAAAGTACTGACTCTAGTAAATCAGAGTCACAAGAGAAGAAAAAAGAAAAGGAAAGAGAAGAGGACCAACCTAGTTCTGGCTCTGGAGGTGGTGGAGAGAGTAGTAGTAAAGAGAAACAAAAAGAGTCAAAATTGCGTAGTGATGAAAGTCAAGATGACACACCTCATCCGCTTGGTTCAAAAGTCTATGAGCTTATCAATAAAGGATACATCCGTGAAACACAGCCTTGGTAAAATACTTTTCCTTTGTTTACACCTCTTCTGGCTTCAAGCAAGTGATTTTGACTACAGCATACAAGTTGACAACCCTCAGCCCTACGCGAAAGAAGCCACACTTGTTACCGTAAATCTTAAACAAACAAACCATGACATCGTGCTTCTGTTTGACTTTGACCTTCTTAAGAGTGATGAGTATACCTTTCAGCGTGTTGACATAAAAGAGCTTGATGCCTACCATGCAGTAGAAATTTCCTACACCTATCTTGTCTACCCGCTTAAGGCAGGCAAGGTTGATGTCTCCTTTTCTCTCACACAAAAAGCCACCACAGATGAAAGTGTCGCCTATAGTTTTTCAGGAGACAGAGACAATGTCAAAGGACTTGTCACTACCAATACACACATAGACTTACCTTCTTTAACACTGGATGTTAAACCATTGCCATCAGGCACAGAGCTTGTTGGAGACTTTACTTTAGACTACCAAATCAACTCACATGATGCAGAAGCTTTTGAGCCACTGCCTATACAAATACGCATCAAAGGCAAAGGCTATCCTCCTTTACTTAAGAAACTTTTACCCAAAGAGGGAAACTTTACACGCTTTACAGAAAGTCCTCTTGTCTCTTCTACTTCAACAACACAAGGTACGATCAATACTGTCACCTATGCCATGGCTCTGTCTGCACCCAAAAGCTTTACACTTCCAACCCTTGTCATCAAGGTGTTCAACCCTTTGACGCAAAAAAGCTATGAGCTTGTTGTCCCAAAACAGACCTTTAAGATACACCCCTTAGAACGTTCAAAACTACTTGACAAGGTAGACAACCCTGCTGCTTTTATCTTCGATTGGTCATGGCTTGAAACATTTCTAAGCTATCTTGTTGTTTTTGTGGCGGGGTATCTCTTTGCACTGTCATGGAAATGGCAAAAAAAGACTAAACAAAAAAAAGAACCCTTAAAAGAGAAAATACAACATGCAAAAACACATAAACAGCTACTACAGATACTGCTGTCTCAAGATAAAAAGTACTTTACTAGTAGCATCCAAAAGCTAGAAAGCACCCTATACACAGAAGAAAATATCCCCTTAAAACAGATAAAAAAAGAAGCACTGGAGAAGATACAATGAATCACAAAATAAACCTACTCAAAAAAGAACTCAAAAAAGCTGTCATAGGACAAGATGCCATGATAGAAGGCTTACTTATCGGACTACTTTGTGATGGGCATATCTTAGTAGAAGGTGTCCCTGGGCTTGCAAAAACTACTACTATCAATGCTTTGTCACAAGCCTTAGGGTTAGATGCTAAACGGATTCAGTTTACCCCTGACTTACTCCCCTCTGACATCATAGGTGCTCAAATCTATAATCCCAAAGACCATAGTTTTAGCATCAAAAAAGGGCCTCTGTTTACCCACTTACTGCTTGCAGATGAGATAAACAGAGCCCCTGCTAAAGTACAGTCTGCTCTACTAGAAGTCATGCAAGAGAGACAAGTTACCATTGCTGAAGAGACCTTTAAACTAGAAAACCCTTTTTTAGTCATGGCAACACAAAACCCCATAGAACAAGAAGGCGTGTATGCCCTACCTGAGGCACAACTTGACAGATTTATGATGAAACTCATTGTCAAGCATAACACAGAAGATGAAGAACTTGAAATTATGCGTCATGTCGCAAATAAAAGCTTTACAGACATCAAACCTGTTCTCAATATACAAGAGTTATATACCCTACAAGAAGAGGTGACAAAAGTACACATTGACCCTGAGCTTGAAAAGTATATTGTTCAGCTCATTTCTGCCACACGCAACCTAGAGAAGTTTGGCATGGAAGAGGTCAAACATTGTCTTATGTTTGGAGCAAGCCCTAGAGCTTCGATAGACCTCTACAAAGCGGCTAAAGCAAAAGCCTTCTTAGAGGGCAAAACCTTTGTAAGCCCTTCAGATATCGGCTATGTCATCCACAATGTGCTACGTCACCGCATCGTACTCTCTTATGAAGCACGTGCTAAAGGGATGCGTTCAGATGAGATTATTACAAAAATTGTAGAAACATTAGCTATCCCATAATAGATGCACAAATGAATCATACTTTTAAAGCCTTGCAACTCAAAGCCCAACACCAAGTGTATACCCTCCTTTCAGGACATAATCTTTCTAAACTTCATGGTGAGGGGTATGACTTTTCAGAACTTCGTGAGTATCAGGTAGGCGATGACATCAGAAAAATAAACTGGATGATAACCGCGAAGTTTGGAAAGCCTTATATAAAGGAGTTACATGCCAACCGTGAGCTAAGTGTTATTGTAGCCTGTTTAATGGACGCAAGCCTCTATTTTGGCTCAGCAAACAGTCACTCTGCCAATGCCAAACAAACAAAGCTTGCAGAAGTAGCCACAACACTTGGTTATGCTACACATCAAAGTGCTGACCTCTTTACTGGACTGGCGTATATCCAGAACCAAACGAAAGAAACTCCACCTACCAAACAGCTCTACCACATAGAACAGTTTTCACAAACACTATTTGAAGCAAATCTACTAGGAACAAGGCTAGATCCACAACCTGCCATAGACAATCTTTTTAAGCGTATACAAAAACCTTCGCTTGTCTTTGTGTTGGGGGATTTTTTAGAAGAAGTAGACCTCTCTTTACTTGCCCAAAAGCATGAAGTCATCACCATTATCATAAGAGATAGAGAAGAAGAACATATCTCCTCTCTAGGAGAAGTTACCCTAACCAACCCTCAAAATAACAAGAGTCTTGAAACATATTTTGGGAAGAGAAGCAAGCAAAGCTATAAGCAAAAACGTATAGAAAATGATGAAAAAAATGCAGAACATTTCACCCGTCACGCTATTCGTTCTATCAAAATTTTCACAGATGAAGATGTTGTAAGTAGACTCATCACCCTTTTTGTCTAAAACTTAAACCCTTTTAAGAAACCGCCCACTGCTTTACCCATATCGCTCCCCAATGCCTTGTCAAGTTTCTTTTGTATCTTCTCGCCTGTCTTACTTTGCATGATTGCTGAAGGGTCTACGAGTATACGAGGCTTATCTACAGTACCCCCTATGGTTCCTGTCACTTCATACTTTTCATACACAAATTTAAACTTTGCTCTATGTGTATCATTGGTTTTGTTGACTACCCCTTGGGTTACTTCTATACGTGAACGTGAACCCTTGGCTATTAAAGTATAGCGAGTGATGTCCCCATCTATTGTTGCATGAAGCTTCGTTGTATCATAAATAATCCGTGCAGGGTCTTTGCCTATAAACATTTTAACCGTCTGTGTGGTACTGCTTGATTTGATTTGAAAAGACTTTATATCTATGTCAAGCACACCTCTTTTCTTTTTAAGATTATAGTTTATAGTCCCATAGGCATCACCTTGCACCAATGGGTCTCTTCCCATCAGTGCCAATATATTGTCTAAAGGTACGTTTATTATCTCACTTTTTAAGGTATCTCCTATAAGTGTATACGCTATCTTCCCACCTACAGAAGCTGTACTTCCGGTCACTTTTAAGGTTTTATCTTGTAGTACATTTCCACTAAGGAGCATAGAGCCATACAGTTTCTTGTTTGTGAGAGCATATGTCTTTTCTAACTTAGGGATGTTAAGCGTGTAACGACTTGTTACTTTGTTACTTTTCGTATCTACAATTGTCTCTGCCAACTTCAAGGTACCCATAGACGTTTTTATCTCTGTATGGAGTCTAGCAAGTCCTTTTTTAACCTCTCCCTTACTTGTAAAGCTAAGTGGCATACTAAGCTTTTTACCTAGGAGTCTCTCCATCACATTTGGTTGCGTTTCTAACTGCTCACCTTTAAGAGAAAAAGTCCCATCCAAAGTGTCAATATTACTGATATTTACTTTCGTTGAAAGCTTCCCTTTGACGTATCTAGGTAGGCTACTTAGTGAGAGCAATTTCTCTATAAACAAATTTTTAGCGTCAACTTGTACAGTTTTTCCATCATATACAAATGCCAATTTTTCACCTAAACCCTTTGCCTTGCCTTTTACTTTAAGTGTCTTATCAAAATCAAGGTCACCTTTTAAGCTCAAGTACCCTCGTTTTATCGCCCTGTTATCTGGTATCAGTAGCCCTAGATTTGGTAAAAACAGATCATACTGGGTATGCAATTTCTTGCTTTCTACTTCATACTGTAACTCAGAGAGTTTTATATCACTTAAATTAGACTTCAACACTAAGTTTGCATCAAGTACTTCTTTAACTATCTTTCCCTCTGAACGCAAAGTAAAATGGTTGTCGCTTGGTATTTGGTACCCAAAGGCTTTTTCTATACCTTTGGCAACAAACTGCCCTTTTTGTATCTGCATATCATACCTACCACTTTGTAAATCTTTGTCAACATTAGCACTCCCACTTAACAGACCTTTTACTAAGAGCGGCTGTTTTGTTAAGTGCTGTATTTTGCTTACATCAAGGTTTTGGAAATGTAGTTTAGAATGTTCGGCAACCTCAAACTGTAAAGTACCGCCCAAAGAGTGTGTCAACCCATCTATACGATACTCTTCTCCTTGTCCTTGAAGACTACCTTTTACTTTAAGTGGCCCTGCAAATTTATTTTGAGTAAGGATGGCTATTTCTTGTATATCCATATCATAAGTGGCAGAAATGTTTTTTTCTTTTAATCCTATACTAGCATCATTGACACTCAAGGTAAATAGGTTACTGTTTGCCTTTGCTTCTAACTCTAAATTTCTGCCTTTAAGTTTTACATCTACTTTTCCCGTGACATAACTCTTTGTCGGTATACGTAAATCATATACTTTTTGTACACCCAAGGTATCAAATAACGCTTTGTGCAGAACCACATGAGCATACCCATTGGCAAACTCATCTCCAATGTCTGGCATATTAATATCTATATCTATCTTCCCTTTTAACAAAGGTGCTTCACCTACAAGAACAAGTAACTCCTCTACTGCTACACCTTGCATCACTGCTTCTATATTTTTAGGAATGTTTTCCAAGACAGAAAAACGATACGCAAGTATAGCATCCAAGGCTGTTCCCTTCCCGTCTACTACCACATCATCAACAGTACCTTTAAAATGCCCTTCAAGTTCTAGTTGACGCAGTAGTATCTCATCGTAGTGGAAGTTATTTGCTTTGACTCGGTAAATACCCTGAAAACTTTGACTCAGTATGTCATACCGTGCTAAGACTTCTAGTCCTGCTTGCTTATTGAGTGTCAAAACAATGGATGCTTTGCCTGCTTTAAGCGTAAACTTTTTAACCTCAACAGGCATGGCAAGTTTTTCTTGGAGATCTTGTTGAATATAATGTTTTAACGTAGCATTACCATTTTCACTAAAGGCATAAAAAAGTAATCCCGTAACACCAAGGAGTAATATAAGGATAGTAGAGAGGAGGACAAGGAAAAATCTATTCATGGTTTATTATAACTAGAATAGACTAATAAGGCTGTATTATTTTAAAATTATTTTAAGATATCTTGATAATTTTTATCTGCATTGAGTTTGAGTTTGCCTTCAACATTCATTAATCGGTCATCATCTTTTTTAAATGCTTTACTCAAACGTTTTATTACTTTTTCTTGATGCTTTTCTTTTGAGATTTTATGCTGTTTAAAAAACTTTTTTAAACCTATCCATTGTCCCTCTTGAGCTACTTTATCTTCTGCAACTTCTTGCTCTTCCTCTACTTCTATCACTTCTTGCTCTTGAGGCTTCTTTTGCTCAAGTTGCAGCACATAAAGTGAACGCATCTCATGAAATGCCTCTTTAAGCAGATCAATTTCACCTTTAAGTGTTGTAGATATCTGTTTGTTTGATTTTTTGAGGTCTTTGACTGTGCCTTTGAGTACAGAGATAGTTTCATCTTTTGCCTCAAGGAGGGCTTTATAGTCTTTTGTATCAGTAGCAGGTGCTTCTGTAGGTTTTTTTACTTTAGGTGCTGTGGGAGTACTTGAGAGTTTAGTAGTTTGGCTTGCTTTGTCAACCACGATGTAAAGTTTACCCTCTACATTTTTTGCCTGTAAAATACCACGCTTTATCTTCGCATACACTGCCTGTCTCGAAATCCCAAGTTCTTGAGCATACTCTGCAGGCTTCATCAACTTTTCCATATCCATCCCTATTCAATATTTGATAAATCATAGCATAAGTTTTATGAAAGGTTGTCAGTTGACAGTAAACAAAAGATGAAGTTACAAGTTAATTTACTTTTGTGTCCCATCTAAAACAGGCACAAACAAGCAACGTTCTATGGTTTCAGAAGTTATCCGTCCCTTACGTTTATAATACCGTGTAATGATATGATAATTTTCAGACTGTTCAACAGGAGCAATGAGTATGCCCCCTTCTGCTAACTGTTCAAACAACACTTCTGGTATCTCTTTAGCTGTAGCAGAAAATAAAATACGCTCAAAGGGTGCATACTGCTTCCAGCCACGCTGTCCATCATCAAAACGGGTAAAGACATTGTGTATTTCAAGTTCATTAAAACGGCTCTTTGCTTCTTTTAAAAGTGTATCTATGCGTTCTATGGTAAACACACGACGACAAATTTTAGAAAGTATCGCCGCTTGATAGCCAGAGCCACAGCCTATCTCTAGTACTGAGTCTACGCCATCTAGCTCAAGATGTTGTGTCATTTTAGCTACAGTTAAAGGGGAAGATATCCACTGTTGTGCTGCCAAAGGCAAGGCATCTAAGTTATAAGAGAGGTGCTTAAATTGTGTGGGAACAAAGGCTTCTCTGTCCACAGACAAAAATGCATCTTTGACATAAGCTTCCAATGGAAAATGTTTTTCTACTTCTACGACAAGGTTTTGTCGCTGTCTTGCTTTTATCATCCTAAAGTCACCCACCCCTTAATAGTGTCGAAATTCTATCTAAAACTTAGTTAAAGAGGCTTTTTAACGTTCCCCACGCCTTTGAAAAAATACTTGGCTCTTCGATGCCTTTGTCTTTGTTATCCATAGTTTTAAAGCTATTACAGCCTGCTGTACTTCCTGCATCACAGGCTTTTTTATAGTACTTCTTTACCATGTTTCTGTCTTTTTTTACACCAAATCCACCTCGGTAGATGATGGCTACGTTAATACACGAGTCTTTGCTTCCTAGCTCACAAGCCTTTTCATAATACTCACGTGAAATGACATCATTTGGTCTGACATCTTGCCCATCTCTATACATGGTTCCAAGTGCCTCACAGGCATGTAAGATTCCTCTTTGACATGACTGTTCGAACAGTGGTCTTGCCGCTTGGTAATGTTTATTGCCATAGTAGTTGTCACCCAGTGCATCACAAGCAGTATCTAGCCCATGTGTGCAGGCTCTACGGATATACTCTAAACCCAAATCTTTTTTTTCTTGGTTTTGGGCATTTTCACCTGTAGTAAGCGTGATGCCCACTTCATAACAACTCTTTACCGTACCTGCTCGACACTTTTCTATTTGACTTGTCACTTCTGGACTTAACTCTAAAGCATTAAGAGATGTTAGTCCCACAAAACATACCAATATTAATTTTATTTTATTCACAACATATTACCTTTAATCCATTACTATATAGCGACGCATTTTCATTATTATACCGCAGTACTGGCAAAGCCATTACTACTTACGCTAACGCTAGTTTCCTTCAGCAGGAAGCTCTCGCAACTTATTGCTCTAATCCATCACTATATAGCGACGCATTTTTTTTATTTCCCGAAAGTCTATCGTGCCTTCTATTGCGTCTTGCTTATCATCCATCACAACAGCCCCTGTAGGGGCGATAATAGCAGAGGAAGATGCCATATCTACATCTGAGGAGTTTGACACCACAACATAACATTGATTCATGACAGCCAAGGCTTGTGAGAGTATCTCAAGATGATTTTTACGTAGCTTACCCCAGCGAGCGGGGACGATGATAACATCAGCTCCTTCAACCTGCTTCCATAGATCTTTGAAGCGTAGTTCAAAACAAATAAGTAGTGCATAATTTACCCCTTCTATCTCAAAAGGTTTAATCTTTTTCTTTTTACCTGCTCTAAAATAAAGATCTTCATCTCCGAGTTTAAAAAGTTTTACCTTCTCTTGTTTATGAATGATTTTATGTTTATGTATGACCACTGCTTGATTGACAAAGTCATCACCTTCTTCAAGTACCAACGTTAAAACAACAATTTGCTCATATACCTCTTTTTTAAGTGTTTTGAGAGCATTGATAGAAAACTTTGCCGCAGTTGTCATGTGTGCATAGTCAAGTCCTGTCAAGAAGACTTCAGGAGCGACAACAAGGTGTTTGTTTCTATGGTTTTCAAGGTGAACAAGTAGTGTATCAAGGTTCTCTTGATAGCGTTTGCGAGAAGGAAGTTGTAAAGTTACAACTTCTAAAGTTTTTGGTTTTGCTAACATGCTAACTCCTAAAAGTCATCTAAATCTAAACTTCCCTTAGAGTAGTTTGTCACATTTCCTTCAAAGAAGTTTGTTTTTTGGTCATTAAATTGCGAAAAGCTATCTACCCATTTAATAGGGTGTTCCACATTGTATAAGGGCTGCATGCCTACTGCATGTAAACGTTTGTCAGCTAAGTGCTGGATATACTGTTCTATAATGTCATCAGTGAGTCCCAATATCTGCCCTTGTGTGATGTATGCACCCCATTCTGACTCCAGTTTTACCGCGTCTCTAAACATTTGATACACATCTTCTTCTAGCTCTTTAGTAAAAAGCTCTGGACGCTCTTTTTTAGTCGTATTTATCATGTTTTGAAACAACAAGAGGTGTGTCACTTCATCACGTTGTATGAAACGTATCATCTGTGCAGTTCCTAACATCTTGTCTGAACGTGCAAGTGTGTAAAGGTACGCAAAGCCCGAGTAAAAGTAAATACCCTCTAAAATTTGGTTGGCAAACATCGCTTTAACTATGTTGGTGTCACTTGGATTTTCTGAAAGTTCATCATACACTTTTGCTATGGCATCATTTTTGGTTTTGAGTTTCATGTCTCTTCTCCAAAGTTCATAAATCTCTTTAGAGTTTGTAGAGATACTGTCAACCATTACTGCATAACTTTGAGAGTGCAAGGCTTCTTCAAATGCTTGACGCACCAAAATCAAGTTGACTTCAGGTGCGGTAATAAATGGGTTTAGGTTGTCAATGATGTTGTTTGTCTGTAAAGAGTCCATAAAAATAAGTTGGGCCAGAACCTTGTCGTAGGCATCTTTTTCAGCAGAGGTGAGATGTTTATAGTCATTGACATCACGTGTCATGTCCACTTCTTTAGGGTACCAAGAGTTGTTCAACATCATCTCCCAAAGGTTATATGCCCATTGATATTTAATGTCATTAAGCTCAAATATCCCCGTAGGGTTTCCGCCAAATATCTTACGGTCGCTTGTTTTTTCTTCTGATTGGGGGTTATATATCTTTTTGCGTTCCATCTAAGTACCTTTGTATCTTTATGCAATTTTATTAAAAACATTATACACATCTTGGCTGATTGTTACATGGGTAATTATAATTCTATTTAGAGGAAGGTGTGGGATAAAAAAAGTATCCAGACATTACAAGAAAATGATACAGCATAATACGGGGATACCACATCATTTTCTCGTAATGGTAGTATAGACTTAAAGTATTACTTATGTGTTAACGCTTCTTTAGCAGAGTATTAAAACAGATAACTTTTCATTAAGGGATAATTTAAAGGAGAACACTCTGACAAGGGATTTAGAGTGAAATATATGCGAAAAGCTATCTAGAAAGTGAATGAGGTTTTAGGGAGGGAGGGAATAACCTCAACTCGCTTTCATGGTGCTAGTATACAAATTTAGTGTGTACTATTTGTGAACTCTAAAAATTAAAAATTTCTATTACAAATAAGAACAACAATAATCAGTGATACTTTTTACCTTGACTTGAAATTTACTGTTGGCAGGAACATTAAAAGACTCTCCCCCTTTCACACCTATCCACTCATTTGAGTCTGGAAACTTCACGTCAAGTGTTCCAGAGGTAATTTCCATCAACTCTGCAGCATCTGTACCAAACTCATACTCTCCTGGCAACATAAACCCTAACGTTTTTTTAGACCCATCTTCAAAATGGATAGTTCTACTCGTTACTGCACCATCAAAATAACTGTTTCCTTCTAGTTCTACTGTTACATTTTCAAAATTCATTCTTTGCCTTTGTATAATTTACGAAATTATAACCAAAGAACATTACACAGACACTCAACATAAAAAGACTATAATAAAAATACGAGGTAATATTTATGCAAAAACTACTCTATATTACAGACCAAGATGAGTATGTAGACCACTCTTTCATCGCACCACTCTTTGAGATTTACTTAAAAAAATACATGCGTGTGGACATACTTTACTTTACAGACTTCAAATCTGACTTTGCACGTAAAGATGACCATCATTTTGTTATGCCCACACGCTACAAAAATGTACTCTTTAAAGAACTTAAACACAATAATATCGACCTATATAGCTATGACTTTGTCATGGTACGGAATAGTATAAAACTACTAAAACTTGTTTTAAAATATAGAGAAAAATACCACTACAAGGCCCTCTATAGATTTTCATTTCCTAAACGTAAAGTACAAATAAAATGTAACGAAGCAGAAGGTAAAAACCAGTTTCTAAAGCGATGCATGCACGTGATACAAACCAAAAAAGAAGCAAAGATTATCAACAGTTGTGACGCATTTTTACCTACATCTACAGCAATGCACCAACACTATCGCCCTGAGGTAACAATCCCTGCTATTATTTGTTCTCCTGCTATCAATCCTGAGGCTCTGCACCAGCACCAACAGCATGATGGTGATGAACTACGCTTTGTCTATGTTGGTACCTTAGACAAACTACGTGAATTTAACACCATATTAGATGCCTTTTCTAGTCTTCAAAGTAATGCTTGGAAACTCTACATTTCTACAAGAGATGTAGAGTTCGCAAATACGCTAGTAAAAGACTATCCAAACCTTCAAAAAAACATCAAAATATATAATGCCAAAACAAAAGATGCCCTGCTTGAACTCATCGCTAAGACAGACATTGGGATTTCCCTTCTACCTAATATACCTATTTACAACACATCTACACCTGTTAAAACTTTTGATTACTACTCTTCAGGGATTCCTTGTCTTATGACTCTGTCAACACATACTTCCACCATTTTTACAGATGAAATAGATGCATGGTTTTCAGACTTTACAGTCCAAGGCATTGCAGAAAAGTTAAACTATCTGTTAACCCTTAGTAAGGAAGATATCGCAGACATTGGACAAAAAGGTCAGAACAGGCTACTTGAAGTCAAAAACTATGAAACCATCGCAAAAAATATAGCAAATCAGCTCCAAGCACTTTAATATAGGAACAACAACTATGCACAAAAATCATTATGAAGTACTCATCATTGGTGGGGGTATCTCAGGTTCTTCCCTTTTTTATGAACTTGCCAAATACACTTCTGCACACTCACTTTGTTTACTAGAAAAATATGAAGCCCTATCTACCCTTAACTCCAAAGCAAGCTCCAATTCACAAACCATCCACATAGGAGACATTGAGACGAACTACACCCTAGAAAAAGCCAAAATCACAAAACGTACAGCAAAGATGGTGGAGAAGTTTTGTTTACAGTATGGACTAGAAAATGAAGTGATGTTCAAGCATCAAAAAATGGCTTTAGGCGTTGGTGAGAAAGAAGTACATTTTATTAAAAACCGTTACGAAGAATTTTCTGAGTTGTTCCCCTATCTTGAACTTTGGGATGTCGAAAAGCTTAAAATACTAGAACCCAAAGTGGTCTACCTTGACAAAGAACAAACCAAAATACGCCCCGAACCCATCGTCGCGATAGGAACTAGTACGCAATACACCACAGTCAACTATGGTACACTATCTGAAGCTATGGCAGAAGAAGCTCAAAAAGCCAGAGATATCCCTGCAAATATTTTTTACAACACACAAGTCACTGATATCATAGAAAAAGAAGACAAGACTTTTAAAATCCTCTGTAAAGATGGACAGATATATACTGCGGACTTTGTAGTGGTCAATGCAGGAGCTCACTCTTTGTTTTTGGCACATCGTATGGGCTATGGTAAACATATGGGGTGCCTACCAATGGCGGGAAGTTTTTACATGACAGAGGGTAACTTCTTAAATGGTAAAGTCTATATGGTACAAAATAACAAACTCCCTTTTGCTGCACTTCATGGTGACCCAGACATCTTAGCAGGCGGGAACACACGTTTTGGACCTACTGCTCTCATGCTACCTAAGCTTGAACGTTACAAAAAAGGGACTTACCTCGACTTTTTTAAGACCTTAAATTTTGATGCTCACATCATAAAGATATTTTGGGGGTTACTGAAAGATTCAGACATTCGTAACTATATTTTTAGAAACTTCCTCTTTGAAGTACCTTTTATAAATAAAGGACTTTTTGTAAAAGATGCTCAAAAAATTGTCCCTTCTCTTTCTCCTGATGACATTCACTACGCCAAAGGCTTTGGAGGTATCCGCCCTCAGGTACTAGACAAGGACAAAGAAAAGCTCATGTTAGGAGAAGCATCCATCAACCCAGGCAACGGCATCATCTTCAACATGACCCCTAGTCCAGGGGCAACTTCTTGTTTGGGAAATGCAGAACGAGACATGAAAATAATCGTAGACTATTTGGGGTTAGACTATGATGAAAAAAGGTTTTTGGCAGACTTAACAGAGTAATACACACATACTCTACACTACAAGGTTATAGTTAGGCATAAATAAACGTTTTCCCAAAGGAGACTATTATGCCAAAAAATACATTTACACTTACAAACAACCAAACGGGGGAGAGGTACGAATACAACATACTTGAAGGCACAAGAGGACCAAAGGTGCTAGATATACGTACCTTTTTTGCCGACTCTGGTATGTTTACCTATGACCCAGGGTTTACAGCTACTGCCGCATGTGAGTCTAGCATCACGTTTATAGAAGGTAAAAAAGGTGAGTTACGCTACCGTGGCATAGCCATCGAAGACCTAGCCAAACACCATACTTACATGGAGACCTGCTTCTTGCTCTTAAACAAACGTCTCCCAAGCAAAGAAGAACTCGCAGCATTTGACTTGGAGATACGCCACCGTGCCTACCTACACAGAGGGCTTCAAAAACTCTTTGATGCCTTCCCTGATGATGCTCACCCTATGGCGACACTTTCAGCTGCAGTCACTGCACTAGCCTCTTTTTATGATGAGCATATAGATATAGAAAATGAAGATGCCTACCTTGAAATGGCACATCGCATCATCTCCAAAATCCCTACTATCGCAGCCTTTGCCTACAGACAGTCTTTAGGCATCCCTTTCATAGAGCCAGATATTGACTTAGGCTTTACAGAAAATTTCCTTACTATGATGAGAGCCTACCCTGGTGGCAAAATGCATTTAAGCAGTCATGGTCACGAAGCCATAAAAGAGGTAGAAGTACGAGCCTTAGACAGCATCTTTACCCTACACGCTGACCATGAACAAAATGCCTCTACCACTGTGGTACGTGGTGTAGCCTCCACAGGGGCTCACCCCTATGTAGCCATCTCTTCAGGCATAGCAGCACTTTGGGGCAGAGCCCATGGTGGAGCCAACGAGTCTGTTATCGCACAGCTTGAATATATAGGCTCCCTTGACAAAGTAGAAGCCTTCATAAAAAAAGCCAAAGACCCTGACGATGACTTTAGACTTATGGGCTTTGGACACCGCGTGTACAAAAACTTTGACCCAAGAGCTAAAATACTCAAAGGCTTACAAGATGAACTACGAGATGAGCTTGGACTTGACACAGAACTTATGAAAATCGCAAGAAAGATAGAAGAGATTGCTTTAAGTGACGAGTATTTTGTTTCACGTAACCTTTACCCAAACATAGACTTTTATACAGGCATCATCTTAACAGCACTCAAAATACCAAAAACCATGTTTACGCCTATTTTCGTCATAGGGCGAACTGTTGGTTGGGTAACGCAATGGATAGAATTTAAAAAAGATGAGAGTTCGAAGATTGCAAGACCGAGACAATTGTATACGGGTGAATGATAAAACCCATATTTTATTCGTCAAAATTGGTGCATTTTATGGGTTAAAATAAGCATTTTTATTTTATTTTCCATATCCAAGGTCGGAAAAGGGTTTAAATTGGCTTATTTTACGTGCTAGATAGGTTATTTTGGATTTTAGGAGTATTTAACGCGTTTTCGTAGGGGGCGATTGCCATCGCACCACATATTTGCATGAAGTTGTAAATTTTTATACGTGAAACAATTCAGAAGGTGCGATAGCAATCACACCCTACAATTTTTTAGCCAATCAAAATTTAATACACAAAAAATTTATTCACCAGCGATGGCGTATGCATTTTTTTGTTTTGGGTTCGTTTCGTTTTTTGTTGCATCAACAAAAAATAAAAGGAACAAAGGAGAAGGAGATAAAAGTTTTAGAAAATAAAATATTGGAATATTTGTTCCCACGAAAATCGCGGGAACAAGAAAAACATTATTTTTTCGTACGTTTAAAGTTTTGGTGTTGTGAGGGCACAACACCCTACAATTTTTTACCCTATCAAAGTTCAATACACACAAAAATCATGGTAACCGAAAAAACTTATCTATCTTGAGTTTTTATCTTGTTCACGAATAAAAGCTTTGAATTCTTTATCTTTATATCGTTTATTATCTTTTTCCATCTCTTGCAATTGTTGATATTTTTTTGCTTCTTCACTATTTACATCATATGTCATATGTAGCTCTTCTTCATTCTTAGCATTTTCCAATCCCAATTCAGAAGTATTCACTTTAACAAATTTTTTATCTTTAATCTTGTCTGTATCTGGAGCAACATTACTACATGCAGTCAATACCATAAGAGACATCATACTGTAAAAACAAAGCTTTTTCATATCTTTTCCTGTCCAGTTTCACCACGTTATGGTCGCCTAGTTCAAGAAGTAAAAGTGATAGCTTAGCAGCATAGTAGTAAAATCTTTACAGCAAATAAGGATTTTAAAGAATGTCGCAAGTCTATCACTCTAATG
>Ga0256840_1000824_pt1 | contig 30857 bp, 30 predicted proteins | sample 355202metaG_FD_185969 | JGI IMG/M metagenome (GOLD analysis project Ga0256840, IMG submission 185969) | Hydrothermal vent microbial communities from Mid Atlantic Ridge, Atlantic Ocean - 355-202 | ecosystem: Environmental > Aquatic > Marine > Hydrothermal vents | place: Atlantic Ocean: Mid... | reverse complement strand
TATAGTGCTTGTCTATGTCATAGATGGCTGTGTGTATCTGCTTATAGTTAGGATAGAGTAACGTATCTTCATGGGATTTATGTAACTTACGCAGTCTATTTTCTAGTTTTTTAGATGTATATTTGAGCATCTGCTTCTGCTGGTTTAAAAGCTGGTGCTTAGAAGAGCTATAAAATATCCATGAAGCCAGAGAAAAGAGCAACAGTGTAGAGAGCAGATAGATCACCAAAAAGCGTACCAAGCTTCTCTTTTCACTACTTAACAAAGCGGTAGCCTATATTTTTTACAGTTTCTATCTTCTCTTTGCCTATCGCCGCACGTAATCTTTTGATATAGGTACGTAGCGCACCTGCACTTGGGTTCTCATCATAGTCCCACAGTGCTTCGTTAATGGTCTTATATTCCAAAAGTGTATCAGCATGTTGTAAAAAAAGAGAGAGTAGTTTAATCTCTTTTGTTTTGAGCCCTATCTTTTTGCCATCTTGTGTCAGTGTCAACTCTTTAATATCAAAAAGCAATCCATCACCCAATACGATACGCTCCGCATGTGTCCCAAAAGAGCGTTTGAGCAACGATTCTACACGTACCAACAACTCTTTGAGTGCAAATGGTTTACGGATATAATCATCACAGCCCAAAGCAAATCCTTTTTCCACATCCTCTACACTGTTGAGTGAAGTAATGAAAATCGCAGGTATCTCCTTGCCCTCATCACGTAATTGCTTGAGAAAATCAAAACCGTTGATATGTGGCACTTTCACATCTAAAAGCATCAAATCCAAATGCTTTTCATAAGCTATCTCTTCAGCTTCTAGACCATCATATGCAGTATGTACCTCATACCCTTTAAGTTCTAAAAATTGTTTGATGGTATCACTAAGTTGTATATCATCTTCTAGAAGTAGAATATGAGATGTCATGGTAGATTCCTTTTATATCATCATAGCATTACGAAGTGAATTTAATATGAACTTTTAACAAATCTAAACTCACACGCGTACCCACATTTTTTTCAGACTGTATGTCTATACCTATATTTTCACCATCACAATACGTCTTAACCAATGCCAACCCTATGCCTTCTCCTTGACTACTCTCATCTCCTTTAAAGTAGCGCTCGTGTATACGTAAAAGTTCTGTTGTACTCATACCTATGCCTTGGTCTTTTATGCTTAATGTACCCTCATGTAATGAGAGTGAAATAAGCGAGTCTTTCGTAGAATATTTCATCGCATTACTAAGGATATTGTCTAACATCTGTTCAAACCCTATTTTATCTGCTTTTATTTCATATGAAGTCACTTCTAATGCAAAAGGATTACGCTTTTGCTCTTTAAAAAATGATACCCGTTCCTCAACTACTTTCTTTACATCAAAGCACTCTTTTTCTATTTCATGCATCTCTTTTTTTATACTGTACACCAGCTCATCATAAAGTCTTTTTAGTCTCATAGAAGCATCATCTATACGTTTTAACCGTTTAAGTGATTTTTCATCTGTAAGTGATTTGTGTAACATACTTGTATTGGCTTCTATGGTAGACAGAGGAATGTTTAGTTCATGAATTATGTCGTTAGTAATCATCGTGAGGGTGTCTTCAATCTGCTGTTTTGGTGCAAAAATAAGTGCAGTTAAGATGTACCCCCACCCCACAGCCACCAACAAGACAAGTGCCCCTGCTATAAAAAAGTTAAACTCACTCAGATGCCAGTTTTCCAAAAAACGATACACCGCCATCAGTAGCACGGTCATCGTTATTACATAAATGAGCAGAGCCAAAAAAAGCTCTTTACTTCTCCTTAACATATTTACGTCCTATTCATCTTATACCCTACACCTCTGACATTTTCTATCTGTGTTGGAAAGTACTTTTTTATTTGTGTTACATACACTCTTAGTGCACCATCACTCGCTTCCTCAGCACTGCTCCAAAGACGCTCTTTTATCTGAGAAGTAGCTACCACATCACCTTGTCCTTCTAAAAGTACAAAAAGCAATTCAGATGCCTTTTGTGTTAGTTCTAACTCTTTATCCTCTTTATAGAGTGTTTTACGTAAACTATCAAAGGTATATTTTCCTATTTTTATGACTTCTGAACGTATTTGTCTTCGTAGTATTGCTTCTATGCGTAGCGACAGTTCATCTAAATCCACAGGCTTGGTGATGTAGTCATCTCCACCTTGTGTAAAACCCTCTTTTAGTGAGTCTTTGTCATCACGTGAGGTAATAAATATAGTCGGTGTATCATCACCAGATGCACGTAACTTTTCTAATAAATCAAAGCCACTCTCATAAGGTAAATTCACATCAAAAAGGTAGAGGTTATAGTTATTTTCGTAGGTCAAATCTAAAGCAGAGTAAGGGTCAAGCACACAGTCAAGTGCAAACCCTTCTTCTTCTAAAAAGTCCTGCAGGGTCTCATTGAAAAGTTTATCATCTTCTAAGAGAAGTATTTTTACACCCAAAATTATCCTAAATTTCTAATTTCTAATTTCTAATTTTATGTAATTTACCTTGTAAATTACATAAGCATCCCGCCATTTACTTTTAACGTCTCTCCCGTGATGTAAGAAGAGTGGTCAGAAAGTAAAAAAGCAACCGCATCAGCCACTTCACTTGGCTGTCCAAAACGAGCCATAGGTATCTTGGCTGTAAACGCATCTTTTACCTCATCTTTAAGCACTGAAGTCATCTCTGTAGCTATAAACCCTGGAGTAATGGTATTGTAACGTATGCCAGAAGTAGCAGCTTCTATAGCAAAAGACTTAGTCATCGCTATGGTTCCACCTTTAGATGCCGCGTAGTTTGTCTGCCCTGCATTCCCAGTCTCACCCACGATAGATGCTATGTTTACAACAGACCCAAAACGTTTTTTACGCATGACTTTGAGTCCTTCACGACAGCCTATAAACGTAGACTTCAAGTTCGCTTCTATCACATCCATAAATTGCTCAGACTTCATACGCATAGCTAGTCCATCTTTAGTGATGCCAGCATTATTTACAAGGTACGACAACTCACCGTCTGCCTCTACGATGCTCTTCATCGCAGTCACAAATGCCTCTTCATCACTTACATCAAATCCAATCACCTCAGCCTTACCAGCTGCCGCTTCTATGTCAGCCCTCACAGCCTTAGCCTCAGCCTCACCAGAACGAAAGTTAACCCAAACTTTAAGACCCATGGCGGCAAGCCCTTTTGCTATCTCAGCTCCTATCCCTCTACTAGCCCCAGTAACCAATACATTTGTACCCGTAAATTTCATACAAAAACCTTTAAAATTATTTGAAGTATTGTAACATGCGTCTGGTTAGAGTTAACACGTAAATAATTTATTCTTAATATCCTCAAAAATCTTATAATCCTCAGGACTAATCGTATCTGAGTAAATCATATGGTTCAGTTGTTCTAAAATGTGAAATTTTGAAATTTTATCATCACACAAAGCTTGGTTTATAATGTCTATATGCTCATCTAAATCATACTCATTATTCATTATATTATCTAAGAATGCTCTAGCTTCTTCTGGTGCACATTCAAAATCTTGACCCATAATGTCACAAAAAAGAGGAGCCTCTTTTTCTACATCACGCTTATCTACTTTAATGATATGTGCAAGTAGTGTTCCTACAGATTCTTTTATCTTCTGTTTCATAATACACTTCTCCTTTTTAAAATCATACTATGAATAGAACATTAAGTCAAATTTAGATTAAAGCCTCATCCATTTCTTTAGGGATACTTAGTCCCATGAGTTGCAGTACTGTAGCTGCAACATTATTAAGTCCACATCCCTCTTTCACTTCACTAACACCTTCAGCCAAAACAAAACACCACACATCTCCTACTGTATGATTGGTAAGTGTGTGTCCTTCATTGTCTTTCATCTCTTCACAGTTTCCATGGTCAGAGGTGAGTACGATGTTGTAGCCATCCCTTTTTGCTTTTTCTATAATGTGTCCTAGTTCTGTGTCTACGGCATTGACAGCTTGACAGGCTGCTTCATAGTTGCCTGTATGTCCTACCATGTCACCGTTGGCAAAGTTAACGACTATGAAGTCATATGCCTCATCCATCGCCGTATGTACTGTATTTCCCACTTCTTCTGCTGACATTTCTGGTTTCATGTCATAGGTTTTGACATCTGGACTAGGTATAAGCACACGGCTCTCTCCTATGTATGGCTCTTCTATGCCACCATTTAAGAAAAATGTGACATGTGCATACTTCTCTGTCTCTGCTGTATGGAGTTGTTTTAGTCCTGCATTTGCTACAACCTCTGCTAAAGTATTTTCAGGTGCAACTTTTGGAAATAGCACTGGGTAAGAAAAGCTACTCTCATACTGTGTCATGGTTGCTATATGCAAAGGTATGTATGTTCTACTAAAGCCATCAAAATCTTTACTTCCTAGAGCAGATGTTATCTCACGTACTCTGTCTGAACGAAAATTGGTAAGTACCACAGCGTCACCTTCATGCATCCCAGTATATCCATCAAATGCCACAGGGTCTAAAAACTCATCTAACACATTTTTGGCATAACATGCATCAACATATGCCTTAGGAGAAAGTGCTGTACTTGGTGTTGCCATGACTATAGGTTCATAGCCTTTTTGTACACGCTCCCAACGGTTATCTCTATCCATTGCATAAAAACGTCCCCCTATAGTTGCTATAGAAATGCTTTCATCGCATATCTTTTCTACCTCTTCTATGTATGTTTTTGCAGAAGTAGGACTGACATCACGACCATCGGTGATAAGATGTAAAAAGACCTTTTTCCCTCTATTTTTAGCCAGTTTTGCTAAGCCTATCGTATGATTTATATGAGAATGTACCCCACCATCAGAGAGTAGTCCTATAAGATGCACACGTTCACTTTTGGCTAACGTTGCAGATAAAGCTTCATTTTTTTCTATGCCTCCATCGTTAAGAGAGAGTGACACTTTGACCAAGTCTTGATACAAAATTCGTCCAGATCCTATGGTCATATGTCCTACTTCTGAGTTACCCATTTGTCCCTCAGGAAGACCTACACTTAACCCATGTGTAGAGATAAGTGCTTTGGGTGCAGTGGCAAAAAGTGTGTCATATGTTGGTTTTATGGCATCTTTAAATGCGTTACATGTACTGTCAGGCTTGCATCCTATGCCATCAGTAATAATAAGTATTGTTTTTTTGTTTTTCATTATTCATTCTTTATCGTGATATTTAATTTAAATCATAGTAAAATAAACTTTCTTAAGTCTAAATTATATACTAAGATTGTCAAAATTTGTCAATCTTTACGCTTACTATTAAGATATATTTTTTAGCTTCACTTTAAATTGAAAGTTGCCCATGCTTTATGAACTCTCTTCTCTTCTAGACATCAACCTTTTTGGCTATATTTCTGTACGTGCAGGATTTGCATTTTTTATTGCTTTTACACTTACTCTTTTTGTTATGCCAAAGTATCTTGCATGGGCACTGTCTAAAAATGCCAACCAACCCATAAGTAAATATGTCCCTGCTCATGAAGGCAAACGCCATACCCCTACCATGGGAGGTGCTGTCTTTTTAGGTACTACACTCATCGCTGCACTGGTCACTGTAAACTTTACAAACCCGTATATTTGGGGTGGGCTCATTACCCTTGTTGGCTTTGGGCTTGTTGGTCTGCAAGATGACATAGGCAAGATAAGCTCTGGAGACAACCTCGAAGGGCTTTCTGCACGTGCCAAAATGGGTCTACTCGCAGTCATTGCAGCCTTTGCTACAGGACTTTTAATCTACGCAGGTTTTCCTACAGAATTTTATGTACCCTTTCTTAAAACTCCTCTTTTTGACATGGGTTACTTTGCTATTGCTTTTTGGGTACTGGTATTTTTAGCCACCACCAACGCAGTAAACCTTACCGATGGACTTGATGGTTTGGCTACCGTGCCATCTGTCATTGCTCTTTTTTCACTAGGTGCTATCATTTATGTCACAGGTCACGCCATTTTTTCTGGGTACCTTCTTGTGCCTAACATCAAAGGTGTGGGAGAAGTGGTCATTCTTGCCACTGCTCTTTCTGGTGGGTTACTTGGTTTTTTATGGTACAACTGTTACCCTGCAGAAGTCTTTATGGGGGACACGGGGAGTCTTGCCATTGGTGGATTCATCGCTTATCTATCTATATTGGGAAAAAGTGAAGTGCTTCTCATACTTATAGGCATCATCTTTGTCATAGAAACAGTCTCTGTCATCTTGCAAGTAGGTTCTTTTAAACTTAGAGAAAAACGTATTTTTAAAATGGCACCCATACACCACCACTTTGAACTCAAAGGCTGGGCAGAAAACAAAATCATCGTGCGTTTTTGGATGATAGCTTTTATCGCCAATATCTTGGCGTTAATTTCATTTAAGTTTAGATAATATGCAAAGCAAACCAACATTATTTGGCTACGGACTCACCACCAAAGCCATCGCTAAAAAACTAGGTGGTGGCTGTACTTTTTTTGATGATAAGTGTAAAGAAACATACGTAGATAAAAACAACAATACCATCAAACCCTCAAAAGAGTTCAACCCTGATGAGAGTAGCTTAGAAGTGACAACCCCTAGTCTACCACCTAAGCATCCTCTCATTCAAAAAGCAAAACATCTTTTAAGTGAATATGACTATTTCCTGGGTAGGGTGTTGTGCCATCACAACACCAAAAATACAGACACATCGACACAAACGGTGTTGTCAGGGGACAACACCCTACATAAAATGCCTTTCACCATCTGGATTTCGGGTACCAATGGTAAAACAACCACCACACAAATGCTCACACACCTTCTTGAACAAAGAGGTGCTGTAAGTGGTGGAAACATCGGTACACCTTTGGCAGAACTAGATGAAGAAGCCCCTATCTGGGTACTAGAAAGTTCTTCTTTTGCCTTGCACCATACACATGTCGCTTCACCTAACATCTACTTACTTTTACCCATCACTCCAGACCACATAGACTGGCATGGCACATTTGAAGCCTACGCAGCAGATAAGCTTCGACCGCTACGTACCATGAAAGAAGGCGAACTTGCACTCATCCCTAAAGGTTTGGACATACCTCAAACAGATGCTTATGTAGTGGAGTACGATAGTGACGCATTCCTTTGTAAGTACTTTGATCTTGATGCCTCAAACCTTAACTATAAAGGTGCATTTTTACAAGATGCCCTGCTTTCACTTGCCATTACTAAAGTACTTTTCGATGAAACTGACTATGATTTACTCAATACTTTTAGACGTGATGCACATAGACAAGAAGAGCTTAAAGATGCACAAGGCAGGCTTTGGGTGAATGACTCCAAAGCCACCAACCTTGATGCAAGCATACAAGCTGTCAAAGGGTATGCGGACACACACATACACCTCATACTAGGTGGTGATGACAAAGGGGCAGACTTGACCCCACTTTTTGAGCAAATGCAAGGACTCAACCTTACACTATATACTATAGGGAAAAATAACGACACACTTTTAGCACTAGCAAAAGTACATCATATACAAGCCATCTCTTGTCATGACCTCCAAAATGCAGTCACTCGCATAGACAAACAACTAAGCCTTAAAGATGTAGCACTTCTCTCTCCTGCAGCTGCAAGCTTTGACCAGTTCAACTCTTATAAGCATAGAGGAGAAATATTTACAAAACTTGTAAAAAGTCTAAAATAATGGCTGATTTTTAAGGTTTTGGCGTTATAATTCTATCCACTTAAACAGATTACTTCTTTTAAGTTGTGGCTCCATAGCTCAGTTGGTAGAGCAAAGGATTGAAAATCCTTGTGTCGGCGGTTCGATTCCGTCTGGCGCCACCATTTCTTTTACTAAACATTCACCTAAACTCCCAAAACATTAACAAAAAATGTAAAATGAGACTTAAAATCCTTAATATTAGTCCCAAAATCATTCTAACTATACTTAAAAAATAAACTTTTCTATTCTATGTTGCCCCCATAAAACACCTATACAGCGTAAATAATGACAAATTTATTAACCATTTGTTAACTTTTCATTGTTTTTCTTGACATTAATAAACAAAAGATGTTATACTACCTCTGTATTTAAACAAAAACAAGGAGAATACAATGAAAAAAACATTATTACTTTCAGTAGTAGCGTCAACAATGATTATGGCTGGGGGAGATATCGCTCCTGTTGAGCCAGTAGTAGAAGCACCAGTAGTTGAAGAAACATCTGGTTGGGAAGCAAACGGACAAATAGTAGGATATACTCAAACTGTAGATGAATTTGGTACAGGTGACATCTTCGGTGACGGTTCAACTTATAGTTCAATTGGTGTACAAATGGGTGCAGTAAACAAAGACATCATCGCTGGTATTGGTGCTGGTTTTGAAGTATCTGCTATCATGCAAGATGATCTTCTTTTTGACGATCAAACAGGTGCTGGTTTCTATGGTACAGGTGGAAATGCTGGTACTCAATCTGCAGGTCTTACACAAGCATACTTAACATATGGTCTTGGTAACACTTCACTTAAAGTAGGTCGTCAAACACTTCCAATGGCACTTTCTCCATTTGCATACTCTGAGGGTTGGCAAGTATTCAAAAATACTTTTGATGCTGGATTAATCGTAAACTCTGACATTCCAGATACTACATTGGTAGGTGCAGTGGTTACAAATGCAAACCCTTCTGTAGGACCATACCTAAACTCTGGTTCATTTAACCAAATTAATGCTGAAGGTGACGTAGTATATATGTTAACTGCTCAAAACAAATCTATTGAAGGTTTAACATTGACTGGTACTTACTACTATGCTCCAGATATGTTTATAACAGAAGATGCTTCAGTACTTTGGGCTGATGCTAAATTTGGTATTTCTGATTACTCTGTAGCACTTCAAGGTGGTACTATCATTGGTGCGGCAGATGCTTTCGTAGGTGGAGCTGATACTGTTGCATTTGGTGCAAAAGTAGGAGCACAATTTTCTATGTTTGACACATCATTTGGTGCATCAGCTGCATATTCATCTGTAGATGAAGGTACAGTAGGTATCACTAACCTTGGTACAGGTGTTAAATCTCCACTTTATACACAAATGGTACTTAATAACGTTGGTCAACTTCATGCTTCAGACTCTGATTACCTAAAAGTATCTGCTAATGTAGCTGCTTTTGCTGGTAAACTTGTAGTGAACTACGGTATGGCTGTTGAAAAAAGAGATGGTAATGGTGTTGCTTTAGCTGATGGTGCTGGTGCAAGCCCTTACGAAGTAGATGTAATGTATACACAAGGTCTTGGAGCTAACACAAAACTCTTTGCAGCTTACGTTCTTACTGATGCTGACATAGATGGTCAAGACTCAAACAACTTTGTACGTGTATGGGCAAGATACTCTTTCTAGGAATTACTTCTTACAAAGCGTAACAAACCTTTTAGAGTTCAGACTTCGGTCTGGCTCTAGCTTCTTATTTACTCTCTTCATATTCATTACATTTTTTCAACTTTACACATCTTCTAAAAATTACTCAAACTTTTTGCTATAATGCTGAAAAAGTCTAACGAATAAATTTAATACAAAGAAAACATTTATGTCAAATATTAAAAAACTCCATCTAGTAAGCCTAGGCTGCACTAAAAATCTTGTAGATTCAGAAGTGATGCTTGGTCGTCTAAGAGAGTACGAAATAAGTGATGACCCTACAACTGCAGATGTCATCATAGTCAACACCTGTGGCTTTATAGATGCCGCAAAAGAAGAGAGTATCAACACTGTGTTAAACTTACATGATGAGCGTAAAGACAACTCCATACTAGTCATGTCTGGCTGTTTAACTGAACGTTACCGTGAAGAGATGCAAGCCAATATGCCTGAGATAGACATTTTTACAGGGGTAGGTGACTACGAGAAAATAGACCAACTCATAGCCACCAAACAAAGCACCTTTAGCCCTGAGGTCTACTTAGCTACTGAAAACTCTGGCAGAGTAATCACAGGCTCTAACTACCATGCTTACATCAAGATAGCAGAAGGCTGTAACCAAGCCTGTTCTTTTTGTGCCATACCAAGTTTCAAAGGCAAGCTACATTCACGTTCACTCCCCTCCATAGTAAAAGAAGTCACGATGTTGGTAAAAGATGGTTACTATGACTTCTCCTTCATCTCACAAGACAGCTCTAGCTACGGACGTGATATGAAAATGTCTGATGGACTTATAGAGCTTATACAAGGTGTCGAAGTCATAGAGGGAGTAAAATCAGCACGTATTCTTTACCTTTACCCTAGTACCACGACCTTTGCACTCATAGACACCATAGCAGACTCACCTGTGTTCCAGACCTACTATGACATGCCCATACAGCATATAGACAACCCTATGCTCAAAACCATGAAACGTGGTTTTGGAGAAAAAAAGACCATTGAACTTTTAGCACATATGAAGTCAAAGCCTAATGCCTTTTTACGCACTTCACTCATCGCTGGTCATCCTGGCGAAAATGAGATGAGCTTTGAAAAACTCTGTGACTTCATGACAACATTTGAATTTGACAGGTTCAACACATTTGGCTACTCAAATGAAGAGACCACTTCTGCCTTTACTTTAGAGCAGATATCTCAAGAGGTCATAGATGAAAGAGCAGAGATATTAGGACAGATAGCAGAAGAAAATACAAAAACTTCTCTCAAGGCAATGGTAGGTAAAACCATCACCATAGTCATAGACGGTGAGAGTGAAGAACATGAGTACTTACTAAGTGCCAGACCCTTACACTGGGCAGTAGACATAGACGGAGAAATACTCATAAACGATACTTCAGACTTAGCAGTAGAGTATGGTAAACTCTACGAAGCAAAAGTAACAGAATTAGCAGGCACACAGTTACTGGCAACACTCATAAAACCTATCTAAATCATGGTTATACTTGATGTCACTGCTTTAAAGCATAAACACAATCTACTGGCATTCTCAGCAGGCATAGACTCCTCTGCCCTCTTCTTTCTACTCATAGAAAACAACATCAAATTCGACATTGCCATCGTTGACTATGGGGTAAGAGAACAAAGTAAAGAAGAGTTAGCCCATGCAAAAGCACTGGCAAGAAAGTACAAACTATTTTGCCATAACATAAAAGCTCCCCATTTTGAAACACATTTTGAAAAAAAGGCTAGAGACTTTCGTTATGAATACTTTAACTTACTGGTCACCATAGAAGGCTATGATAATATCATCACAGCACACCAGCTTAATGACCAGCTAGAGTGGCTACTCATGCGTCTTAGTAAGGGTGCAGGAGTGAGTGAACTCATAGGACTTTCCCCTATGACACAAAAATCAACCTATATGCTTGTACGACCTTTACTCTCTTTTACAAAAGAAGCCTTGCTCACTTACTTAAAAGAGAATGACTATCCTTATTTTATAGATCAAAGTAATTACGAGGTAACATATGAACGTAATAAATTTAGAAAACAGTTTTCAGATACACTTATGTCTGAGTATAGTGAGGGTATAAAACGTAGTTTTGATTATTTACGTAGAGATAAGACGATGCTTGAAAGTGACTTTGAAACCCACTATACAAATAAAGCGTTACACGTCATTAAGCTTCATAACCCAAAAATGAAAAGCAAAGCAGCAGATATCGCACTGAAACAATTAGGATACTTACTCTCCGCATTTCAACGCCAAGAAATAGAAAAAGAAAATAGTTTAGTCATAGGTGGAGAATGGGCAATAGAAATCCAATATGATTTACTTTATGTCTGTCCCTATATCACCACAGATATGCCCAAAACATTTAAAGAGCTGTGTCGTGTGGCAAAAATTCCTACAAAAATAAGACCTTATATTTACAAGGAAAATATAGAACCATCATTCCTCATTTCTCATTCCTAATTCCTCATTTTCCTGCCAAAGGGTGTGCTTTCATATATTCCTGCATCTTTTTTACAGAACCCAGTTTGGTATACACTTGTGTCGTTGCCATAGTCTCATGTCCTAAGAGTTCAGAGACATCTGAAATTCTCGCTCCATTATTTAATAGATGGGTAGCAAAAGAGTGACGTAACTGGTGAGGTGTAGCCTTGATGCCTGCTGTTTTAAAAAGTTTAGTCATGATGTAACGTAGTTGTGCTACATTCATAGGTGCGTTTCCTTTTTCAAAAAGATATGTTTTTGGATGATTCACTTTGACATAGTGTGTAATAAGTCTTTGCAACTCTTCTAGTAAAGGCAGTTCGCGTACTTTATTTCCTTTCCCATGTATTTGTATCCATTCACCCTTAATGTCTTCTAGTTTTAGTCCACTAAGCTCAGAAATACGTAAACCTAAACCATATAGCATCGAGATAAGTAGCTTTTCATCTAAGTTTGCATGCGACAATACCTCATCAATGTATGTCTCTTCAATGGGCTTAGGTAGGCTTTGTGGTACCTTTATAGACTCATCACCTATAAGTTTAAGTGCTAAGTGACGTTGGTCTTCTAGATACTTTACAAAAGAGCGTATGGCAGAGAGCTTTTTAACTATGGTTTTTTTAGAATTTTTTACTATCTCAAAACGAAATGGCGTAATGTCTAAAACCTGTTTTCCATCTTCTTCATAAAAATGGCTCACTTCCATCATCTGACGAAGGGCTATCTCATACGTGGTGATAGAATGTTCAGAATACCCTCTTACATCAAAAAGGTACTCAAGAAACTCATCACTATGGCTTTGAAGTTTTTTATGGTTCATATAATCGTATGCTCTAACATTTTAGAGGTAAGATACTTCTTTGCTCCCTCTAGTTCCATACCCTCAAGTGAAATACTTTGCATATAAAAGTCCACTTTAGTAAAAGGTTTAGGGATGACAAATTTATCCCAAGAGTTAAACTGCCAGTACTTATCTGCAGTATAATTCATGACAAAAACAGGAAGTTTACTCTTTAGTGCAATACCAATAGCCCCATCACTCATAGAATGTCTAGGTCCTCTAGGTCCATCTGGAGTGATGAGTACTTCTTCTCCATATTTTATACTTTTAAATGCTTGAAGCAGTACTTGTTTTGCTCCCTTTCTAGAAGACCCCCGCAAGGGACGGATATGCAGATAATGAAGTGTCTTTGCTATAAGTGCTCCATCAAAATGTTGAGAGATGATAGCAGAAGCAGGATGTTTTTTGTGTATATGTCTATACGCTTGAGGAGACATGAAAAGTTCACTGTGCCATGTCACACACACATGTTGCTCATCGCCTATAGGTGAAACAAAGTGAAATTTCTTTTTTGTTGTTAGCCAAATAGTACGCATTAAAAGATACACCAAAGGAGGGATAATCACTACCCCTACCTTACGAAAAAATGTTTTCATCATAAAAGGCTAAAGAAGTACACCATCTAATGCACCTCTAGATACCTTAACTACCCTCACCTCTACTATTTTTCCAAGAAGCTCTTCACTGCCTTCTACAAAGAAAAGTTTACCATCGTCACTACGCCCAGAGACTCTACCATTTGCTTTGAGTTCATCAAAATAAACTTGATGCACTTTACCCATCTCTTTCGCCATGATTTCATCTAAAATTTCCGTGTGTCTTGCTTGTAGTTTTGTTAGCCTTACACCAGAGAGAGTGTTGTCTATTTGATTGTCAAATTCTGCAGCTTCTGTGTGTGGACGTGGTGAGTATTTAAACGAAAAGAGTTGCTCGAAACGAACCTTTTCCAACACATCCATGGTATCTTCAAAGTCTGCATCACTCTCCCCAGGAAAGCCCACTATAATATCAGTAGAGATAGTCGCTTCTGGACAAAGTGCACGTATTTTTTCACAACGGTTGATAAAGTTTTCTTTGGTGTAACCTCGTTTCATCGCCTTAAGTAAAGAGGTTGAACCACTTTGTAATGGAACGTGTATTTGCTTACATATTTTAGGATTAGATGCAAATTCTTCCAAAAATGTATCATCCATATGCAAAGGGTGTGGCGAGGTAAAGCGTATACGTTCTAGCCCTTGTATTTTAGAGATTTTCTGTAAGAGTTGGGTAAAATCACAAGCTTCATCAGAACTTCCAAACCGTCTACCGTAGTTATTGACATTTTGTCCTAGAAGCATCACTTCTTTAGCCCCTGTTTTTACAGCTTTAGTAATCTCTTGTACTATAAGGTCTGAGGGAATAGATATTTCATCTCCACGTGTTGCAGGCACTATACAAAATGTACATGACTTGTCACAGCCTATAGAGATGTTTACCATAGACTTAAACGGGTTAGAACGATACTCGGCAAAATCATACGTACTTTCATCAAAGTCAGTACTTACTTCAACAGCATGTTTCTTGTCTACGATTTCAGATATTTTTGAAACATTCCTAGCACCCAAAACAAAATCAACTACAGGGGCACGCTTTATAATGTCTTTTCCTAAATGCGAAGCTGTACATCCTGCTACACCTATTTTGGCACCTTCTTTTTTATGTTTTTTGAAGACGCCTATTTCAGAAAAGAGTTTCGCAACTGGTTTTTCACGTACAGAGCATGTGTTTATAATGATAAGGTCAGCATGAGAAAGTTCGGTAGTGAGTTCGTAAGGTTCCTTTTTATTCAATTCAGCAATCATATGTTCACTATCACGAACATTCATCGCACATCCAAGCGTTTCTATAAATAATTTTTTAGACAATCAAATCTCTTTTAATTATGCAATAATATGGACTTCATAGATATATTCATTTTCATCTAGTCCATATTTTACTTCTCTCATATACACAGAAAAGCCTTTTTCTTCAAAATATTCTATCAGTTCTTTTAGTTCTTTATGTGAATTGTCTTTATCAAAATAAAATATAGATTTATTTGCTAGTTCTTCTTCTATCTTTTTAAGTTCAATCGTTTTAGGCTTTGCCTTAAGTGTAGTTCTAGCAAGTTTTAATTTCATCTATATACCTTTGTCTTCATTAAATTGTTTATTGTAAATTATCATTAATTATACTTTATTTTCAGTAAAGGTTCGGTTAGATATAATTGTAAACTTTCAAAACATCCCCTCCTAGACGTTCTTAACACTGTTATGTTACTTCTTGTAGCGATAGATTGAAAAGCACATCAATAAACACATATTTATAGAGGAAAAAACATGGAAAAAATACTAGATATTATAGAAGCAATCGCTCATGAAAAAAACATCTCAAAAGAGCATGCCATAGAGGCATTTACTGATGCACTCACCAATACAGCAAAAAAACTCACTACCTTTACTTCTGCCTTTGAAGTACGCATAGACCAAGATACAAGAACTTATTCTGTGAATAAAGTCATCACGGTAGTAGCAGATGGAGATCCTCAACTTATGGCTGAAGTAGGAAGGGATGATAACAAAGAACTCATTCCTTCAGATGGATTTATATCACTTTCAGAAGCAAAAGAAGAGTTTGATGAGTCTCTGGAAATAGGAGATAAACTTTCTGAAGAATTTATACTAGAAGACCATGGACGTACTGCGTCAGCCAATCTATTTAAAGAACTAGAGTACCACGTGCAACGTCGCATAGAACAAGACCTTTTTGAAAAATATAGAGAAAAAGTTGGTTCAGTGATGCTAGGTACAGTAAACCGTGTAGATGCTGACGACAATACCCATGTTGAAATAGGAGAGCTTAAAGGGGTGATGAGCCTTAGAAACCGTATTAAAGGCGAAAGCTATAAAAGAGGAGACAGCATAAGAGCACTCCTACGTTATGTCTCTGTCGATCCTCAATTTGGGCTTTTCTTAGAGCTAACACGTACCTCTCCAAAGTTTTTGGATTCGCTTATGGCATCTGAAGTACCTGAAATTGCAGATGATCTTGTAGAGATTGTGAACTCTGCACGTATTCCAGGAGAGCGTGCAAAAGTTGCCCTTAAAACAGAACAGATGAACATTGATCCCATTGGTGCTGCGGTAGGTGTTAAAGGCGTACGTATCAATGCGGTGAGTGATGAGCTAAATGGTGAAAATATTGACTGTATCGAGTACTCACCTATTCCTGAAGTATTTATCACTAGAGCATTAAGCCCTGCAATCACACAAAGTATAAAGGTAGATGCTGAAGAGAAAAAAGCCATCATTAACATCACTGGAGACCAAAAAGCAAAAGCCATTGGAAAATCTGGTATTAACATACGTTTGGCTTCAATGCTCACTGGATATACTATAGAACTTAATGAGGTAGAAGGTATTGCTGAAAGACAGGTTGACTCTAGTGATCCAGAAGTAACAAAAACAAAAGATACCTCTGCATTAGAAGATTTATTTAAATAGGGCTCAAGATAGCCTAAAAGCTTCTTCTAAAGGTTATCATAAAGGCTTTTTGTCTTTATGATAAAACCATTGTAGAAAAACTTTCTGCATCTAAGGATGCAGAACCTACCAATACTCCATCTACTCCAGCAATACTGGTAATTTCTTTAATGTTTTCGGGCTTTGCTGAACCACCATATAACAATGGTATATCTTTAATCACATTTTTTAACGCTCTATGTGTCGTTGAAATCTCTTCAACAGTGGCAGAGCGTCCTGTTCCTATAGCCCAAATGGGCTCATAGGCAATAGTTAACTTAGCATAAGTGATATCTATGCCTTCAAACTGTGCAAGTAGATATTGCATGACTGATTCAAAACCTTTTTCACGAATGTCTAAGGGTTCCCCAATACAATAAATAATTTCAAAATCTTGTTCTTGAAAGAATGTAAATTTTTCTATAATACTCGCTTGACTTTCTTCTAGTAGTTCACGCCGTTCACTATGGCCTATAAGAATTGTTTTAATATCAAATTCATCTAACTGTTCTAAAGCAACTTCACCAGTATATGCACCATTTTGTGTGGGATATGCATTTTGTGTCCCTAAAGTAAATTCACCCTCATAGTTATCAAGAGCAGTAGAAGGAGGGAAAATATATACTTTGTCTTCACGTTTTTTTGCACCTAGTTTCTCATTTAAATCTTGTATATATAAATACGTGCTTTTACGTGTATGATTTGCTTTAAAATTTGCGGCATATATCATTCTATTCCTTTTGTAGTATTTTAAACTTTCTAGTTTTCTAGTGCTTCAAGCCCTGGGAGCACAGAACCTTCTATCAGTTTTAAACTTGCACCACCACCTGTAGAGATAAATGTCATTTCATCAACATCACCTGCACGTTGTACCACGTCAGCAGTATCTCCACCACCAACGATGGTTGTTGCATGTGTTTGTGCTATGTTATTTGACATTGCCATGCTTCCTTTAGAGTATCTATCCATCTCATAGACACCCATAGGTCCATTCCATATAATAGTCTGTGCATCATTCAGTGCTTCTCGGAAAAGACGTGTACTTGCAGGTCCTACATCTAGACCCATCCACCCTACTGGTATTTCTTGTATAGGGAGAAATTTTACTGTTGTATTTTCAGAAAATTCTTGAGCCGCTACTACATCTACAGGTAAATAGAACTTCACACCAAGCTTTTTGGCTTTCAAAATAATATTATTGGCTTCTTCAAGTAAATCATTTTCTACAAGGGAGTTACCCACTTCGTGTCCATGTGCTTTTAAAAATGTAAATGCCATGCCCCCGCCGATGATAATTTTATCAACTTTAGTAATAAGATTAGCAAGTGCCTGAAGTTTTCCTGATACTTTAGAACCACCAACTACTGCAACAAAAGGACGTACTGGTTTTTCAAGTACTTTTGAAAAGAAGTTTACTTCTTTTCCCATCAAAAATCCTGCTGCTTTATGTTCTTTATCAAAAAACTTTGTAATAGCATGGATAGAAGCATGTTTTCTATGGCAGGCACCAAAGGCATCGTTTACATATATATCTGCAAAGTCTGCTAATTTTTTTGCAAAGACTTCATCATTCTTTGTTTCACCTTCTTCGTAACGTAAATTCTCCAGAAGCAAAACATCTCCTGCTTCCATATTTGCTGCTTTCTCTTGTGCATCTGTGCCTACTACATCTTCTGCCATAAAAATATCTCTTTTGATTTTTAAAAGTGTATGTAGTCTTTTTGCCACAGGTAACAACGAATACTTCTCTTCGTACTTGCCTGGTTCTGGTCTTTCGTAATGTGAAGCCAATATGATTTTACAGTCTCTGTCTATACAGTAACGAATCGTCTGTAATGCTGAACGTATACGTCTATCATCTGTGATATTTCCAAACTCATCTTTAGGGACATTGAAGTCACATCTTATAAATATTCTTTTACCATCTATATCTAAATCTTTAAGTGTTCTCATTTTATGTCCTTTGATATCAGTACCGCCATATCGACTAAGCGACAAGAATATCCCCACTCATTGTCATACCAAGATAGTACTTTAACCATGTTCCCACCTATGACTTGAATGGTGTCTAATGGCACTACCGTACTAAGTTCTTCACCTACAAAGTCCATAGAGACACGGTACTCTTCATCTACGCCAAGAATGCCTTTTTGAGACCCCTCAGCTGCCGCTTTAAATGCCTGTTGCACATCTTCCACTGTGACTTCTTTGGCAAGTGTGACTGTTAAGTCTATCATAGACACATCTGCTGTTGGTACTCTAATAGCTTGTCCATTTATCTTGCCAGTCAAGCTTGGTAATACTTTAGAAATGGCTTTTGCTGCTCCTGTTGTAGTAGGCACAAGGTTTACTGCTCCTGAACGCCCTTTTCTTGGGTCTTTTTTATGTTTTGCATCAAGTATTGGTTGCGATGACGTATAGGAATGTATGGTAGTCATCAAGGCATTTTCTATACCAAAAGTGTCTTCTAGCACTTTAGCAACAGGCGCTAGACCATTTGTAGTACAAGAAGCATTGGAGACAATAGTTTGTCCCTCATACGTATCTGCATTGGCACCCAACACAAATGTTGCGGTGTCGTCTTTCGCAGGTGCTGAGAAAAGTACTTTTTTAATGCCATTGATTAAATAAGGCTGTACAGATTCTGCTGTTAAAAAAGCACCTGTACACTCAAGTACTAACTCTGCTCCCGTAGAGGTAAAATCTATTTTAGCTAAGTCACGTTCTGCAAATATCTTAGCTTTGGTTTGCCCTATATTTAAATACCCATTAGACACAGAAACATCATTACGTCTTCCATGTACTGAATCGTACTTCACTTGATACTCAAGCATCTCTTCACTGGCACTTGCATTCACAGCTACAAGTTCAATATCATCTCTATCTGCGATGATACGTGCGACACATCTACCTATTCTTCCTAGTCCGTTGATTGCTACTTTTACTGCCATTGTATTATGTTCCCTTTGTTCTTAGAGTTTATTATGCTAAAATTACGCAATTTTACAGTAAACGAGGTTAGCATTTGGTTAATCAGTCCAAGCCTACAGTCGCATTTTATGGGGGGAGTTTCGACCCTCCACACTTAGGACATCAGAAGATAGTCAAAATTGCTATTGAACACTTAGATATAGACAAACTTCTTGTGGTACCTGCCTACTTGAACCCTTTTAAGGATTCAACCCAGTCTTTACCCACGCAACGTCTTGCATGGTGTCATACCTTATTTGATGCTATTGATAAAGTAAGTGTTGAAGACTATGAGATTAAAGAAGATAAAAGTACTGTCACCTCGCAATCTGTAAAATATTTTAGCAACAACTATAAAGTCAAATACCTTGTCATTGGATCGGACAACCTAGAAACTTTAACACAATGGCATAACTTTAGCTGGCTCAATGCCAATATTGTTTGGGTTATTGTGACACGAGAAGGCTATGGTTTACATACAAGTAGTCTTAGAAAGTGGGAAGTATTAGCAGTCTATAGTGATGCTAATTCAACCCAAATTAGAGATAATGATGCATTATTTTATGTTGACGAAAAAATAAAAAAATCTGTACAAAAAGTACTTAAAGGACAAACCCTAATGAGCATAGAAGAAAGAGTAAAAAATATAATAGATATTCTCGATGATAAAAAAGCAGATGAAATAGAAGTCTTTAACCTAGAAGAGGCTGACTACATTGCAAAACGAGTTGTCATTGCAAACTCACTTAACGGTAAACATACTCTGGCTCTTTTTGACCACCTAAAGGTTGGTCTGAAAGCAAAGGGTGATTCGGTATTAGCTTCTGATGTAAGTGATGACTGGGTAGTTGCAGACTTAGGAGATATCCTCATTCATGTTATGGTACCAGAGTACCGACAGCGGTATTCCTTAGAACAATTCTTAGCTGAATTGGTAGAGAATCAAAAGAAAAGTAAAGATATTGACCCTGCATAATACAAAATGATAGGGGCTAGACTAACTCATGCCCCGAACCACCCAAAAACTCTAAAAATAAAAACAAACCTATGGTTACCAAAGGTGATACAAACCACCACCAATAGTATTTGTCCTTAAAGACATATATAAAAAGTGTGCCCCATGCCATGATGACTAATATTTCGTGAGCGATAAAAAGTGGGATAATAGGTCTTGTAATATTTCCTAAAATAGCCAATGTAAGAATGCCTGTAAATGTACCTAGTGTAATGAGAAGCTTTTTGAAATTCTTATCTTGTTTAAATGTATAGACTATGAGCCCTAAAGTTGCTAATATCGCTAAAATAATTAGGGCTTTCATACTATACTCTTTAATTTCTAATTTCTAATTTCTAATTTCTAATTTCTAATTTTATCATAGTTTATTCACTACCTTAATACCGAGTAACTCTAAACCTTGTTTTATAGTCTTGGCTGTGAGGTTAGCTAACTGTAATCTGCTCATCTTTGTTTGCTCATCTACGCCCTCTTTGAGTATAGGGTTCTGCTCATAAAAACGCATAAAGAGTGTTACAATTTCATACAGGTATGTGGTTATCTGGTTTGGACTGGCATCTATTGCAGTACGTTGTAGCACATCTTCAAAACGTAATAGCATGACAGCAAGCCTATGCTCTAATGCATCACCAATCACTATAGTACCCTCTATAGGCATATTATACTTTCTAAATACACTCTGTATTCTTGCATAGGCATATTGCATATAAAGTGATGTGTTACCATCAAAAGAAAGCATCTTATCCCAGTTGAAAATATAATTAGATTCACGGTTTATAGAAAGGTCTGCATATTTCACAGCTCCTATACCTATAGTCTTAGCTAAACTATTTAATTCTTCTTGAGAATACTCTTCTTTATTGTGAATACTTTCTTTTGCTTTGACAACAGCTTCATCAAGTAAGTCAATGAGCTTTACAGTTCCCCCATCACGTGTTTTGAATGGCTTGCCATCTTTACCCATCATAGTACCAAATGCAATATGCTCTAATTTCACATCATCAGGAACAAACCCTGCATCTTTTGCGACACGAAATACTTGCTTAAAATGTCCTGCTTGCCGTGCATCTACCACATAAGAAATACGTTTTGCACCTAAATCTTGTGCACGATAACGAAGTGCTGCAAGGTCGGTTGTCGCATATAGATACCCTCCATCACCCTTTTGTACAATCACAGGCACTTCATCACCTTCTAAAAATATACATTTAGCACCTTCACTCTCTTGCAGAAGATTATTACTTTCTAGTGCTTCTACTACTTTGGGTAATGCATCATTATAAAAACTCTCTGCTCTCACATCATCTCGTGTAAGATTTACATCAAGCTTTGTATATACTTCCTCACAATGTCCCAAAGAAATGTCAATAAATTTTTGCCATAACTGTAAACAGTGTTTATCCCCTGACTGAATTTTGACAACATACTCTCTTGCTTTGTTTGCAAAGTCTTCATTGGCATCAAACTCTTTTTTTGCATCTTTATAGAATTGTTCTAAGTCTTTCAGGCTAACGGAGCCATCTTCATCTTTCATCTCAAGATAAGCGATGAGCATACCAAACTGTGTACCCCAATCTCCAATGTGATTTTGACGAATCACTTCATCCCCTAAGAAAGAAAGCAAATTTGCCAAAGTATCTCCGATGATGGAAGAACGTAAATGTCCAACATGCATTTGTTTTGCCATATTTGGACCAGAATAATCTACGACCACTTTCATAGGGTTTGTTCTTGATGATATTCCCAATCTCTCATCATTTAATGCTTCATTACATTGTTTGGCAAGCCAAAGTGGGTTCAGCCAAAGGTTTATAAAACCTGGTCCTGCCATTTCTGCTCTAGTTAGCACAGTTGTTAAGTCCATATTTTCTAAAATGCTTGTTGCAATTTCTCTTGGATTTTGACCCATTTTTTTAGACAATGCCATCGCACCATTAAACTGATAGTCTCCAAACTCTGGCTTTGTTGCTTCAGAGACAGACATAGGCTCAAACTCAATCCCTGCCTTAGTAAAAGCATTTTTTATAATAGTGTTTACATGTGATTTTAATTTCATAAATTTTCCGTACGGATAGTGTAGATGCTACTAAATAAACAATTTAGTAGCTAAGTAGTAAGATTTAAGCGTTTTCGCTTTTTTTATCTTCGATTTTAGTTTCAACTTCATCTTTAGTTTCTGAAGCAACTTCTTTTACATCTTCTTCATCTTCTTTAATAGCTTTTTTGAAGTCTTTGATACCTTTTCCCATACCTTTTGCTAAATCTGGAATTTTTTTGGCTCCAAAGAGAAGTACAACAATCGCTAATACTATTAGTAGTTCTGGCATACTTGGCATACCCATAGTCAATCCTTTAATTTCGTTACAATGAACATTAATTTGAATTATTATACAGCAAAATGTTTAATGTTTCTATTTACCTAGCCACTTAGCAATAAATTCAACTTCATCTTCGCTACTTTGTTTCAATCTCGCAGCCTTCGCCACAATGATAAATTGTTTTGCTGCAACCTCAACGGTATCATTAATAATAGTAAAATCATACTCACCCACAGCGCGTATTTCACTTTTGGCATTCTCTATACGTTCTACTATGACAGTCTCATCATCTGTACATCTCGCACGCAGTCTCATCTCCAAAGAAGCAAGTGTTGGAGGAGTAATAAACGCAGATGTAGTAATATCATTCATCTTCGAACGTACCAAACGATGTCCTTGTATATCTATATCAAAAATAACAAGTTTCCCTTCATCTAAGGCTTCTCTTACTGGTCTAAGTGAAGTACCATAATAGTTTCCATGTACTTGCGCATATTCTAAAAAATTTCCTGCCTTGATATCTTCTTCAAAATTTTCTTTCTCAACAAAAAAGTAGTCTACACCATCTACTTCACCTGTTCTTTTTTCTCGAGTCGTTGTTGAAATAGAAAAATAATACTCCCCAATCTCGCTTGATGCCGCATTTATAATTGTACTTTTCCCTGCACCACTAGGACCAGACAGAACCAAGATAGCACCTTTTTGCATCAGTTCTTACCTTCTATTTTAATAGTAATCTCTACTTCTTTGCCTTTTAAAAGTTGTTTACGTTGTTTTTTCTTTAAAGTACGCATTGCCATTTCAACCGCTTGTACTATGAGGTCATCTTCCTTATGTGCAAGTTTTTTATTTTTTTTATTTACTGATTTATTTTTTATTTTTTTTCTCTTCACATTGTCTAAAAATGCATTCTCTTCATCTGAGAGTTTCCATGACTTAGAAGACTTATCTACTTCATATTCTTCCAGTATCTCATTTTCTTCTACTATTTCTAGCCCATCTGCAATCAGCTGTTCTTTGATAACCTTAACCTTGCGTGCTTCGTATTCTTCATCGCTCAAGACTTCATTACTATTATCATAATCTATTTCATTCATCTCAAGAAGCTCTTTAATCTTTTCTACTTCATTGCCATCAAGTACCTCAGTTCCAGCTGTCTTGACGTCTTCTACTTCTTCATGTGATACATCTTGCTTGTCATCTAAACTTTCTAGCACTTCTAAAATCTGAGAAGGTAAAAAAGGTTTTTGTATAAGCACATCAAAATCTAAAACACTCATATCAGTATGTGTAAAAAGTACCTTTTTTTCTGTTGTAATGTATTCATTTAGGTTTTGTACTTTTCCTTTGTATGACGATTCATCTATAAAAACAATATCATAGTTATCTCGTTTACACTCTCCTATTTTTATAATCTCTTCAAGTATTATGCTCTCATCACGCGTACAAAGTGACAATAGTCTAGATACCACAGGATTATTATTTATGAGTAAAATATTCATCTTTTTTCTCCAAAATTCTATTGATATGATTATAGTGTAAGTCTGGTTAGGAGTTGGTTTGTTAAGTAGTTATTGTGGATGAGGCATACAAATGGTATGTCGAATGAACATGGTAAAAACGATATTGGTATACAGGGGACATATATAGGATTCAGTCAGCAGCTATGTCCTTGTGCATTCTTTATATAGTATGTTTATTTGTAGCATGAGGGGTATGTAGTCTCTGTGTGTAGTCAAAGTCTTTTTACATAGACCCAAAATACTTTTTTATCGGGTCATGAGATGAATAGGAAACTTTACTTAAACATATCAAGTGGCAAGCCATCAATATAGCCAACGACACCTTTTTTCTCCTCTTTGGATGCATCATCTAGTAGGGTGGAGTGTACCTTTGTAGTATCTACTGCTTTAGGGTTGTCTCTTAACGGATGTTGGATGTTTACTGTGAGTACAGCTTTGGTACCAATAGTCCCCTTGTCCATACCTGTCACCTCCGCACCAATAGGCAAAGAGGCAATGCGAGTGAGGGTTTTACTGGTGGTATGGTAAGCCCAAATCATATTGTTCATATGGTAAGGCGTATCTTCTCCTATGAGTAGGGTTTGGTGTCCTAAAAATTTTATATTGTCAGGGTTTGCAATTTTTTCGGGGTTACAGGCGTAGTTATTTGCATAGGGTGAGGTCGCAGCCAGTGCTTCTCCTGTGATGATGGCTTTGAGTGATGAGGCATTGTAGCTTTGGTCTAGTTGTAAAGCGTAGACTGCTCCACATTTGTTTTGAGGCAAAGCTATATCGTCTGTTGTGCTATTTGTCTCTTTTAACATACTTTTGTCTATGCTTGTAATAGCCAAATAGAGCTCTTTTTTGTCAGGATTATACGCCAAACCTTCTGCTTTGTTGAACTCCATTGTCGCCCCTTTGTATGCGGCGTATTTGCGGCTTTCTAAAAAGGCTGCTTCTTTTTCGTTTATTTTATTTAGCTTAAGACATTCAACTTGGGCATCTTCGGTGATTTTAGTAAATCCAAGGGTACATTGCCCACTTGTTACATCAGGTTTTTTAAGGGTGAAAAAGCTACTTAATGTTGGATTTTTTTTCTTGATGAAATCTTTTATCTCACTGTCTTTTGCGTGTGCGAGTTCTATCCATGAGAGGGTAAAATCTCCACCATCTTTAGCAGACTTTTGTGTGAGCTTTACAGCATAGAGTGTACCTTCCCACTCTTGTGTAAAAGCATCTATCTTTGTGTCGGAGACAAACTTCCACAAGCCCTTATAGTTGCCATCATCTGACATATAGAGTGTTTTATTGTCAGGCATCATAAGGGCAAGCTCTGGGGTGAACCTCCCTGTGACATAATGTTTTGCTACTTTGTTAGACCCATCTGCCTGAGGGGCTACTTCTACAATATGTCCATAATGATACGGTGAATAGTTGCTTGTCGGGTTGCCAAGATAGCTAGTCATAGCGGATTGGTACACACAAGTAGGTTGTTTTTTATTTGCTTCTAAAGAACAATCTATGTAAAAAGTTGAATTCTCATCTACATAACGTGTGTTAAGTGCAAAGTTTTCCTCCCCACCCAAGTGTGAGCCATAGTTTGTTTTACTGCTAGCACAATTGATGAGTGTACCTTGCAGAGAAGAGACATCTATAGATTGTGTGGCAGTGGCTTTGAGAGTATTGTTCTCAAGTTTTAACTCTGTACGGTAGATGCTACCTGGGAGTGCTTCCATGTTGCTAAGCAAATAGTGACGTCCTGCTACAGAGAGAAGCGAGTTACCGTCGGGGTCATTGGAAATATATGAAGATCCATCAGGGTTGCTTATGGGAGTACTGTTTTTAGTCTCTACTTGTCCAAAAGTAGTGTTTCCTAATTTATCTCCAGAGTTAATTAATGTTTTATAGACCAAAGGAAAGGTTTTTGTTACATTATTAGGGTAGGTAACTGTGAGTTGGGGTGAAACTCTCATACTTTTGATGGCACTGTTATTGTCATCGGCAGAAAGTTGTAGAGGGGTAAATGCTATTTGTTCTATGTGTGTTTCTTGGGATGCTGGGTTGTTATTATTGGAAGGTGTATTGTTTGTCTGTGTACCATCTGCTATGGTATTACTACCACAACTAAGCAATATTTGTGAGAGAAAAACAGACAGTGAAAGTGAAAAAAATGTTTTGATTTGCATGATGATACCTTATATGTGTGATATCTAAGTAGTATAGTGTAAAATGAGAAAAAATGAAAATGTGAAACTTAATATATAAAATAGTGTATTATTGATAACAATATGTTTTTAGGGCATATTCAAGAATGAAGTAGGATAAAGGAAGAAAAAGTGGTACACCCTACAGGATTCGAACCTGTGACCTTCGGTACCGCAAACCGATGCTCTATCCAGCTGAGCTAAGAGTGCACATTTTTAAATGTAGTAGCGATATTTGGAACGCATACCCCAAGGGCATTTCCTGCGGGAATTATAACAAAAGTATCTTTTAACTAAGACACTTCAATAATTATAAATACAATAAACATAAAACCTAAATAGCCATTGACAACAAAAAAAGCTTTGTCAATTTTCGTAAAGTCTTTCATGACAACATAATGTTCATAACTTAACATCACAGCACTCAACAATACTGCAAACTTTGCCCATATCCCCAATCCTGCAATACTAACAAACAGTATCCAAAAGCATATTGTCAACACATGAAAAAAGCGTGCAATCCACATTGTCTTTCTTGCACCATATTTTGACGGGATAGAGTGTAAATTATTGGCTTTGTCAAATGCCATGTCTTGTAAAGAGTAGAGTAAATCAAAGCCTGCTACCCAAAACATGACACCTATAGCCAAATAAAGAGACCATAATGTTACCTCTCCACTTGCAGCCACTACACCAGCAATAGGTGCTAGACCTAAAGATAGCCCTAAAATCATATGTGCAAGGGCTGAAAAACGTTTAAACAGCGTGTAAGCACCTAGTATAGCTAAAATAGGAATAGAGAGCATAAACGCCAAAGTATTTATAAAGTATGCTGTGACAACAAAGACAAAGGCATTTATGACAACAAACCCTATCATCTGTGTTTCAGAAACCCTTCCATCTACAGAGGGTCTTTTGCTAGTTCGAGGGTTTAGTATGTCAATATCTCTGTCAAGCCATCTATTGACACCCATGGCAAAGTTACGTGCTGTTACAGCAGCGATAGTACCAAGAAATAATAATTTCCAACCAAACCATCCTGACCCCGTATCTAATTTGGACGCAACCAACATAGCTATAAATATAAAAGGTAAAGAAAATACAGAATGTTTAAACATAACCAGTTCTGAAAAATCAGAGATAACTTCTTTAATGTCTGGCATCATCATACCTAAGGATGAGGGATTTTTAATTTTGAATTCATTGACCATGAGATGACAAGCACAAAAAGGGATATCACTATAATAGAAGAGAGTATCTCATATGAGAAAAGTAAGTATAGTACCCATAACAAAATGGCACCTAAAGGGGTGGGTACACCTTCAAAGTATTTAGCAACCTCACCCTCTTCTACTTTTAAATTAAACTCTATCAGTCTTCTTAACCCAGAGATGATATAGACTATAAATACAAGCCCTACCAAGAGCTCTTCAAAACCACTTGTCATACTAGACTTCATCGCATAAAAGAGTAAGAAAGGTGGCATTACTACAAATGAGAGGAAATCTGCAAAAGAATCAAGCTGTATGCCAAACTCAGTTGAAAGTTTATATTTACGTGCTAACTTACCATCTAGTATGTCACAAGCACCTGCTATCCATGCCAATATAATCGCAGTAAAGAAATCACCTTTTACAATAAAATAAATAGCCATCACGCCAAGAGCAACATTGAGATACGTTACAAGATTTGCAATATTAAAGCGATTGTTTTTGTCAAATAAATCCATGTATCACCCTCAATTTAAATACTGCTATTCTACCTTGTTTGGGGTTATGGTATGATTACAGATGCAAAACACATCTAATGATTTTAAACAGTTGGCTATCATCGGTGCTACTGCTTCTGGCAAAACATCTCTTGCCATTAAAGTTGCACATAAAATGGATGCGCATATTCTTTCTCTTGACTCCTTAGCGATTTATAAAGAGATTGATATTGTCTCAGCTAAGCCTTCTGTAAAAGAACGTGATAATATTCGTCATTTTGGATTAGACTACATCTACCCAAATGAGCCTTTTGATGTTGCACTTTTTATACAACTATATCAAGATACATATCAGCTCTGTTTAGAGGAAAATAAAAATCTCATTATTGTTGGGGGTACAAGCTTTTATCTCAAAATGTTACTTGAAGGCATAAGCCAATTACCGTCTATCTCTTCTCAAACAAAGTCAAAAACAAAAACATATTTACAAGATTTAACATCTAGCTATGATTTTCTTTATGGTTTAGATGACACTTATATGTCAAAAATAGAAAAAAATGACTCTTATCGTATTGAGAAAGCTCTAAATATCTATTTTGAGACATCTCTTGTACCTACAAAATACTTTAAACACTATCCTCCAAAACCAATCATTACAACACCACTGCCTATATATAACATAATATGGGAAAGGAAACTACTGCGAGAACGTATAGCCCTTCGGACTACTATGATGATAAAGGATGGTCTCATCAATGAAATATGTCTCTTAGAAAAAAAATACTCAAGGGATTTAAACTGCATGAAATCCATAGGGATAAAAGAAACCTTGGCTTATTTAGATGGTAGCTATGATAAAAAGATGCTTATTGAAAAAATCACAACCAATACAGCTCGGTTAGCAAAACGACAAACGACATTCAATCATTCTCAGTTTGAACATCTTATTAAAGGTAGTATAGAAGAATTAGAAAAGTTATTAATATAGGGTGCGTTATAAAATACACCCTATAAAGTTAATATCCACTAGCTGATATCATGTAGTATAAGTAAGACAATAATGGCTGCACATAAAATATAGCTGTCACTGTTGCCAATGTAGCCAAGCCAATAATAACCATAAGTGGTTTAGACATATTGTAATACACTATGTCTACATTTTGTACTGGCTCTTTCAAGAACATATACACAATGAGTTTTAAATAATAATATGCGGCAATAGCAGAGTTGAGTCCCATGATTATTGCTAACCAAATATACCCAGAATTTACTGCTGCTTGCATCACATATATCTTACCCCAAAAGACTGAGAAAGGTGGAACACCTGCAAGTGAAAGCATAAATATTGCCATAACAACAGCCCCTACAGGCATGATTTGAATCAACCCTGCAAACTTCTCATAAGGATGGTCATACCGTTTATTAAAACGTCTCGTTTTATGGCGAGAAATCCATAGCATAGCAAATGCTCCTAGGTTAGTAAACATAAAGAGTGCATAATATAAGAATATACTTGTATTACCTTCTGTTGTATCCAATGCAAGGGCAGCCATAATGAACCCTGCATGTGATATAGAAGAATAGGCTAGCATACGCTTGACATCATCTTGTACCAATGCCATAATATTTGCAAGTGTCATAGTAATGACTGCTAAAATAAGTATAGTCCATCTTACCCATTCAATCCCCAGGTCAATATACATGCCAAAGATTCTAATACTTACAACAAATGCTGCAATTTTAGGTACAACTGACATGTACCCTGCCAATGGTGCTGAAGCACCTTCGTAGACATCTGGTGCCCAAGTATGAAAAGGAAAAAGAGAAAGTTTAAATCCGAAAGCCACCAATAACAATATGGATGACCCAAGTATAGCTATCATAAGCCCTGTTTCATCTAAACGCGTAGCCATCACTTCTGCAACCTTATAAAGCTCGACTGAGCCTGTAAGTGCATACAATACTGCTGAACCCATAGCAAAGAAACCAGCTGCCATAGCTCCCATAGTAAAGTACTTTACTGCTGCTTCATAAGAGTTTGCTCTATTGTGCATAGCAATCAGCGTATACAATGCTAGCGATGCTGTCTCAAGCCCAACAAAGATAAGTATGAGGTTATCAGATGCTACCATAAACTGGAACCCTGCGATCATAAACAAAAAGAGTGCAAAGAACTCAGGATATGCAAATTCATGGAATCTTTTTGATGTAAGTGCCAATGGTATAAATATCATTGAGCCACCAATAATCATCAATTGGGAAACAATAGAAATGCCATCGATGAGCATGACATCAAAAAATCCACGTTCATTAACATTTAACCCTAGTACCGCACCAAAGTCTATAAATAAAATCAATAATGTTAACATGACATAAAGTGTCTTGTCTAGTTTTTCATTTATTAAGTCAATAATCAAAATAATCAAACCACCTGCAATAGCAATAAGCATAGGGGCAAGAGTAATAAGATTAAGGCTTTCTAAACTTACATTAATAGGCTCTAACATTAGTTACCTCCCGTGATTGATTTAGTAGATGTATTTGTATTGACAGATTTTGAAACAATTATCATATCTTTTGCCTCTTTTGTAATAGCTTTTTCATCCATAAAGACTAACAAAGCATTTACCGAATTATTGATAGGTGCTAAGACTGGTTTAGGATAGACCCCCAACCAAATAACAATAGCGACCAATGGAATAAGTGACCAAGTCTCTCTAGTATTTAAATCTTTTAGTTTTTTATTTTCTTCATTATCGAGTGGTCCGAAGAAAGTAAGTTTCATTACCCTTAACATATATACAGCACCTAAAATGATAGATGTACCTGCAATGATTGTCATGATAGGTGATACCTTATAAAAT
>Ga0256840_1000823_pt1 | contig 30887 bp, 32 predicted proteins | sample 355202metaG_FD_185969 | JGI IMG/M metagenome (GOLD analysis project Ga0256840, IMG submission 185969) | Hydrothermal vent microbial communities from Mid Atlantic Ridge, Atlantic Ocean - 355-202 | ecosystem: Environmental > Aquatic > Marine > Hydrothermal vents | place: Atlantic Ocean: Mid... | reverse complement strand
GTCCCCCGGGTTGCCCATAAAGATCTTGCTGATCTGAAAAATGGGGAATCCTCCACAGTGATTCGAGGTCGCGTTGAAGCGGCCCGAGCTATTCAAAGGAAACGTCTTGCCCCCTACAGACTCCACGCCAATGCCGCCATGGCCACCCGTCACATCCGTGAATTCTGCCCAGTTGATGAAGCAGGGCAAAAACTGCTGGAGATGGTGGTTGATAAACTGGGGATGTCAGCCCGGAGTTACAGCCGGATTCTCAAAGTTGCACGGACGATTGCCGATTTAGCTGGAGAGGAAAATATCAAGCAAGCTCATCTGGCTGAAGCGATTCAGTATCGGGGGATGGATCGGAAGGTGGGGTAATATTTTATTTGTGGCTCTGACATCTCGACTCAAACTGAGCCAACAATGTAGCCCATAGCCTTGTAACCTTTCAGACGCTTACTCCACATTCTGGCAAGTTGTGGGTGATCACGTTCAAAATAATCATAGCTCCAGAATTAACTCAGGACTGAAGCCATCAATCTGCTCAGTGGGGTATCCCATGCAATTTTGATAAACTCCAGTCTCACCAATTTTAAAATGCTGGGCACAATGTGAATGTCCGGATATCCAGTAATTCGCTTGGCTAGTAACAACAAGATCATCAAGGGCAGAAGCAAATCCGCAGCTGACAATATCTTTGGTATAGGCAGGGTGTATTGATTTAATGCTGGGGCCATGGTGCGTAACCACCACCAGTTTTTCCGTTTTTTGGACAAATTGCTCATGCAACCAGGCCACATCTTTATAATGGATGGCTCTGGTGTCGATTGGTTCAATAGCCCTTGTTTTTTCCTTGTCGAAACTGATCACATGATAATCTCTCAGGCACCTTCGAGTTTCAGCAATGGCTTCAGCTTCCCGTTCCACCCCGAAGAGTTTAAAATCGCTCCAAAGTGTACAACCAGCAAAGGTCACACCGTCAATCTCCGTTCTGTCGCGTTGCAGAAAATGAATTCCATACTTTGTACACTCTTCACGTAACAGTTCATCCTGTTCCTCTATTGATGAACCATAGTATTCGTGATTTCCGGTGATGTAGATGATGTCCTGACGATCAAAAATCATCCGGAGATATTTGGGAGCTCGCCCCTTGGTGTGGATATCTCCGGCACACACAACAACATCGGCCAAACCCCGATAAGGAGGTAGACATTGATGGTGAAATTCAAGGTGCATATCAGATACTGGAAAGATTTTCATTTTCAGACTCTTTTGCTCAAGAAAATATAGACAAAACATTTTCCCTTGCATTCTAACAAATATCAAGACAAAATGTCACCACTTGAATATAAATGAAAGCGATTTGTCTTGACATGAAATCTCCTCTTGAAATCTTTCACCAGCATGGCGGTCAGCTGCGCATGAGTGAAGCCCTTGCAGCAGGAATCAGTCGCTATATGCTGTACTCCCTGCGGGACAAGGGGCTCATTGAACAAGTCAGCCGAGGGATTTACCGCCTAGCAAATCTACCACCCATCGGAAATCCTGATCTTGTGACGGTAGCACTGCGCTTTTCGAATGCGGTTATTTGTCTGACCTCCGCACTGGCCTATCATGGCCTTACAACACAGATCCCTCACCAGGTATCGGTCGCAGTCTCACGAAACTCACGGCTACCATCTCTCGATTTTCCACCCCTTCGTGCCCATAAGTTTGCCGCGACAGTTTTCAACGCAGGAATTGAGGAGCACCAGATTGATGGAGTGACAGTTCGGATCTACAGCCCGGAAAAAACTCTGGCCGATTGTTTCAAATTCCGCAACAAACTTGGTATGGATGTCATTCTGGAAGCGCTGAAGCTGTATAAAACTCGCAAGAAGTATAATCTGGATACAGTGCTCAAGTATGCCAAAATTTGCCGGGTGGATAAAGTGATGAAGCCCTACCTGGAGGCAATGCTGTGAGTGCGAAGGAAATAACGAACACGGCTGTATCAGTTCGACAACGTCTATTGAACCTCGCCAGAAAAGATCAACGACCGTTCAACGAACTGCTTCAGTACTATGCCATGGAGCGGTTTCTATACCGACTATCACAATCCGAACACAAAGACCAATTTGTCCTCAAGGGGGCAATGATGTTGAAAATCTGGCAATCCCCGGAATCGCGACCGACCATGGACATCGATTTTCTCGGCAGAACAAGTAACGAAAAAGCTGCCATCACCGCACAGATTTACGATATTCTTGCCGTTGCTGTGGAAGCTGATGGACTTATCTTCAATCCAGCTTTAATTCAGACTGAGCGCATCACTGAAGATGCAGACTATGAGGGCATTCGAGTTTGCTTTCGGGGGAAATTGGATTCAGCACGAATCCATATGCAAATCGACATTGGTTTTGGAGATATTATTTTCCCCGCACCAAAAGTATCTGAACTGCCAACCTTGCTGGGATCTCCTGCACCACAATTACTTTGCTACAGCCGCGAAAGCGCCATTGCAGAAAAGCTTGAAGCGATGGTAACACTGGGTCAATTAAACAGCCGAATGAAGGATTTCTATGATATCTGGCGTCTCTCACGACAATTCGAATTCTCCGGGTACAATATGGCAGAGGCAATTCGACTGACCTTCGAGCAGCGGAAAACTCAAATCCCCGATAGTGTTTCGGCATTCGGTGAAGAATTTGTGGCAATAAAACAAATTCAGTGGACAGCGTTTCACCGGCGCCTTCAACAAGCGCATGTTCCTGAAGACTTTGCGGACATTGTTCTTGCCGTAAGAAATTTCATCGAACCGCTTGTCGTTGCTCTCTCCACTGGCAATGGGATTCCTAATCACTGGACAGCGTCTGACTCTTGGGTGTAACCCATCAAAAACTCCTCAATCATATCCCGATTTTTCCGGCAAAGATAATGCCGCCCAATCAACCAGTCTGCCAACTGCTCAGGGTCTCGTCCCATCTCGGCTCCGAGCCGTTCCAAACTCAGGCCGTTGACCTGTTTGTACCAAGCCAGTTTTTTCAGCAGATCTTCCGGTTGAGGGAATGGATTGTAGCCCATAAAGATCTTGCTGATCTGAAAAACGGAGAATCCTCAACGGTGATAAGAGGTCGTGTTGAAGCGATTCAGTATCGGGGGATGGATCGGAAGTTGGGGTAAGTAACCACTTTTGATTTAGTGATGTGTGATTTGTTGAATTTTAAATTGCCTGTTATGGCAGCAATAAGTCCACTTTTCCGCTACGAATCCGGTCATTATCAAGAGCTACAATTAAATTTGATTTTGACAGTGTGGGACGACGCCGATTATAGATCTAAAAATGTCCTCTCGAAGCCCCTTAACAGATTTTCCCTATCGTCTTCATCGGGAGAAACATACGAATTCGCCCATTATGGGTGCATAAGATCTCAAAACCGAAATGTTCGTAAAAATCATGTGCCTCCTGGTTGAGGCAATCAACAACTACTGCATATGCCGGCATTTGCGCATTTATGCTCCACAGGAATTCTAAGGCCTTGACGAGTGTTATCTTTCCTAATCCTTGCCCTTTCTGATCCAGGTGGACAGCCAATTGAGCGATGAGAAACACCAGAATTGGGTAATGAGGTAGTTTTTTTGCCAAGTCCTTGGGTAGGTTTTCCCTGGCGATCGAGCCGGGAGTGACACTGTAAAATGCGCAGATAGGTCGTTTACCATTCGGGAGGGGAGAATCGGCCAGCAAAACAAAAGTTCTGCTGATCCCAGCCAACAACCTATTATCACAAACAATTAGTCTTACTCCTCACCACCTCTTTGACAACGGTATTTTCCAACCGTTCAATCGGGGTTTTAAGAATATACGTGGATGCTGCGTCACCTTCGGGAATATAAAAATTTGTCCCGTCATAGTAAACTGGTAGCTTGTTCTGCGCCCCCGCAAGGGATAATCGTACCTTTGAAGCATCCGCCAGAAAAGGATGGGACGGCAGGTTCGCCAATTCAGCTGCCAGTGTAGCTTCACTGATCAGCCGATAGTTTCCTTCATCCACAGGATCTTGCCCGGCTGGTAGCAGTTGAACCGCACCGGCACAATCACCACCAAGCACGCTTAACAGAGCAAAGATATTTTCCTTAGAAATTCCCAGTCTGCGGGCTAACTGGGTTCTTACATCCCCTTCGGAGAGCAAGTTTTCAAAGAACGCCCGTGTTGGCGCATCGGAAAATTCCAAATTTTCTCCGGTGCGATCTAATGGCAGATGACGCGATAACGGCAATGCTGCCTGCGCTTGCAGATACTCAGGATAATAGCGAAACGACAGCCCGCCCCGGTTGCGACTTGACCGTAATTCACGGCAGCTTTTTCATTTTTGTTGTTTTCCGTCATGGCAAATCCGTTAGAAAAAGTGTCCCCTATTTTTTTATCCGTACGGAAATATTTATAACCTATTAAGACAGAACTCATAATTTATGTCCGCTCAGACAAATATACATGCCTATCGGTTAGATAACATGACACGCCAACAGTTAGATGCAAACCCGCCATATTCGCAGATTCTGTAAATTGGATGAAAAAGGGGATGGGCTGTTAGAACAGGTCACCGACAAGCTGTCACGAACCATTGCCGATCTGGCAGGAGTTGAACAGATTGAGATTCTCCATTTAAGCGAAGCGATTCAGTACCGGGGGCAGGATCGGAAGAAGATTTGATGGGATAGCGAAAAATATGGGCAGTGTTCCGCTTTTCCGCTTTTCTCCTGTCTGGCTCTGATCCAGGATGTTCTCAAATTGAAGATACCAGTTTTTCTGGTCGACCCGCGCGCAGATCGGGATTTCACCAATGGCAAAGCATGGGAACTGCTCCTGTTAATTCGGGATACAGGGGGACAGGTTGTCCCTGACGCAGAGGCACCTATCGACCTTCTCATACGCAAACACCGGAAAAGCGACGACTGATGATAATGTCATCGTATATCTACGGATCCGCCGAAAGATCAGGCCAGCCGTCGCCGCAGCCAGCAACTTAGGTTAAATCCGGTGATATTGCCTAGTAATGCTCCGGGAATCCAGGCCAGAGAGCTGGCAACAAAGGCTTCAGAGCCAATAAGAACCAGGATCAGGTAGGCGAGACCGGCATAAGCGAGAAAATAGCGGTAGCGCCACCGGTTGACCTGGGCAAGTTCATTGTGTTGCAGGATCAGCCCACTCAGCAGTCCGCCGAAACCGACAAACAACACTCCACAGAGAAGATGAAAGATGAGCGGCGGTGCGCCGCTGTGGAACTCGTGCACTATGGGCAGGTGCCCGCCCCCGATGCCGAATTGCGGACAAATGGTCAAGGTTGCAAGGCCAGTTATGATCTGGATCAGAGTCAGCTTGGGGAAAAGCCTCCAATACGAGCGTAACAAGCTAGATTCGACCCGTTTTACGACAATCTCGTCCAGTGCGAGCCCTGGCGAAACCTGTGGTGCTTCGATAAATTCTGCAAATTCCTGCAGCAGATCGGATTCTGATTTACTCTTCATTACGCGCCTCCTTTCCTGTTAGTTGACGGCGCAGCTTGCCGATTGCCCGGCTGGCAAGTTGTCGCACATTTACAGGAGACAACTGCAATTGATCGGCAATTTCACGAAAGGTCAGCCCGCTACTGAAGCGTAGTTCCAGCACCTGGCGTTGTGTTGAACTGAGGCTGGCAAGTTCCGGCAGGCTGGTACCAAGCGGCTCCCGCCCGTGTTGTTCTGGTGCCGGATGGTTTGCGACTGCCACATCGTCAAGCGTTACGCAGGCCTGCTGTGTTTGTGTGCGGCGCAGATGATCGATCAGGGCATTGCGGGCGATGGTAAAGAACCACGGCAAAAAAGGAATTTCAGGTCGATAGCGGGCACGGGCGCGATGCAGCTTGACAAAAACGGCCTGAAACACTTCTTCCGCTTCAGTACGATCTCGCAGCTTGCCGAGCAGGTAGCCGAACAGACGGCTTTTGTGACGTGAATACAGCAACTCAAATGCCTCCAGGTTTCCCTCGGCATAATCCTGCATCAGTTCTTCATCGGTCAATGCGCTTCACCCTTCTCTCCCTTGCTAGAACGCAAGGTATCAGAATTATGTGACAGCTCGAAGATATTTTCACACTCTTTTTTCTCTTTTGTGCTCAAAATTACGGTCAATAACTTCCCGCTATCGGGAGCACAGAAGTTTTTTTCTAAACACCGTCACAAAATCTGTTCCTACTGCGTTTACTGGGTGAAGGCGTACATCATGACGCCAAATCCAATCATCCCAAGGAGGAGAAAATGCAGAGAATTAACGCGCAACAAAAACCAGGCCGAATTTACCTCTGGTGTATAGCAACACTATTGGTCGCAGGGCTGCTGATACCACAATCGGTGCTGGCTCACTGTGACACTCTCGACGGCCCGGTGGTGATCGATGCCAAAACGGCTCTGATGACAAAGGATATTACTCCGATACTCAAATGGATCCGAGAGGCTGACGAAGCGGAAATCCGTGCCACCTTTGAGCAGGCATTGGCCGTACGCGCGCTCGGCGGAGCAGCACAGGAACTGGCAGACCGTAACTTTTTTGAAACTCTGGTGCGGATTCACCGTGCAGGTGAAGGGGCACCCTATACCGGCCTGAAACCGGCGGGAAGTGTTGAGCCGGTCATTGCCAAAGCAGATCGGGCACTGGCACAGGAAAATGTTGATGAACTGGCCACGGCCATCGCTACACACGTCAAAAAAGGGATTCACGAACGTTTCGCTGATCTCCTGAAAAAACGCAAACATGCTGACGACAGTGTCGCTTCCGGACGGGAATTTGTGGCCTCTTACGTCACCTACGTACACTATGTTGAAGGTCTCGCCAAGGCCGCACATGCCGGACCGCACCATGCAGAAAAAGCGGGTTCGTCAGGCGAGCACAACCACTGATTGTTGTCGTCGGCAGGCACTCGTCCCAGAATGCCTGCCGACAAAAGGTTGTCCTCACCTGATGTGCAGCTCATCGTAGATGGCATCACGCAGGAGGTGAATTTGATAGCCGAAGTTCCGGGCGTCTGTCATTTGTGGACTCCTTCTGCTTCTGCATTGCTATTGAAGGAAGTAGGCATCAGGCTGTAGCGGTAATGGTAAATCTTCTTCACCCAAAACCTCCAACAGATTGATCTCAATGGTACGTGACATGGCTTTTAGCGGCAGAGCGTTATTTGCCAGACCAAAAGGTTCTTCCAACTCCTCACTCAGAACATCCAGACCAAAGAATGCATAAGCAATAAGGGCGCAAAAAAAGGGCGTGGCCATACCCAGAGAAGCCACAAGTCCAAATGGCAACATAAAACAGTATAAGTATGCGGTGCGATGAACCAGCAGCATATAGGCGAATGGCAGCGGCGCGTTGTGAATCCGCTCGCACGCGGCGAGGATTCCGGCCAGCGAGGTAATCCGCTCATCGATGCTCTGGACCAGAATATCCGACAGCAGTTTATTCTTCCTACAATCCCCCAGCTCGTGCCCCATCAAACGCAATAAGCAATCTGGTAAGTTTTGTGATTGACGCAGCAACTCCAAATCACTTGGTGCAACATATTTTTTCATATCGCCCCAAGGGTCTGTTTGCCGCAGATGATGACGTAATGCATGGCTAAACGCGATCGTCAGGTGCACCAGGCGCTTTTGGGCTTCGGAGCCGCCCTCTATCTGGTTATCGATAAGGGAAGTTGCCTGGCGAGCCAAGCTGCGTGCATCCACCACAAGTTGTCCCCATTGTCTGCGCGCTTCCCACCAACGGTCATAACAGGCATTATTGCGGAACCCCAAAAAAAGGGACAGCGCGACACCAAGCAGTGTAAATGGTGCCGTGGTGTAAGCTCTAAACGTCCCCGGGTAAAAAAATTGCACGCTGGCCACAATACTAGCAAGCAGCGCGATAAAAATTATCTGGGGAAGAATCCGCGGCACAATGGAACCACGAAGAATAAAGAACAGTTTAAAGGCATTGGGTTTTTCACGAACGATCATAATGAGCTCTTGGTGGAAAAGGGGTCAGTTTTGAGGTTGCCATCACCTCGGGGAATCTACCACCAATTTGTGGGCAGGATTTCAGGATACGAGTTAAGATTATTTTTCATATCCGTCCCCATAGCATAGGATTCTCAGAAAAATTCTCGCAAACTCTCATCTATGCCCTTCAGGGTTTCGTACCAGAACTCTTTAGCCGCCTCGACCTTGTTCTGGGCAAATTTTTCGAGCCAGTCATCAAGCCGAGGATCCTGGTCTCTATCCACTTCTTTTTTGCGTTTCAGAAATGTGTGCAAGTAATCGATATCGCGCTCAGATTCCCAGAAAATAGGGCTATTCCGACTGTTAAGACGACTGGCGAGGACATCGATCGCACGCAAAAACTGCTCTTTGCAGTCGTACAGCGAGCCGATCACTTCGGGGAGCATCTCCTCTGCCCAGCCACGATGAAAGCGGCAGATACCGAGATTGTCAAGGATCAGTTCTTTTTTCATCCGCTCCGCGCACATCCTGCCCAGGGTTCGTGGTGGAATAAAATCATAACTGTAGATCATGTAGTACTTGCCCATAATCGCCATCGGCGCCAGCACCCCGGAGACCCAGTACTGGTTGGGCACCATCCAGCCACGCCGGTTAAAAGCCGTGTACACCAGGCTGTCGTGCAGTGCGATTCCCTTTTCTCGTGAATGGATACGGCTCCACTTGCGAACCCCTTCACGAAAATCGAGGATCCCTTTGCGTTGCAGGATGGCGTCGATCAGCTCGCAGCCGAGTTCGGCATTGTGCTGAGAGTCGTTGATAATATCAAATTCCGCCACTTGCCAGCGTGGCAGCCGGGTGATCCCGAGATCCTCGGCCGTCAGCTGTTTTGTGTCGAGCAGATCCATCAGCCAGGCCAGAACGCCGCCACCGGAAATGGCATCAAACCCCATAGCGTCGCAGTAATGATTGAGTTTTTCCGCTGCCCGCTGATCGAAGATTCCGCACAGGGGCCCCATGGTCTGATAGGGCTCATAATCCTTCTTGTACTTACCATTCATCTTTTTACACACGGCGACGCAGGGTTCGCCGCAATTTGCCTGCTGTTTTTGCTGGATGGTCTCCTCGTTAAACTGCTTGAGGTAGTGGTTAATGACCAGATTCTTATGCAGATCCTGCCGTTCCTGTTCAGACCAGAAGATCGTGCGGTAATTGAAAGCCATGATCCGCCCGCCGATACCCGTATAGTTGACGCCAAAGGTCCCGCCGGTCTTGAGCTTTTCCTCGTAACGGTACTTGCTGGTCACCTCCATATCCTTCTGGATCAAACGCAGATTGTATTTGTTTTGAAACCATTCGTCGGCCACCCTTTTGTCGCGAAAATCCTCATCAACCAGGGTTCCTCCATAGATAATGGCAACAATCCCGTGATCCTGCACCATCGCACTGCCGAAACCGCCGCGCCCGGCCCAAGTATCGACGTAGCTGATTTTGCCATTCATGATCGGAACCGACATGATCCCCCCCATATCGGTTTCCTGGGCCGCCGGTCCGGTCACCAGAATTCGCGGATTGGTTTCATAGCGTCCACCGAACTTGTCGAAAACCCAGTCGGTCAGAGAGTAAACACCAGTCCTCCCGGATTTCCAGATCGTTTCGATATCGACCGGAACCACCTCTACTTCGATCTCTTCACCGTGATTTCGCTGCAAACAGAGGACTGAAGGAACCGGAGCCTTGCCCACCAGGCTGAGCATGTTGATTCCCAGATTGTCGAACACCAGCCCCGCACCTCCCATAGAACTGATGTAATGACCTTGCCAGCAGGGTGAAAACCCGGTGACCACCAACCGGTTCGAGCCAGGGAAAATCGAGCCGGCAAAAATCCCGACCCCGAAATTGAGGCTGCGGTATTCTTCCGTCAAATGAATTCCGAGGTCTACAGGCCCGAAATAGCGATCAAAACTGTATTTCTTTGTCTTGTAAAAGCCGGTAGCGGAATCGACCAGCAATACTCGCTGAAACATGTTCATGCAGTACCTTCCTTTATGCTCAGCAGAATGGAACTGAGTGGGCTGATCCTCGCTAGATGTGCGTCAAATGTTGCTGATCTTATGTGGTATCATGAATCTGTCCAAGAATACATCCCAAAATCCGATAGAGATTATCCCATCCTTCTATCCTCCCCTCATGACCTCAAAAAGAGTTTTTATAGTCAACAATATAAGCTGCATAAGTTCGGGACACCCATACTCAACCCCAGATATCTTGTGATCTACAGCATGCGTCAACACTCCGGCCTTACGATCGGCTCTCTTCTAGGTGTTGAAGATTACAAACTCTGTCAGCAGTACTCTCCAACGGGTCAAGAAAGTACAGTTAAAGAATAAAGTAAATGCGAAGTAGATATCGAGACCATTCATTTCATTTCCAGACAACCCTCTGACAATCCATGAGCGGACTGCTTTGAGCAAGGATAAATGCAAACCTCCAGCCCTGTCGATTTAAGAACCAGCAACACCCGACCAATTTCGGCAGTATCCCGCTTTTCTTGCCTTTCGAAGGAGAGCATTTCAGGAAGTGGGGGTTTTTAATCTGCTGGAGAGAAAGATTCATCCGTGTTTGTCAAAAACTTCATCAAGCCAGCTATCGATAAAACTAAGTGGGGTAGGTTTGTGAAAAACCTTATACCCCATATTCGAAGCTATTCTCTGTTCTTCCCTGGATATATCCCCGGATATTAGGGTTTTACACTTAGCTGGAATCTTACACCCTCCCTGTCTCTGGAGCTCGAAGAACTCCAAGCCGGTCATCTCCGGCATGTGATTATCAGAAAGAATAATACTGTAACAGGGGACTTGCATGGGGCAGGTATCTATATTTTGTTCAATCATTGGGCAGACAGGTTTGAGAGACGCTGTAATATCAAACTCTTGATCCGATAAATATTCTTCTACAATATCAAGACAAAAGATATCATCATCTATGACCAGAGCTTTTTTTTGCACCTTTCCCTCCAGATAAGATGACAAATCCCAGTACTGCCGTTACTGATTATAATTTGGCAATCTGACAAAAATCTGACAATTAGCCCTGATGTGATACAAAACCTACCTGTTGAAACAAATTTTTTGCTATGTTCTGGAAATTGGCGCTTCGATATATTCTTAAAATGGATTAAATATGTTTACTAAAAAAATATCCGGGGTTGTTCTGACATTTCTAGGAATTATTTTGTTGATTGCTGGAATTTCTCAGTACAATAAATCACGTGCTCCAAGTACCTGTATGGTCAGTTTTTCCAAGTCGTTGGGAGGAAAAGCATCCTTGGCATTTGAAAATTCAATTCAGCGGGCGAAATATTATGGCATTGCTGGTATCTCCTTGGGGGCTATTTTTACTCTTGCTGGAAGCATTCTTATTCTCAAACCCAAAAAATGATCTTATTGATTTTCTCCTGCCGCAGTTTCACTCATTAATACTTTCCCTGTGTTTTTATCGATTTTTTGTTATGATTCTAACGTTGCCCAAGAACAAAGGGTAATTCGAGTTCCTGTTTTTGTAAAAATGTTTTGTTGTGGAGGAGGATCGCATGAAGGCAGAACGCAAACCGGTACGTAAGAAAAAACGTCTTAAGGTTCGGTTCGGGATTGATTATCCGAAGCGAGTTGCGTTTACTGGTGACGCTTCTGTCGGGGGGTTGTATATTATTACTGGCCAGCCGGAACGTCCCGGGGCAAAGTTGTTGATTGAAATAAGCTTGCCGGACGAACAGCAGGTGATTGTTTATGGTCGGGTTCGGTGGGCAAAAAAAGTCCCTCCCAATCTGATCCGACTTGCCAATAAAGCAGGTATGGGGGTGCAGCTAACTCAGTTTGAGCTAGGCAAACAGGAACTTGAAGATTATCTGGCAACTTTGCGGCGTTGATTCATATTATGACCTCAAGTGTAAATTATTCTGAATATCTCCCAGCGGTTGCTCCCGACGTAGTTCTGGTGCGGTGGGGGCATGGCGAATGGCAGATCAAAAATGTGTCTGAGCGGTTGGCTCAGTGGCTTAACACTGATGTTGACCATGCCCGCGGGAGAACCCCTGCAGCACTTTTCCCGAGAGCGATTCCTTCGATTACCTCTTTGGTGACCGAAGTTGTTGATCGTGGGCAGGATTTAACGGGCGTTAAATTACGTTTGGTGCCGGATGAATCAGAATTTCTTGCTGACATTCAATTTGCCGGTCTGACTGAAGACTACCTCGGACAACTGGTGCGGATCAGTTTGCGGTGGGAATCGATCGCCAGCCGTCAGGAAATTGGATTTCGTAACATGGTCGGGACAAGCCCGGCAATGCATGAGGTTTTTCGCAAAATACGTCTTTATGCAACATCCGATGCAGCAGTTATTATTACGGGAGAAACAGGAGCCGGAAAAGAACTGGTCGCTCAAGCTCTCCATGAAGAGAGTCCCCGTCACGAGAGACCTTTTGCTGCTCTCAATTGTGCTGCAATCAGTGAGCTGTTACTTGAATCGGAGTTATTCGGCCATGAACGGGGAGCTTTCACTGGTGCAGTGCGGGAGCATCGGGGTTATTTTGAGCGTGCTGATGGGGGAACTCTTTTTCTTGATGAAATTGGTGACATGCCATTTCATACCCAGACAAAATTACTCCGGGTTCTTGAAGATGGGCGAGTGCAGCGAGTCGGCGGGGAAAAAAGTTATCGGGTTGATGTCCGTTTTATCGGCGCAACAAATGTTCCTTTGGAACAGGCGGTCGCCGAAAAAAAATTCCGTGCAGACCTTTACCACCGTTTGGCCGTGTTACGAATTCATCTTCCACCATTGCGTGAACGTCCGGAGGATATTTCGTTGCTGGCTGACCTGTTTTTGCAGCAATTCAATGCTCGGTATAATAAAGGGATTAAGCGTTTGACCAGTGAAGCGATCCGGCTGCTGCAGTCCTATTTCTGGCCGGGAAATATTCGTGAATTGAAAAATGTTATCGAACGGGTTGTGGTAGAATCGGAAACGGAAGCTATCGGGGCGAGAGCTTTTACCGAATGGATTCACGAGCGGCAACAATTTGCTGTTGGTGGAAATCTGTCCAATTCAGTAGAAATGCAAAAAAAACCTCCGGTTGCGATCCCCTATTCTCCAACCAATAATCATTTTTCCTCAACTTCGTCAGCCCCTCAACAAATCCCCGGTAAAAAAGCCGAATTATCGGAAGATGACATTCGTCAAGCCTATCGACAGGCCAATGGTAACCTGTCAGCTGCTGCCCGACAGTTGGGGATCCATCGAGCAACCTTTTATCGTCATCTGCAACACTTGAATCTTCATCGTGATGATCTGCTCTAAGGCTGTTTCCCGGGCTTTCAATAGTTATAAGAACCTTCTTCTACTCCTCTCTTTAGTCCTCTGCACACCTTAATTTTTCGTCCCTTGCTTGTTCTTTTACGCGTCAACTGCGTTGCGACTTCCGCTGTATAGCTATGGCTATGAGCTCTCAAACGAGCCAAAATCTGATCTCAAACTTCTGGGCTTTCGCTTCGGCTCTTATTCTCGGACAGCTCCCAGGTTATTCCCCCCATGTCTGCTGGCTGCAACGTCACAATTGTTGCAACTGCAATGGTTTTGCGACAGCTGTAACGTTGCAGATTTTTTATTCTGTAATTTGAACTTCTTTAACATATTGAAAATAAACGCTATTTTTTTATTTTCAATGTTGGCACTCCTCTTGAAATATATCGGGTCAGTTCAAGAAGATCACCACCAAACCAAAAAAATTAAAAGGAGGATGAAAATGTTTGGATTACAGATGTTAAATGAGATGGAAAGTTTGCAGCGGGAAATGGATCAGATTTTTCGTGTCTTCGGTGCTCGTCCCGGATATGACATTGTAAGGCAGAATGTTGGATTTAAAGTCAGCGATAACGATGATCATTACACAGTTGTCGCCGCTTTACCGGGACTTGACACTGAAAAGCTCGGGATCGATATCCTTGGTCGGCAATTGACAGTTTCAGGTGTATTTGCAACTCCTGAGGTTCCCGAAGATGCTCGCTGGTATCGTGAGGAACGGCGCAGGGGTGAGTTTGAACAAATCATTGAATTGCCAACCAATCTGGATACTGAAAAAATTGAGGCTGAATATACCAATGGTATTTTGAAAATTGTTCTGCCAAAAGCAGCGTCCGTACTCCCGAAGAAAATTGCTCTAAAAGCAGACTGACACATTGCAGAAATAAAAAATAATTTATAATAAAGGAGAGATGTTATGAGTGACAAACAGATGACAACCAGCAAGAATGAGTCGATAGATCATGTAGAAAAAGTTCAGTCGATGCTCAAGTTGACCCCTGCGGTTGATATTTATGAAACCCCTGAAGAACTTGTTTTGCTGGCGGATTTGCCGGGAATTGGAGAATCGTCACTTAAAATCGAGGTTTCCCGTGGGGTGTTAACGCTGGAAGGTGAAATCCAGGATACAGATGCTGAGACACAGCGCAGTTACTATCGTCAATTTACACTTTCCGAGCGGATTGATGCTGATTCAGGAAAAGCGACAATGAAAGATGGTGTCCTGACCCTGCGGTTGCCGAAAAATGAGGAAGCAAAACCGAAGAAAATTGCGGTTAAAACGTTTCACTGATAACAGCACGGTGCAGAAAAAAGCCAGGGTATTTCTCCCCTGGTTTTTTTCTGCCAAACAATATTTTTGCGGTATAATCTATACGCAGTAATGACAAAAAAAAACGGCTGCCCCCGCATGGTGGCTATCCCAGGATTTTGTGGTGCGAACCACCGCAGTTCTTCGTGGCTCGTAAACTTCGGGATAGCCCCAAGTTTACTGCAATACTGCATAAACTAGCGCCATTCGGGATGTTTCCCTTCTTAGCGGAAAAAAGTTTTAATCTAGAAAGTGAGAGTCCTTTATGATTGATATGAATAAAACAACCCAGAAAGTTCAGGATGCTCTACAGGCAGCCCAGGCTTTGGCTTTGCAGCATGGACATGCCGAAATCGATGGTGAGCACCTGTTCCTGGCACTATGTGAGCAACCTGATGGGCTGATTCCCCGGCTATTGAAGAAAATGGATATCTCGCTTGCTGATGTGGTTGATCCTTTAAATCAGGATTTAGATCATCGTCCGCAAATTGGTGGTCCGGGAGCAGATAGCGGAAAACTCTATGCCAGTCGTCGACTGGGGAAGCTCCTGCTGCAAGCCGAGACCGAAGCCAGCCAGTTAAAGGATGATTTTGTCAGTGTTGAGCATATTCTGCTGGCATTTATTGAGGAGGGCGAACGGAGTGCCACCGGACGATTGCTTAGTAAGCTTGCAGTGGATCGCAATAGATTGTTAGACGTATTAAGTCAAGTACGGGGAAATCAGCGGGTGACCAGTCAGGATCCGGAAGCAACTTATGAAGCTTTGGAAAAATATGGTCGTGATCTGGTTGAAGAGGTGAAAAAAGGAAAACTTGATCCAGTCATTGGACGAGACGAAGAGATCCGTCGAGTGATCAGGATACTGTCGCGAAAAACCAAAAACAATCCGGTTTTGATTGGTGAGCCAGGGGTGGGTAAAACGGCCATCGTTGAAGGTTTGGCACATCGGATCGTCCGTGGTGATGTTCCCGAAGGACTGAAGGATAAGACCGTTTTCTCACTCGATATGGGAGCACTGGTTGCAGGAGCAAAGTATCGGGGTGAGTTTGAGGAACGACTCAAGGCAGTTCTTAAAGAGATTCAGGATAGCCAGGGTCATATTCTGCTGTTTATCGATGAATTACATACGATTGTGGGTACTGGTAAGGCTGAAGGTGCTATCGATGCCGGAAATATGCTTAAGCCGATGCTGGCGCGAGGAGAATTACACTGTATCGGTGCAACGACATTGGATGAATATCGGCAGTACCTGGAAAAGGATCCAGCTTTGGAGCGAAGATTCCAGCCAGTGATGGTTGAACCGCCGGATGTAGAGGCGACAATCAGTATCCTCCGCGGGCTGAAAGAACGCTTTGAGGTTTATCATGGCGTCCGTATCCAGGATAATGCTCTGGTTGCCGCAGCTGAATTGAGTCATCGCTACATTGCCGACAGGTTTCTTCCAGATAAGGCAATTGATCTTATTGATGAGGCTTGTGCCACCATTCGTACCGAAATTGATTCTATGCCGGCTGAATTGGACGCCATCACCCGTAGATTAATGCAACTGGAAATAGAAGAAGCTGCCCTGAAAAAAGAGAAAGATCAGGCCAGTCGTGAACGGCTGGACGTATTGCAGAAAGAGTTGGCCGAACTAAAATCAAGCGAACAGTCTCTGTCGGCGCAATGGCAGTTGGAAAAAGGTGGTATCCGCGGTGCGCAGCAGTTGCGGGAAGAGATTGAACAAACCCGTTTGGCTATCGCCGAGGCAGAACGTGACTATGATTTGAATCGGGCTGCTGAACTAAAACACGGGCGCTTACCGGAACTGGAGAGACAACTTCAGGCAGAGGAAGAACAGATGGAGAGTAGCGACGCAACTGCCAAGTTGTTGCGTGAAGAGGTCACTGAAGATGAAATTGCCAAAATTGTTGCTAATTGGACTGGCATCCCGGTGACTCGATTGGTTGAAGGTGAGCGGGAAAAACTTCTCAAATTGGATGAAATTCTTCATCAGCGGGTCATTGGTCAGGATGAAGCTGTGCAACGGGTGACAGATGCGGTGATTCGGGCACGCGCCGGGATCAAAGATCCCCGTCGACCGATCGGCTCATTTATTTTTCTCGGTCCAACCGGAGTGGGAAAGACAGAGCTGGCGCGAACTCTGGCCGAGACGCTCTTTGATAGCGAGGCCAATATGATTCGCATCGATATGTCAGAGTATATGGAAAAACATGCGGTGAGTCGGTTGCTTGGGGCTCCTCCCGGATATATCGGCTACGAGGAGGGTGGTCAACTGACTGAGGCGGTGCGACGACATCCCTATGCAGTGATCCTGTTTGATGAAATTGAAAAAGCCCATCCCGATGTATTTAATGTTTTATTGCAAATTCTGGATGATGGCAGGGCAACCGATTCTAAAGGTCGCACCGTTAGTTTTAAAAATACCGTTATTATTATGACCTCAAATATTGCTTCTGATTACCTGATTGAAGGAATTCGGGATGGTGAGATTCCAGCTGAGGTGATCCAACAGGTTGAACAGGCGCTACGACAGAACTTTCGGCCAGAGTTTCTGAATCGTGTCGATGATACAATCATTTTTAAACCACTGAGCAAAGGAGAAATCAAACAGATTGTATTGCTGCTGATCGAAGATTTACGTCAGCGGATGGCCGAAAGAAATCTTGGTCTGGAGTTGACCGATGCTGCTTGTGGTTATATTGCCGAAACCGCTTATGACCCGGTCTACGGTGCCCGGCCACTTAAACGCTTCATTCAGAGGAAACTCGAAACAAAAGTCGGACGAACTTTAATTGCAGGTGACGTGGGGGATGGTGCTCGAATTGTCGTTGATTTGGTTGCTGGAGAATTGGTTGTGACAGTGCAGAAATCATAACCGGGTTCCTCAAGTAACAGTTCAGAAAAAAAAGAAACTGAACTGACCGAAATCGACAAAGCGGGGACAAAAAACAATACAACGGGGAGAAAAACCTAAAAACTAAAAAGGGACTTACAGCTCAATGCCGTAAGTCCCTGATTTTTATGGCTTCCCAGAACAGACAAAAAAATGGGAGCTGGGAATAAGTTCTTTTGCTGCCCTAAGTCTGCATGTAGAACTCTCCGTACCCAAGCAGACGGTGATCCACAGAGTGAAAATCTATTTCAGATATATACCTACTTAGGTATATATTGACTTTATGCCTAAGTAGGTATATTTTTCATTTACGCCCAATTAGATATAGAGAATGGAGCTCGATATCATGCCAAAAGCCACCTCCCCCAGAATTTTAGGTCAGATTCTCAAGTCGACCAGAACCCAAAAAAGGCTGACCCAAGACCAAGCGGGAAATCTCGTTGGGATAACCCAAGCCATGGTATCACGTTTTGAGCGCGGAGAATCCAATATCCGTATTGACACTCTATTTCGTCTGATGTCGGCACTAGAATTGGAGTTGCTCGTGAATCCAAGAGAAGAACAAACTGGTCAAGGCGAAGGAGACAACTGGTAAATGGGGCGTAAGCGTCTAAGGGCGGAACTATTTGCCTACATGAATGGGGAAAAAGTCGGCACCCTAGTCCGCAACGCTAATGGCAGGCTTGAATTCATCTATGATAAGTTCTGGCTCGAAAGCAGTTCAGGACGTCCACTATCTCTCTCGATGCCTCTGACTGAGCAGGCTTACTCAGGAGATAGGGTTGAAAACTATTTCGACAACCTGCTTCCTGACAGTCAGTCGATCAGAGCCCGGATTCAAAGACGATTCGGGGCACCCTCGCACAGAGGTTTCGATCTGTTATGGCACATCGGCAGGGACTGTGTCGGTGCGTTGCAACTACTTCAGGAAGACAGTTCGATCGATATCAAAAAAATCAAAGCGGAGCCGCTCAGCAACGCGGCAATCTCCGAAAGCTTAAAAAACTATCGAACCACCCCCTTGGGAATGCGCGAAGATAAGGATTTCCGCATTTCAATTGCCGGAGCGCAGGAGAAAACCGCCCTGCTCAAACTCTCCGACAAATGGCACCTGCCATTGGGCTCAACACCAACCAGCCATATCTTCAAGCTACCCATCGGGCATATTGAACATAGTGGCATTGATCTCTCGGACAGCGTCGAAAACGAATGGCTGTGCTATGCCATTCTCAAGGCTTTCGGCCTCCCCGTTGCCAACGCGGAAATACTCTCCTTCGAAGACACCAAAGTTCTGGTTGTAGAACGCTTCGACCGCCGCTGGGCAGCAGATAAGACCTGGTTGATTCGTCTTCCCCAAGAGGATATGTGTCAGGCGCTGAATATTCCGCCAGCACTGAAATACGAGAGTGATGGCGGTCCTGGTCTTGCCCAGATCATGGAGCTGCTGCTCGGAGCAACAGACAGCATGGCTGACCGGCGCCTGTTCATGACCGCGAATCTGGTTTTCTGGCTGCTGGCCGCTATTGATGGACATGCCAAGAATTTCAGCGTGTTTCTACTTCCGGGCGGAGGTTTCAAGCTAACACCACTCTATGACGTGATCTCCGCATTTCCCCTCGTAGCAAAGAAACAGCTTGAACAACGTCGTCTCAAAATGGCAATGGCACTGACCGGAAAAAACAGACATTATGACTGGAATGCGATTCTTTATCGGCACTGGCTCTCAACGGCAAAGGCTTGCCATTTCCCGGCAAACGGAATAGATGAGATCATTACTGAGGTTCTGGGACACCTGGATCAGGTGATAGATCAGGTTGGTGAACAATTGCCAGCGACCTTTCCTGATGCGGTTGTCAGCCCCATTTTTGACGGGATGAGGAATGCCCGGGAGAAGCTGGTTCGTTCAGCACCGCCGGGAGGACTGTAAGTCCATGGGAGTGAAGAATGGAAACAGTTGCCCACATTGAAAATTCCGAGCCTGTAAAGCAAATTGTGTAACTGACATTTAAAATGTTTCCGGAACCCTGTCTGGAAACTCGATCAAGATGAATCTGGGCACTGGAAAGAAGTGCTGATTATTTAGCGTCAAAGAAGTTTTCTCCCTCTACTTTTCAAAATTATGTTCTCTCAATTCCTCACAAATTCCATCTATACTTGGGAACATTGAGCCAGCAGTAATTCCCATAAACCTCAGGTCTCTCATAGCCTTTTCTCTCTCACTGGCATGAATATCGATTGCTCTTAGATACTGGATACCCGATGTTGACTCGATATCCAACACATATGATTCGATATCATCAATATTAGTTACAGTTGTTATCGATTGTTGGGGTGCAAGTCGTGGATTATTGATTGCGATAAACTCCATTACCGAAAAGTGTGGGTATGGTGGATCCAAATTCAGAACCTGTTTATAATTTTTTTGCCATGCGTCATTGTCAAAAATATAAATCCTTGCATAATCCTCCCCGGAGTATTTAATTGGCCAGTCACGAAAAGCAAAAAAAGCTGAAACATATGGTGACGTGGTCCAATCTAATAATGGCGTCGGATAGCCATGATGCTGCAGTAGGCTAAAAAAAGAGCCATTTTCTTCTGGAATATTTAAATCGAAATAGTGGGAGGTAACAGCGCTCAGCCGCCGGTGTAGCTGTTTAACATCCTTATTGGTAAATTCACTTATGCGATAGCGACCGCGTCTATGGAATGATGTTCTCAACTTCCAGGGTTCTTTTTGCCCTCTGAACAAATATTTGGATTTTGATAATTTAGAAAGATGAGACTTGAATTGACCCCATGACATTTTTTTGCTGAGAATCCTCGATTTGTCTATTTCCGATGGCTTTTCCAACACGCTTTTAAAAATGATCCCCACGTCTGAAACGGCATCTAAATATAGTTTATTTGCTACTAGCTTAAGAGTAACAGTTGCTTGCTCTGAATGAATGATATCTTCAGCATATTGATCCTTAATGTCTATCCACCTACATTGGAAACCTGTTCTACGATCAACAGGATTAACATATGCTACAACTTTCTGCTTGGCCTGTTTACTTCTTGTATTTATATATGCAACCGAGGGAGGGATATCGTTTGTTGAGGGATTCAAGTACGCAACAGCCTCAAAATGTTTTTCCATTTCATCAATATTTACCATCAAATATCCACTAACGCTTCCAGAGTATGTCCCAATCCATTGTCCTCTCATTGATATTCCTTTGGTATTTAGCGTGAGACATCCGTTACATGAGTTTTGCATTGCCCCGTTGCAGTAACACGGGGGGAGGTCAAAATACATAAACCATTTTAGCAGATGGTAGCAGCTATCGTACTACTAATAATCGCAAGACAACGCACAACACCTTAAATGCCAGAACTCGGATCAGTGTAGCACTACTCTCCACTGATCCGGCGGTGCAGACCGACGACTGGGGACCCGCTCAAACGCCTTTTGTCGAATGAGTGGGGATTGGAGCGAACCGGATCACGGTAGCCCTTCCACGTTTGGGAAGGACGTCACTGGCTCAAGCAAGTGGCAGTAATGCTTGTTATTTCCCACTGCGGCCGCCTGTTCCCCCCACCATTCCATCTTGACTTACTTTTGATTTCAAACAGCCTCGACCCGGAACCAGAAAGTTTCACATTATCATAACCCCTTGCATAGCCACCCATATCACTCGATGCATGAACACTGACCCTTAATTGCCGGCAGGACGATCCACCCGAAACTCGACCAGACATCAGAACATACCCATGCTTTTGTCCGGCACTGGTATTTGAGAATTTGTAGTTAGGAACAATGGCGCTGGTAGCGGTTTGTCTAGTTACTTTACGATCAGAATCAGCAATCACAGAGGCCACTATTCTTGCTGAATGATATTCCTCTACTGCTACGCGTCGCTTGATATCATCGGAAACACCGATATAACCAAGCGGTTTTGGAGTATAGGCAACGGCGTCCTTATCGGTCGGCTGATCAGAAAAATTGACTCGCCCATTCTCATCAACCCACCTATAGATACCTGAGCTTGCTTTTCCAGAAATTGCTGAAGGTGTTTTTTTCTTCATGACTTTTGGGGATGAACTATGTGGCTTGTAATTTTCAATAATTGGTGAAGATTTTAAAAGAAGATCATCTTCAATAATCTGAGGGGGAGATTGTATTTTTTGCTCAATGGCTGGCCAGAAAAGAGCCACAGCAAAAACGAATAGAAAACTGAAGATCAGTAGCTTAATAAGTAGATTCATCTTTCCCCCTCCAAAAGATAGCGATTCTTAATTTCTATTAATAACTCTAACCACCCCTTCCCGTCAATCTTTTTCTTGATGCACCCCCCCCCCAAAAAAAACTCTCCCATATCAACCAAAGCAAAAAGTACCTGAAATTTCTGGTAGATGAAATGAAGAGATATCCGTATCAAGGGGAAGTTATGCTGCCTTGGCGGGGGGTCTAGAAAAAACAAAGGTGGACAACTCTTTACGAGTGTCCACCTTTGGTAATGTATGGCTCCCTTTGCTGGGCTCGAACCAGCGACAATCTGATTAACAGTCAGATGCTCTACCAACTGAGCTAAAAGGGAATAGGGTATTGCGGAGAGGAAATATAGGAAATTGCCCCTCCGCTGTCAAGCCTTTTCTGGGTAATTCTATGTGCCACCTTTTTTCAAATCATTGAGTACCAGCTTAGCAACAGACTTAAGGGTTTCAAAAACACCTTCACCTGTTGTGGCACAACCTTCAAGTTCTGGAACCTTGCGTGGGTTCAGGAGATTGCTCAGTTCTTCTACTGAGCTGACATTAGGGAGATCCCGCTTATTGTATTGAATGACAAAAGGGATCTTTTCCAGGTCGAAACCCTGCTCTTCCAGGTTATCCTTGAGGTTTTCCAAACTTTCAATATTGGCGTCAAAACGTTCCACTTGTGAATCTGCAACAAAAACAACCCCATCAACACCCTTAAGAATTAATTTCCGGGAAGCATCGTAAAAAACCTGACCAGGGACAGTATAAAGATGAAAGCGGGTTTTAAAACCGCGAATTTCCCCCAGTGCCAAGGGCAAGAAATCGAAAAAGAGGGTTCGTTCGGTCTCGGTAGCCAGGGAAATCATTTTCCCTTTTGATTCTTCTGCGGTCTTATTATAGATAAATTGCAGATTGGTGGTTTTCCCACAGAGCCCCGGCCCATAGTAAACAATCTTACAATTAATCTCTCGTGAAGCGTAATTTATAAAAGACATCTGATAAACCTCGATCAGTTGAAAAGATTGTCAATATCGTCGTCTGTAATCTCGGCGAAGGGGCTAGGAGCACTACTTGAGATAGATTCCTGCTCCGTTCTGTTCACCAGATCTTCAAAGACAATGGCAAGTTCATTGCTGGCTTTTTTCACCCGCAAACGCACTAAGCCAAGGGAACTGCGATGATCAAAAATTACCACAAGAATCACCCGTCCACCAATAATGGAAATATGGATATTATCCTTTTCGCCCTCGTGAAATAGAATTGAAAATTCTTTTTCCCCAATCAACTTAGCCAAACCACCCGTTGCCGCAATATTGCCGGCAGTTAGTGATGCAAGGCTAGTCGTATCAAGATTTGCAGTCTCTCCCGTTGCTGCAATCAACTGGCCATTTTTATCTACCAGAAAAATAACCTTTGAATTTGATTCACGCAGCAATCTTTCCAGCAACAAAAGAATCCGCTGGTACTCTTCATCGTACATGACCAGAGAGGACTGAGGACCAAGCATGTAAAGCTCCTTTTAAAAGATAAAATCAACGCTTCTATATATCATTTAAAAAGTCTCATATCAAGAAGTTAATCATATATTTTTAAAAAAATCTCATCTTGATATGTTTTAAGGAGAAGTAAACCAGCCATTTAGTTGACTTATTCTGAAAAATACACTACTTGTTTCATCAATGTTTACACCATTCAGCAAATGACCGATGAGCACATAACCATTCATGATGGTCTCGCAAAAGTCATTGGATGGCTAAGCAAAAATTTCGTCCCAAAGGTGCAGTGGTTTTTCGAGGGCGAAGGTATACATAGAGTATGTCGAGGTTTTGAAAAATCGCTGCAACGCCGGAGGGCGGGATTTTTGCGGCGCCATTATTTCACGAGGAAAGGATCTCACTTGACAGACTGGCTTGAACTACCTGCGGGGATCCGCCGCTGGCAGAACGGCAAGAAGACCACTCCCCAGCTGGAAGGCTTTGAATATTCATTATTGGAGGATTGCGCCAATGCCTACCGTTTCACTGCTATGGCGAGTGTCAGCAAAATAGATTTACTTTTTGACAATTTTGCCCGTTTTTTAACTGACGAAGCATTTTTTATCCTTGAATACTATCCAGATGAATCCCTGATTTCACGCCCAAGTGGAGAGAATAAGCGCCCCATTCCTTTAGTTTTTTATTCTCCTTACCTCCCAACCAATTATATTCTGAGAAATATTGCCCCTTATATCAGCCGCATGATCCACGATGGTTTTGTCGGATTCGGCATAGCAAATAACCGCATGGGATTGGAATTTTTCTTTTCTGAGGAAAAAGTGCTGACCTTCTTTACCGATAACCATCTCCGCTTAAGTAACTTTCTCCATCAGCATCAAATTACCTACAATGAGCAGTTAGTCCTCCCTGCAGATTTTGGACACGACCACCTATCTCTACCGGGAATCCCAGCAAATGCACTCCCTGCACCGCTGCGCTCTTTTACTAACACCGAACTTGATGCAACAATCTTTTGCAAAGAAATCATTGAACAGTTGGACATGTACCAGGTTGAAGAGGGACTCTCTTTTTTCCTGACGCGAAAAGAACAGGGGCAGATTGAAAAATTGTTCAAGTCAAAGTTACCAGATCACGAGCTATCTGAAGTTGAATTTGGCGGACTTCTGCTCGATTGGAGTGACTTTGTCAGCGAATGTGAAGATACTTTTTCTGGCGACCTCTGGGAGTACAAACAGGGACTCATCATCCGTGACACGATTCAACTGGTGATAGAAATGGCACCACAACAACTGGCAGATAAAATTATTTCTATTGTTTCTGAACCAGACGACATATTTAAAAAGATTCTTATTGATCGACGCAAACGACTCGATCCACCAACTGAGACGAGGCTAAGTCAAAAACAATTCTGGTATCATGGGATGGTGCGAAATCAAGGGAGTGACTTACGTCGTGATTTGATTCGTCATGGCTGGTTCAAGCGCTGATATGTTAATGATTTTCGCCGCGTCCCCACTGGAAACAAATCTTCTGCGTAAGAATATCTGCAACATGCAAATCCTCCACTGTGGATCAGTTCAGGTTTTCTCGGGAACACTCCAGGGACAAAATATACTTCTGAGTCACGGAGGAGTTGGTCAGGTCAACATGGCGGCACAACTCACCCGCCTGTTGAGTGAATACTCATCAGAAGCGATGTTGCTCTGTGGTTGTGGTGGTAGCTACCCAGACAGTGGTCTTCAAGTAGGAGATTTAGCCTTGGCTGAGACAGAAATTTACGGCGATCTGGGTGTCGCTACGGTGGATAAATTCATTCCATTGGATCAACTTAACCTGCCACAAAACCCTCAGTTTGCTCCTATCATTCAACAATCAATTTCTCTCAATCCAGATCTACTCAAGTGGGCACAGGAGATCCTTCCAAATGCGGCCTGTGGAACATTTGTAACGGTCAATCTCTGCAGTGGCAACACCGATTTGAGTCTGGAGTTGCAACAACGCACCGGTGGCATTTGTGAGAATATGGAAGGGGCGGCAGCAGCACAAGTCTGTGCTGAATTCAAAATTCCACTATTGGAGCTGCGCGGTATTTCCAACCCAACCGGAACCCGTGATCCACAGCAATGGGATATTTCTCGTGGGACAGAAGCGGCTCAATTAGGAATTTTAGAGCTACTTGAGAACTGGCCAGCCGAATAAAATGATGGAAAAACAATGCGACAATTGAGTCTGGGCTTTTCACCCTGCCCCAACGATACATTTATTTTTTATGGGCTGATTCACGGGAAAATTCCCTGTCCGGGAGTCCAGTTTATCGAACAGCTTGAAGACGTTGAAACCCTCAATCAACTGGCGCTGAAAGGGCAACTTGACCTGACCAAAATATCCTATCATGCCTTCGGTTATCTGCGCGAAAACTATGTATTGTTGCGCAGTGGCGGAGCCCTTGGAAGAGGTTGTGGACCTCTGGTTATTGCCGCGCAAGAAACCTCAATGACACAGTTACGCGGCAAAAAAATTGCCATCCCCGGGCAACTCACCACAGCCAATCTGCTATTGCAGCTCTACTCTGATGGCTATGAAGATGTGCTGATTCTCCCTTTTGATCAAATCATGAATGCAGTCCAACAAGGGCGGGTCGATGCTGGTGTCATCATCCACGAATCCCGTTTCACCTATCAGCAACATGGTTTGCAACAAATTCTCGATTTAGGCCAGTGGTGGGAAACGGAGACCGGCTACCCGATTCCACTGGGCGGGATTTTAGCGAAGAGATCACTGGGGACAGCGCTCATCAGCCAAATTGATCGGGCGTTGCGCCAGAGCATTGAATATGCTTATGCACATCCCGATGAGCCGCAAAACTACATTAAACAACATTCTCAGGAACTGGAAGATGAGGTTGTCCGTAGCCATATCGAATTGTACGTCAATAATTTTTCTGTCGATCTGGGAAAAGAGGGGATAGAAGCAGTGAATTGCCTACTTGATCGAGCTGAAAAAAGGGGAATTATTCCAAAGTGTAAATTGTCACTTTTTTGCTGAATGAATAAGGTTCAACGGAGAGACGGAGAGAGGCAGAGATCGGAGAGAAAATCAAAAACTTAAACATAGCCACCAAGACACTAAGAAAAGCAAAACCTTTTTAAGGTTTGAAACCAGAAACTGATTTTGGTGCTGCTTTTCTTGGTGTCTCCGTGCCTTGGTGGCTCATTTGGTTCTAAAGATTTCTCTCCTCACTCCTAACCAATATGAACCGCCTTGATAAACTTGGCATTCACCGCATCGCTGATTTTCTGCAAAGCTTCTTTATCGACGGGTGAATCAACTGAAAAGACCACCATCGCCTCACCGGCTTTTTCCTGCCGCCCCAGGCTCATATTCCCGATATTCACATTGGCCTCACCTAGAATTGTCCCGATCTTACCGATCAACCCCGGACGATCCTGATAATTTATCACCAGCATATGATCTTCTGGACAAAAATCGATGCCGAAATTACGCATTTTGACAATTTTTGGCGTCCCCTCAAACAAGGTTCCAGCAATTGTCCGACTGCCTTCAGAACTTTCGAGAGTTAAGGTGATCAGGCTGGAAAAAGAGTTGGTTTCTGTTGAACGAATCGATTCAACTTCAATCCCCATGTCTCTGGCGATCAGGCTGGCGTTAACCATATTGACCTCCTGGTCTGTGCAATGGTTAAGCAATGCCGCCAAGCCGCAGACACTTAAGGGAGCACAGTCAAAACGTGCCAGTTTGCCATTATAAGTAAAGGTAATCTTATTCGGATTCGGTGGTGCTAACTGTGAGATGAAATTACCAAGAATAGAAACCAACGCCATAAACGGCTTCATGTGTTCCATCTGATCAGGATCAAAACGGGGGATATTGACCGCATTGTTCAGAGGACGGCCATCAATATAGTTAACAATTTCCTTGCTCACATCAACAGCTACATTTTTCTGTGCCTCAAAGGTATTGGCGCCCAAGTGCGGGGTAACCAACATATTTGGTTGAGCAATCAATTGTTTCAGAACCTCAGTTGTCGGTGGTTCCTGACTCCAGACATCAAATGCGGCGCCAGAACTTTTTCCGCTTTCAAGAGCATCGAGCATTGCAGCTTCGTCAATAATACCACCACGAGCACAATTGATGATGATCACCCCATCCTGCATTCCCTTAAAATGCTCAGCGGAAATCAGACCACGAGTTTCATCGTTAAGTGGAGTGTGAACAGTAATAATGTCTGAAAAACGGATAATATCTTCCAACGACACCAATTTGACGCCAAAATCATCAGCCCGTTTTTCAGAAATATAGGGATCATAGGTAATCACGTCTGCTTCAAAGGCTCGGCAACGCCGCGCGACCCGACCACCAACTTTACCTAAACCGATGATTCCAACCGTTTTCCCCTTCAGCTCACGACCAGTAAAGGGAGCACGTTGCCAGTCACCACCTTTCAAACTGCTGTTGGCAATCGGCACATTCCGACAGAGAGAAAGGGCAAGCGCCATGGTGTGTTCAGCTGCCGAGTTGACGTTGCCATAGGGGGCATTGACAACAATGATCCCTCTGCTGCTGGCGGCATTGACATCGACATTGTCGATCCCTACTCCGGCTCGGGCAATAATCTTCAGTTTATGCGCATGATCAAGCAGTGCTTTATCAATCAGAGTTCCACTCCGGGTAATAATCGCCTCATAATCACCAATAATTTTATGTAGCTCTGAAATGGATAACCCCAGCTTTTTATCGACCTGGATACGCGGATCTTCATTGAGTGGTAACAAACCACTTTCGGCAATTTCATCGGTGATCAAAACTTTCATCCTGAACCTCTCTAGCAGCTTGTCGGACTATTTGGGCTGCAGCGAAAATTTGGTTGTTTGCGATCAGATTTTGGCTCGTTTGCTGAGTAACAGCCATAGCTATTGGTCGAAAAGGAGCTGAAATCTGCGCCATACAGACGAATTTGCAGCCAGGTCATGATAGTCCGACGGGCTGCTAGCAATACAAATATTTGTTCGACTCTGTCCATTGGCCGAAACGCTGGGATATTAAGACCATCCCAAGCACTTGTCAATGTTGAACAGGAACCGATTTTTAAGGGAAGAGTTTCACATCATCAAGGTAAATTATTCTGAGATGATCAAGCTTTCCAACAAACACTCCCATACCAGCAATGTGGGTCAAATCAAGCAACCGGTCTTTTGGTGCATGAGCCACTTTATCCAAGGATACCTGTAGCTGATTCCAGCCCGGTTTGATTTCAAAGCTGGCATTAAAACGATCCCGATAGGCATTTTTATGGTCAGAATGATACCGGTCATGAATTCTGAAATAAAGCCGCAAAGGCTCCTGATCAGGATTAAACACCTGCAAACCTACAGCGCTGTAGCCACTCCAATCACGGGGGAAATCCTTGAGTCCGACACCTGAATAGCGCTGCGTTGTTAATTTGATCTGCAGTGAAGTATCCCCTTTAAAATATATTTCATGGCTGATTTTGCGCTTTGCGCTACCACTCCAGCGACTCTTTTCTAACGGAGTTTCAAAACCTGAGAGAAGTGGAAATTGTTGCACCGCTATGACATCATCAATAAGCACCTTGGCAACAGGAAGAAGGCTCCAAAAAACCATGAATAGAATAAAAATTTGGAATAATTTTAATTGCCAGAAAGCAAGAGTTTGTCTTGATTTAGAAAAAAATGCCACTCCCAGCAATCCACCGATAAGATCATTGCCCAAATCCTGCCAAGCAGCTTCCCGTCCGATTTGGGATTGAATTAATTCAGTGAGCCCACCAAACACAAAAACAAGAATCATAACTTCAATTACCTGCCGGATAAAAAGCTCATCTGAGCGCCAATTGACATAAAGATAAGCCCAAAGGGCAAAACAGAACAGGTGCCCGACACCCCAAATATAGCGAAAACTGCGCAGCGATTCATAGTCGGGACCGCCAACAAATAAGAGCGCGGAAGCAACCAGAACCAGGAACCATAGAATATACATTTTTATGCTGCGTAAATTTTCCATTGCGTGTCTCGTTGAGTTAGCTGTAACGGATGATTCAGGGCTATTTCATCTATTGTCAATAGCGTGTGACACGACCCTGACCCGCGCTAGCACAGAAATATATCACAGTGAGAATAAGAAGAAGAGTCGGAATCAAAGAACTGAATAATTTAAACAAGAGACGAAACATAACTGTAAAGAAATCCGACACTCATGCGATAACCACTTGGATTATGTATCAATCAAGAATAAATTACGCAAAATATAAAAGAGGACTCCACCATCATTATTGCTCATAAAGTAGTTATACTACAGGCAGTTAACTACAAAGCTGACCAGCGGAAGAGCTCAACGGGGGTAAAACTATTCCGGCAGGTATAAAATTTGCAAATGCTTATCAAACATGAGATAATGCACAAAGCTTGATTGCGATTTTATTCTGATGTTATTTTTATTCTTGGTGAGGGGAACTCTGGTTTATTCCATAGGAGTGTTTAAATGGAAAGTCGAGTTCAATACAGCCCGGTTCGATCTTATCAGCGCTTTAAAGCAATGGATCGTGCCTTGGTTCTGATCAATCAAGGCCCCGAATCACTTCCGTATCATATTGTGGATATCAGCGAAGGGGGGCTATCCTTCCGCTACCTTGGGAAAAAGCTGAAACACTCAGAAATCAAGAAAGTCAGTCTCTATCATGATTATAAATTGATCGTTGATGATCTCCCGATCAACGCAATTTCCGATTACCGCCTACAAAATAATCTGGTGCCTGTCCGCCGTGGAAGTATCATCTTTCAAGAATTGACAGATGAGCAATTGAGTAAGCTGGAAGCCTTTATTCAGAGTTTTACCGAAGCACCGTTGCCGGTTGCCTGATTTCTTTCGACGATAAGACCCAAATTTTAAGGCCACCCATAATTGTTTCTTTACGGGTGGCTTTTTTGTGCCTTCTGCAATAGCGAGGGATCCTTGGACTATCCCGAATGGTGCCAGTTTAAGCAGTTTTGTAGTAATCTCGGGACTGTCCCCAGCTCCATCGGGGGCTGTCCCAAGAGTTTACGAGCCACGAAGAACTGTGGCGGCTTGCACCGCAAAAGCCTGGAACAGCCCCCAACCCTTCAGGCCCAATAAAAAAGCAGAACCATTCAATTGATTCTGCCTTTTTCTGAATAATATTTCTGAAAGATTATTTCTTCATTCTTCTTCTGTAGAAAGCCAGTCCGATAAGACCGGAACCTAAAAGAAGCATGGTTGCTGGTTCGGGGACAGGAGCAACTACTAATTGGGATTGCTTATCATTACCGTAACTATCTTCAATATTCATAACTTTTACGTCATAGGCTGCACCAATAACCGAATTTGTTGTTCCTAGATCATAAAGAGTCTCAGACAGACCGGATAGGTCGATACCATAGCCCTCCAAAGCCCAAATTGCTTCTTGTAAAGCACGAACCCCAGCCTGATCATACTGATAATTAGAGGTTGCCCCCCCTAAAGTTCCTCTATCAAAGTTCCAATACAGCCATTTTGTTCCGCCATTAAGCGTTCTACCAGCGTCCTCAACCGTATCTGAAATACTTGAAATTTTATATGAAGTATTCAAACATCA